>Ga0137394_10001391_pt1 | contig 17574 bp, 15 predicted proteins | sample czobulk116metaG_FD_108278 | JGI IMG/M metagenome (GOLD analysis project Ga0137394, IMG submission 108278) | Vadose zone soil microbial communities from Angelo Coast Range Reserve, California, USA - czobulk1.16 metaG | ecosystem: Environmental > Terrestrial > Soil > Vadose zone | place: USA...
CCCCCAATTCATCATGACGGCCCCAACGGCGCCCTTGATGCCTGCGATCCGCTGCTTTTCATGCCGGGCGGGCGAATAGGACAGCTCCGTGAGAATGATTTTGCCCCGCGCGTCTTTTCCGACGTAGTCAGAGAACGCGCCGCCGCCGACGTCGACGATCTCCGCCCGAATGCCTTCCTCGGTTGTCTTCAGACTGTGCCCCAGCGTGTTTGCCTGGATCGAAATCTCGGAGGGCTGCTCGACCCGAAACTCCGCATGCTCGGGAAATGATACGATCGCCGGGAGTTCGTGAATTACGGCGTCGGTGAGCCCGTTGGCCTTCATGGCATCGCGGCTGTATTCCGCAATGCGTTTGCCGTTGGCGCTGCCGGCAGCTCGATGTGGAATCTCACGAACGATCTTCTCGATGTGACTCCGTATCCGGTCCGCCGACACCTCGTTCAAAATAGCCGGATCCGACATCAATCACCCAATTTCTCACCTTGTGCACATTTCCTAGGCTGCCTATTGCACATTTCCTAGGCTTCATGTATGATAAACTGCTGTATGACAAGATGTCAACTGATAGGGACGAGATACAAGCCATGACGACCAATGTTCTGCGACTGACCGAGCATCCGCCGTTGCGCCGCGATCAGGCATTCGATCGGCTGCGGGACGCCATCATCACGGGCCATTTCGCTCCGGGGGCGCGCTTGATCGAACGCGAGCTTTGCGAGGCCATGGGCGTGAGCCGGACGTCTATCCGCGAAGTCCTCAGGCGTCTCGAAGCGGAACAGCTTATCGAGGTCGAGCCGCGGCGCGGTCCCGTGGTCGCGCGACTGACCCGCAAGCAGGTTGCAGAAATCTATGAAGTCCGCGCGCTGTTGGAGACTGCGGTGGTGCGCCGCTTCGCGCTCGAAGCGAGCAACGAAGCGATCTCCGAACTGCGCCGCATCTATGAAGAGCTGAGTGTCGCGCGCCGGCGGGAGGATGTCTCGGCCATCGTCAACACCACGCGGCAGTTCAGCGAGCACATGATGAGAGTCGTCAATCACGAGCTGATCAATGACATCCATCAAAAGCTCATCGCCCGGATCAGCGTCTCGCGCGTACTTGCTATTTCTGTTCCGGGCCGCCTCGAGCAAAGCGCCAGCGAACTCGCCGTCGTCATGGATGCCATCGAGCGCCGCGATGCCGACAGTGCTGCGCACAGCCTCACGATTTATGTCCGCAACGCCGGGGAGGCGGCGCTAAAGCGTCTCGACAGCGCGCCGGACGGTATTTCTGGGTAACCTGAGACGCGGCTCTGTAGCGCCGCACGCTTTAGACGTTTCTTAAGGGGGAGGGCATAGTGACCGACGGAGCGTGGGTTGCTAAGGACGGTTCATTTCGAAGTCTTTGGTGAAGGGCGAGACAATGGTCAGCAGCAACGCATCTCGGTCGGACCCATGGCGGGTAGGTGTCCTTTTCTCCCGTACGGGGTTGATGGCAGTCACCGAGACCGAACATTTTCTCGGTACGGCGCTGGCGATCCAGGAAATCAACCAGGCTGGAGGAGTCCTCGGGCGAGAGATCGAAGTCGTTGCCTATGATCCGGAATCGGACCCGGTGACCTATCGCCGGCTGGCCGATCGACTGTTGACCGAGGACGGCATCTCCGTGATCTTCGGCTGCAGTTCATCGGCCGAGCGAAAGGCCGTTCTGCCTGCGATCGAGCGTCGCAACGGACTGCTCTGGTATCCATCGCTCTACGAGGGCTTCGAATATTCCCCCAACGTGATCTATACCGGGGCTTCGCCGAACCAGAACAGCTTTCCGCTCGCTGAATACCTTGTCCGCAACCACGGACGCCGGGTGTTTCTGGTTGGCTCCGACTACGTCTATCCGCGGGAATCGAACCGCATCATGCGCGATCTCGTCGAGTCCTATGCCGGCGAGATCGTTGATGAGGTTTATGTCCCGATGGATGCGACCGAGCCGTGTCTGCGTGATCTGGTCGCGCGGATCAAGGATCAGGCCCCGAACGTGGTGTTCTCGACGGTTGTCGGGCGTGCGGCGCAAAGCTTCTATCGGCTCTATCGCGAGGTCGGTCTCGATCCGATGTCCTTGCCCATCGCCAGTCTCACGATGGCGGAAGGCGAGGTGCAGGCGATCGGTGCCGCGCTGTGCGAAGGACACATCACCGCTGCGACCTATTTCGCGTCGCTGCAGGGGGCAAGCAACCGACGTTTCGCGGACGACTTCCGTCGCGCCTTTGGTCCCGACAGGCCGATTAGCATGTGGAGCGCGGGGGCCTATGCCCAGGTCCGCCTATTCGCCATGGCTTTGGAGCGCGCTGGAACACTCGACACGCAGCGGCTGGTCGAGGCTGCACTTGGCCTGTCATTCGAAGCTCCGGAAGGTACAATTCAGATCGATCCAGACAATAACCATACCTGGCTGACGCCGCGTATCGGGCGCGTCCGTCGCGACGGCGGATTCGACGTGATCTGGGAGGCGAAGGCCGCAGTGAAGCCGGATCCGTATCTGGCGGTGTCGCCGCTGGGTGCGCGCTGGATCGGTGACGAGGTGCCGGTCTCATGAAGCCGGGCATCCGCCGCCTCATCGAAGATCTGCGTGGTGCTCGCGTCCTTGTCGTTCATCCCCGCGACGTGGAAGGTGACGCGCTGATCGATCAATTGAAGCGCATCGGCTGCAACGTGCGCGGCATGTGGCCACCGCCGGCGGAATTGCCCAACGACGTGGACACGGTGTTTCACCTGGTGGAGACCGCCGAAACACCGGCTTTTGTCGCCTCGGCTTCCGAAGATGGGCCGACCTTCGTCGCCATCGTCGACTATGAGAACCCCACGGTTCTGAGGCGGTTGCTCGATAGCAATGCCCATGGCGTCGTCAACAAACCAATCCGTCCCTCCGGCGTCCTGTCGACGATGGTGCTCGCCCGCTCAATGCGCGGCTATACCCGCCGGCTGGAGAGCAAGGTGGCGAAGCTCGAAGAAACCCTGAAAGCTCGCCGCGATGTCGACAAGGCGGTGAAGATATTGGTGTCGCTCAAAAAGATCGGTGAGACCGAGGCCTATGAGCTGATCCGATCGCAGGCGACCCAGAAGCGGTTGTCGATGGCTCAGGTGGCCATGACGGTTATCGGCGCGCAGGACGTGCTGACGGGGCTAGGCCTGATCGGTGACGGCGATCGTTGAGCCAGTTTTGATCGGGTTTTTGCACATTGCGTAGCCATCGGTGCTGATAATTCGATCCTGCAGCAAGATTGACATTGAAATGCGGTTGCTGCTGTAATCCGAATGTTGGTGATTTTCGACTAGCCCGGTTCAGGATCACCACGGCGGCCGGTCGGCCGTTCCAACATCTGGCTATGTAGCCCTCGATTGGTGCCTGACGGCGCTGACGGGGGCTTTTTGTTTTGCGCGATCGAAGGAACTCTGTGCGATGACGCTTCACGACCCAACGCATGCGGCATCGGGATCGATTGTTGTCGCCTGCGTTCAGATGCAGCCGGCGTTCGGGGATGTCGCCGCGAACGTGGCACATAGTCTGGACCTGATCGATCAGGCGGCCGCGCGCGGCGCCAGGCTTGTCGTGCTGCCGGAGCTCGCCAATACCGGCTACATGTTCGCGTCGCGCGACGAAGCTTTCCGGCTTGCCGAACCCATCCCCGGCGGGACAACGGTTGCCGCCTGGACGGAGCGCGCGGCGCGGCATGGCCTGCACCTCGTCGCGGGCATCACCGAACGTTCGGGCTCGGACCTCTACAACAGCGCGATCGTGATCGGTCCCGAAGGCTATATCGGCACGTTTCGGAAGGTGCATCTGTGGAACGAGGAAAACCTGTTCTTCGAGCCGGGCAATCTCGGCTTCCCGGTGTTCCACACCGCGATCGGCCGGATCGGCGTTGCAATCTGCTACGATGGCTGGTTTCCTGAGACCTACCGGCTCTGCGCGCTGCAGGGCGCAGATATCGTCTGCGTGCCGACCAATTGGGTACCGATTCCCGGTCAGTCCGAAGGGCGCGAGGCGATGGCGAACATCCTTGCGATGGGCGCAGCGCACAGCAATTCGATCTTCATCGCCTGCGCCGACCGTGTCGGCATCGAACGCGGGCAGCGTTTCGAGGGGCAGAGCCTGATCGTCAGTTATACCGGTTGGCCTGTTGCCGGGCCGGCCAGCCGTGATGCGGAAGAAATCCTCATCGCCGAGGTCGATCTCGGCGAGGCCCGGCGCAAACGCAATTGGAATGCCTTCAACCAGGTTCTGCGCGACCGCCGCTCAGACGTCTATGACGAGATGCTCGGTTCCGGCTTGAATCGCGGTTGGTACTGAGCATCGCCTCGCATCCAGAGAATTCACTCAACCCTCAGGAGGACTGATCCATGACCTTCACTCGTTCGCTCTCGGCACTGCTCGCCGCCGCAGCAGCCTCGACACTCCTCGCCGGCTCGGCATTCGCCGCCGATCCGATCAAGATCGGCGTGCCGGTCGGCCTCTCCGGCGCCAACAGCGTTGTCGCGCCCTCGGTGGTGCAGTCGGCCGAACTCGCCGTCGCCGAGATCAATGCCAAGGGCGGCGTGCTCGGCCGCCCGTTGGCGCTGGAAATCGCCGACGATGCGTCCGGCGCTGCCGGGGCGCAGAAGGCTTTCGACAGCCTCGTGTTTCAGAAAAAGGTTGACGTGCTGATCTCGATGGAGACCAGCGCGGCGCGCAATGCGGCGCTGCCCATCGTGACGCGCGGCAAGGTGCCCTACATCTATACGTCGTTTTACGAGGGCAAGTCCTGCAGTCCGTTCATGTATGTCAATGCATGGGTCCCCGAACAGCAGGTGCCGCCGATCGTCGACTATTTCGCCAAGGAAAAGATGGCAAAGACGTTCTTTCTGATCGGGTCAGATTATGCCTTCGGTCGCGGCATGCTGGCCTTTACCAAAGCCTATATTGAAAAGACCGGCGGCAAGGTGGTCGGCGAGGAATATCTGCCGATGGACGGCACCGATTGGACGCCGATCATCTCCAAGCTGAAGAGCGCAGCTCCGGGCGCGCTGATCACCTCGACCGCCGGGGGAGCACCGAACGTAACCCTGACCAAGCAGCTTCGCGCCTCCGGCGTCACGCTGCCTTACGGCAATCTCGCGGTTGACGAGGGCACGGCGAAAGGCATGGGAACCGATGCGGAAGGCATCTTCCTTTCCGCCTCTTATGTCACCGGGATCGACAGCGCCGCAAACAAGACCTTCCTGGGCGCGATGCAGAAGAAGTTCGGCGCCGATTTGAAGACCCCGAATGATCTTTCGGTGCCGGAATATGAAGCGGTCTATGCGTACAAGGCGGCCGTGGAAAAGGCCGGCAAAACCGAAGCGAGCGCCGTCCTGAAAGCTCTCGCCGATGTCGCGGTGGATGGTCCGCGCGGGAAGATCGCGATGTCGCAGCAGCATCACGCGGCGTTGACGATGTATCTCGGTCAGGTGCAGGCTGATGGCGGCGTCAAGGTCATCCAGAGCTTTCCCAATGTCAGCGCTGGACAGCAGTGTCCGAACCTGAAGCCCTGAGCTCCCTGCACGAAGCGGGAGGACGCATCGTCCTCCCGCCGCGGTCGATCGGTGCTGTCTCATGATCACGCTCGCCCTCGACATCATCACCACGGCCGCGATCCTTTTTATCGTCGCGGCCGGGCTGCTGATCGTCTTTGGCGTGATGAAGATCGTCAATTTCGCCCACGCGTCCTTCATCACGGTCGGCGCCTACGCCGCGCTCGTCACCTCTCGCTTCGGCCTGCCGCCTGCGTGGGCCCCGTTTGCTGCTTTCCTCGCTGGCGGGCTGATAGGGGCCGCGACCGAGCGCCTCGTCGTGCGGCGGCTCTATCGTCGACCGCTGGACGCGATCCTGGCAACCTGGGGCCTCGGCATCGTTATCGGCCAATTAGTCACGCTGGCGTTCGGGCGCGAAGTGCAGTTCGTGCCGGCGCCGATCTCGGGGACGCTGGCGGCGTTTGGAGTGGACTATTCGCTGTACCGGTTGCTGCTGGTCCCGACCGCGCTGGTCATTGCCGGGTTGTTCGCCGGCCTTCTCAATGGCACGCGACTTGGTCTGTCGACCCGCGCGGTCATCATGAACGAGAATTTGGCGCAGGGACTTGGCATTGACAGCGCCCGCGTCCGCCTCATCACGTTCGGGACCGGCTGCGGCCTGGCCGCGGTCGCCGGCGCGCTGATCACCCCACTGGCGAGCGTCGATCCCAATATGGGTCTGGCCTGGCTGATCGGAGCCTTCATGCTCGTGATGGTGTCCGGTGGCTCGCTGCTGACGCTCGGCTTGTCCTGCTTCGTCCTCGGTGGGCTGCAGGTTCTGGCCAGCACCTTCATCAGTCCGATCCTTGGCGGATTGACCATCGCGGTGCTCGCCGCGGTGGCGCTTCGGCTTCGTCCACAGGGGTTTGCTCGTGCCTGATCTCGCCACCGTTCATGACGTGGCGGCGCCGACATCATCGTCCGGCTCGCCGCGCCCGTTGCTGCGGGTTGCGATTGCGGGCCTGGTCGCGGCGGCGGTGATTGTCGTCGGCCCCTGGGTGCTCGACACCTATACGGTCAACATTCTGGTCCGCGCGTTTTTCGTTGCGATTGCCGCGCTGACGGTGGATGTGTTGTGGGGGGTCAGCGGCACGCTGACATTCGGGCAATCCGCTTTCTTCGGCATTGGCGGTTACGCCCTGGCGATCGTCTTCAACCAATTCGGTTTTGGTCCGGGCCAAGCGATACTGGCGTTGGGGGCCGCGGTCGGGGCCACCGTTGTGGTGGCAGGCCTGGTCGGCTGGCTGTCGTTCTATCCCGGTTCGACCGCGCTCTATGCATCTGTGATCTCGCTCGTGCTGCCGATCGTGCTGGTCCAGATCCTGTATTCCGGCGGCACCTTTACCGGGTCCTCCAGCGGCCTGGTCGGCTTCGAGAGTTTCGATCTCACCTTGGAGAGCTGGTTCCGATTGTCCGGCTTGGCCGTGATCGCCACTCTCGTCGCGACCTCGATCGCGCTTCGTAGTGACGCCGGACGAGTGCTCGGCGCGATGCGCGACAATGACGAGCGCTGTACCTATCTGGGGATCGACACGGCGCGGGTCCGTATCGGCCTCCTCGTCATTGCGGCCGTGATCGCGGCACTGGCCGGGTTCGGCTATGTCGGATTCGGCGCCGTCGCCGCCCCCGAGAATGCAGGCTTCGTGTTTGGCACCCAGCTCGTCGTGATGGTGGCGCTTGGCGGCCGCGGATCCCTGATCGGCGCAGTCATCGGCGCTGTAGTGATCGAGGTCGCCAGCGCCTATCTCTCGAGTAGCCTGCCCTTTGTCTGGGAACTGATCGTCGGCGTCGCCTTCGTCGCAGTGATCGTTGTGCTCCCCGGCGGGCTGCTCGGCGGCCTGCGCGATCTTGGCCGCGCGGTCCGCCGGCGGGCCGCTGCGGCGCCGGCGCCGGTCATTCTCCGCACTTCGGAACAGCCCGACGCCGCACCCGAGCGCAACGCTATCGTGGTCGAGGTTGCCGGGCTCTCCAAGCATTTCGGCAGCCTGTCGGTGCTGTCCAAAATCTCGTTCACGGCGCGGCAGGGCGAACTCGTCAGTCTGGTCGGACCGAACGGCGCAGGCAAGACCACTTTGATCCGCTGTCTCGCCGATGGCCGCGAGCGCTCGGAAGGCAGCGTGCGCATTGCCGGGCACTCGATTGGTCGTCTGTCGGCCGACCGCATTGTCGGGCTCGGGCTTGGACGCAAATTCCAGGCTGCCTCGGTGTTCGAAACTTTGAGTGTGGCCGATTGTCTGCGGGTCGCCCGGGTCAGGAGTGAGCGGCCGTCCTTCTTCGGGACCTCGCCGGTCTTGACCTTGCCGGCCGCAGCGCGCGCGGTGGTGGAGAGTTCTGGGCTCGTCGAGCGGTTGGGCGACGAAGCGCAATTTCTGAGTCATGGTCTGAAACAGGCGCTGGAGCTCGCCATGGTTCTGGCGCTTGAGCCGAAAGTGCTGCTGCTGGATGAGCCGACCGCGGGGCTGACCCACGCCGAGCGCCAACGGTTTGCCGAGATTCTCACCGGGCTGGTGGCCCGCGAGCGGCTGTGTGTGCTGATCATCGAGCACGATCTCGATTTCGTGCGCCTGATCTCATCGCGAATCATCGTCTTGCACCAGGGCCGCATTGCCCTCGACGGCTCCGTGGCTGACGTCGTCAATGCACCCTTGGTTCGTGAGATCTATACCGGCCGACCTGCGTCCGATGCCTGCGGAGTGACACCGTGACCGCGGCTCTCGAACTGATCGGTGTGACCAGCGGATATGGCAGCTCGCCCGTGGTGCATGGGGTCTCGCTGCAGATCGCTCCCGGCGAGATACTGGCGCTTGTCGGCAAAAACGGCATGGGCAAGTCGTCGCTGCTGAAGACGATCCTCGCATTCCTGCCGGTGTGGGACGGCGCCGTGCGCATCGACGGCTGCGATGTAACCAGGCTTCCTCCGCATCGCAAGCGCGCGCTTGGGCTTGCCTATGCCCCGCAGGAACAGGCGCTGTTCCAAGATCTCAGCGTGCGCGACAACCTCCGGCTCGGGCTTGCCGATGATCGCAGCTTCGAGGCTCGGTTGGCCGATGTCAGCGGATGGTTTCCTGTGCTGACCGCGCGACTGTCCCAGCGAGCCGGTACGCTGTCGGGCGGCGAACAGAAGATGCTGATCGTGGCACGCGGACTGATCGCCGAGCCGCGTCTGTTTCTTCTGGATGAGGTGACCGAAGGCCTGCAGCCGTCCATCGTTGACCGGCTCGCCGACGTGCTGGCCACGACGCGGCGCGAACGCGGCACCGCGATGCTGGTGGTCGAGCAGCATCTACCGTTCGTGCTTGGCCTTGCGGATCGATTTGCGGTGTTCAAGCGCGGCGAAGTGGTGGATACCGGGCCGGTCGATGCCGGATCGGCCGCACGGATCGACGAACACATGCGTCTGTAAGGCGTAGCAGGGACAGAAAACGGCCGAACTCGCCTTCGACCTCTCTCCCAAGCTCGATTAACCGCTCAGGAGGCGTAAGCGAATCCCACCATCATCAGCCCGATCGCGGCGATCCAGCCGCCGAAAGCACGGATGGCGATCCCTCGCCAAGCCATCGAGGCTCCGGCCTCCGGCCGACGGAAAGCCAGCGTCACGGCCATGGTGAGCGTGATTGCGGCGTAGCCGGCACAGGCTAATCCTGCCGCGAACAGCAGCCGATTGGTCTCGGGCCCGAGATCGCCTGCATTCGCCGCTCCGCGCATCACGGCCAATCCGAAAGCGATCGCGCAGAGCAACGCCATTGGCATTCGCACTGCAGCCGCCAGCAGCAAGCCCAGCACAAGAATCATTCCGGCGTCCGCTGCTGGCCCCGCCGAAACGAAACCGGTCGCTCGCCCCAAACCCAGACCAGCCAAAAGTCCCAGCGGGAACGCCAGCACGAGCCAGCGTCCCTTTGAGGCGCCAAGCGAGCCCGCCAGCACGCCCATGGCGGCCCACAGGATGAGATCCTGGAGGTCCGTTAACGGATGCAAGGCGCCGGTGTAAAAGTCGCCGAGGCGCGAGGCGACGATGTGCGCGTCCGCCGTTTGTGCGGAAGCAATCAACGCCGCGGTTGCGATCGATGTAAATGCGAGCCAATATTTCATGCGACCGCACCGAGACTTTGCGCGAGAAAATAGCAGCCGAGCGCAGCGATCACCACGCCGAGCCCCTGAATCAATCGTCCTCCTGCGGGCCAGCGCGTCAGCGTGCCGATCGTGATCCCGCACAGATGCAGCAGGCCGGTGGCGACGACAAAGCCGACGCCGTAGGCCAGTGGATTGGCGGAGCCCGGAAGCTCGGCCCCATGCGTGTGTCCATGAAAAACCGCAAACACGGCGACGACGATCGCGGCGGCCGCGAATGGCAAACGCAGGCGGAGGGCGACAGCCGCACCTAGAACCAGGGCCGACAGCGCGATCACGACTTCCGGCATCGGCAGAGGAATGCGCAGCACGCCGAGAACGCCGCCGAGCGCCATCACCAGCGGAAAGGTGATCGGCAGCACCCAGATCGCCGGCGCCCCCAGCTGAGCTCCCCAGATTCCGACCGCGACCATCGCAATCAGATGATCCATCCCGGTTAGCGGATGCAGCAGCCCGCTGGCGAGACCGCCGGCCACACCGACTTGCTCGTGCGCGAACACGGGTTGTGCCAGAGCGAGAATTGCCAGCGCAACCGCGAGACGCGGGAAAATACGGGAGGACATGGTTCGACCGTTTCCTGTCAAGTGGTGGCGAGAACGCGTAGGAGACGACCTAAAAACCAGAACATCGACACCGAACCGATCGCGTAAGCCGGTAAGGCGTTGCCCCAGCGCGGCAAGACGGCGTCGAGGCGCCGATGCGCCCAGATCAGCGCCAGCACCACAAGCACAAAAGCAAGCTGCCCGATCTCCACGCCGATGTTGAAGAAGAGCAGGGCAGCCGGCAGCAGGCGACGTTCGAGACCCAGTCCCGCCAACGCGCTCGCGAAGCCGATGCCGTGAACCAGGCCGAAGGTGAATGCGACGGCCCACGGATAGCGGCCGGTCAGTCCGGTTTCTCCACGCTGCTGTTTCACGATTTCAACGCCCACAAACACGATGCTCAGCGCGATGCAGGCGTTGAGCGGCCGCTCCGGCACGCCGATCAGTCCAAAGGCCGCCGCGGCGAGCGAGGCGCTGTGCCCGATCGTGAAGGCCGTGATCGTCTTGACCAGCCGCCACCCGCCGCCCACGATCCAGATCAAGCCCAGCACAAACAACAGATGGTCGGCGCCCAGCAGGATGTGGTCGATCCCGTAATTCACATAGGTCCTGGCCAGTTCGATCCAGGTCTGCAGCGTCGGAGCGCCGGCGCCGAGCAGCGAAACGACCGGGTTCGCGGTCGAGATCGTATAGCTGCGCGGTTCGTCCGCGATCGGAATGATCTTGATCAGCACCGCCGACATGTCGGCACCGAGATTGGTGATCGTGATCGACCCGACCAGCCCTTTCTCGCCGCAATTCATCTCCGGCAGGCGCAGGAAACAGTGCGGCGGCACCCGCAGGTCGACGCGCGCGGCGCCGATCGCGGGCTCCATGGTCCAGCGGCCTACGAACGCACCGGGCCGAACCTCACGGAATTCGAGCACGCCCAGCGTGGCTTCGTGCGCGCAAAGCTCACGCGGCAGCATCGTCGCCAGGATCATTGCAATGAGGAGCAGCAGGGCTGCCCGCACCAACGGGAGCGCCGTCATTGCTCGTACCGCACGGTATAGGCCGCCTTCAGCCGGCTCACTGCGTCCCAGGCGCGTTTGCGGGTCTCGTCGGTCAGCCAGAGTCGGACGGCTTCGTCGTGAACGTCATCGAGACTGGCGAGCACGCCCGCGCGCCGGGAATCTAATCGAACGACGTGCCAGCCGTCCTTGGACTGGAGCACTTTCCATTGTCCCTGCGGCAGCGCCAGAAGCGCATCGCGGAAATTGTCGCCAAAGGATGCGGCCAGGCTTGCGACCGGACGTCCGAGAATGGCGCGGGTCTGCCTCTGGAGATCCTCGGATTCGTGCTGTCCCTCGATTTCCGCGAGCTGACGCTGCGCCGTGATCTCGTCGGTCGGCGGGGTGAGGTAAAACCCGACACGCTCCTGCTCGTCGAACCGCCCGTGATTGTCCGTAAACCACGTGCGGAGCTGATCCTGGGTTGGCTGCGGAACGCGGATCTGGTCGAAGATCAGCAACTGCAGCTTGAAGGCGACGCGGTCGCGGATCATGTCGTCACCCCGATCGACGCCGAGCGCCTTGCCCTCGCGGTAAAGAATTTCGCTCGCGACCCAGCTTTCGATCATCTTCTCCATCTCGGCCTCGGAGGGTGAGCGCGATTTGTCTTCGTCGAAATTTTCGATAAAGGATTGGCGCATCGCCTTGGTCACAGTAATGACTTTGTCATCTTTCGGCGGCGGATGCAGAACGGCATCGGCACCAAAGATCAGCGCTCCGAGCAGAACGAAATGCACCAAAGGTTCGCGCCACAGAAAACGCGCGGCGGCAGTAGCGATCGCTCGCAACGAATGTGCCAGGCGTTTTGCCGGATCGACGGCGCCGCGGTCGGAATTTTCGTTAGGCGACATCCGAAGGGTTTGATCGGTTGGCAGCGCTGGCGTTGTCATATCTTGTTCACAATCTCTCGCGGCGTGGCGTGCGCGCTGGCTTATGCAACGGCACAGTCATCCTGTCACTTGCGAATCGAGCAGCTCATGAAAAAAATTCAAACGGAAAAGAAAAACCGTGTCCGATTTTTTTGAGGACTGTATCTTTCCAAAAATAAAACCTTCACCAAACTGTCTCCGAAATCTGGTTTCCGTGAACCATAGAGAAATTCGCGTATCGCGCATCGCGAAGAAATTTTGTTTTTCAATTGGCGCGCATCGAAATCGCTAAGGGGGCGATCAAATGTTTCCATCTGCTAAGACGATTTTGCTGACCGCAGCTTCGGTCTCGCTGGCTTTGACACACACCGCCGCAGCCCACGATGGGGACGGAGATAAGCCCCGAGGCAACCCGTATGTCGCAGGCGACATGCACAATCACAATACTTGCACCGACGGTTCTGTTTCGGCCGGCTACGCGATCGATCGCTCGGTCGCGACTGGCGTCACCGCCGGCGGCGGCACCAATTTCGATCTCGATTGGTTCACCCTCGGCAACCACGGCGGTTCCGGCAACCGCGACTGTCGCTTCAGCGACACCAGTGCCAACCTGCCGGGCGACACGACAACCACCTGGAATCAGACGCTTGGCCAGACCATCGATGGCATCACGATCACCAGCCTGAAGGGTACGCCGAACGGTACTGGAAGCAGCGCTACGATGTGGCGCTGGCAGTCGATCAAGGAAGTTGAATATCCGATCATCGTCAACCGCACGCCGATGTACAACAAGGTGCTCGTCGAAGGGTTGGAATGGATCGTTCCCGGCCACGAGCATACCGACGTCGCGGTGATTGCTGGCCAGAACCCGCGCGGCTACGGCAACGCCGACAAAATGGCGGAGTACGAGTTCCGCTTCGACCGCGCCGATACCGACGCGATCGGCTTGCTGGATGGTAAAAATAACCAGGTTTGGCCGGGCAAGGACAACGTCAACAACAACGGTACGGCAGGTCACCAAAAGGCGGTGTCTGGCGTGACGTGGCTGCAGACGCATTATCCGCTGCAATCCTATGCTATTCCGACCCACACCGAACGCGCGGGCACATTCAATCCCGCCTCGAGCGCCGGTTACAACATCGAGCATTTCCGCGACTTCAACAATGCGGGGCCGACCGTCGCCTTCGGCATCGAATCGCCGGGTCATATGGCCCAGGGTTCGGTCTCCGGCGGCTCGGGCTCCTACGGGACGGGCGCGGTCGGCGGCGGCACCTACGGGTTGAGCGGCGTGTATACGGCCAAGGTCGGCGGGCTATGGGACGGCCTGCTTGGTGAAGGCCGCAATTTCTTCATCTATGTCAGTTCCGACTGGCACAACCGCGGCGCGGCTGGCGCACGCGATGCCTTCACGACGAGCGACTTCATTCCGGGCGAGTACACCAAACTCTATGTTCCGAACACCGAACATTTCCGGGCGCAATCGATCATCGACGGCATGCGTTCGGGCAACTCGTATTCGGTCAACGCCGACATCATCGGGCCGGATCTCGTGTTCCGCGCGAGAGGACGTGACGACGACTGGAAGACGATGGGTGAAACGCTGGTCGCAAGGCCTGGCGAAAAGATCACGGTCGAGATGACCATGACCATTCCGGCCAAGAACAACAGCCCGTACAATTTCAACAATCCGCTGTTGCAGCAGGTCGGCATCAAGCAGCCCCTGAACAAGCCGTCGCTCGACCACGTCGACCTCATCACCGGAAAAATCACCGGCGTGATCCCTCCTGGCAGCCCGGGCTATGCGGTGGCGAATGCCAGCGGCGTCGCGGGAGCGGCGATCGTCTACAACCCGACAACGACGATTTCCCAGCAGATCCACGCCAACAACATGAGGAGTAAGCGGCTGAGGGACGGCTCCACGGAGCTGACATTCACGACCACGTTCACCGCGGGCAACACACCGAGCTATATCCGCGCTCGCGGGACCAATATTCCGGTCGCAACGCCGAACGTCAGCGACACTGCCGGCAACCCGCTCCTCGACGTCAACAATGCGCTGGTCAGTTGCACGGACCCCGCATGCCCGACGCATCTGGCAACCGTCAATGGCGTCAAGAAGGTGACCTTTGACATTCAGGCGTATTCGAACGTCTGGTTCCACGCGAACCCGATCTTCATTCGGCCGGAAGGCTCGCCGAAGCTGCTGGTGGAAAAGAATGCGGAGCTCGCGCGGCGACTTGCCGGCGATCACCGAGCCGACAACGATCATGATGGTCACGATCATGACGGACACGACCATGACGGACGCGATCACCACGATCATGATGGACACGGACGCGACTGGTTTTGAGATCAAGAAGTCTGGCGGTGCGGGACATTCCCGCGCCGCCAACCCTTAACTCCGATGGGGCATACGGCTGCTGCCCGCGCTTCCGCCGGGCATCATCGATCGAACGGATGCGTCTGCGTCGAATGAATTGCTTGAACGCATGCCTTCTAGTCGGCCTTGCCTGCGGCGTGGTCACGCCGTGTAGCGCCAATCCCACTTCGGTCGAACCAACCAAGGAAGCTTGCGAAGCCGCAGTGGAGCAGACGCGCTCCCTGGCGGCGGCCTTGTCGGCAGACGATCTCTCCCGTTATTTTGCCGAACGCGACCTGCACCAGGCAATGATCGAGGCCGGTAACGGTGAGTTTGATGATTGCCTGGAAATGACAGCGCGCGCAGCGGACGAAATAAAAGAGCGGCGCCACACGTTGCAACCCGGCGAGAAGTTGAAGGTTCTGCAGTCCGACGAATAATCTGTGCGGCAGAAACCGTCGTTGCTGTGGTACAGAAGCCATCGGCCGGACAGGGCGGAATTCCAACGCTCTCATCATGATTGTTTTCAGCGGCGTTGCAGGATCACTCCCGCGCGTGCATTGTTCGGCGAAAGAAGTGTGGACCTTGAGACATGGATCAGATCGAGCCGCTATTCCCGATCCCTCTGCTGCGTTCGCCGCGGCTGCTTAGTCCGGCGCTTAATGAGGCCGCTGTGGCAGCGATCCGTAACGCCCGGATCGAGAACAATCTGCGCTCGGATCAGCTCTTCCACACCGAAGTCGCCGATCCACGCGATAACAAGCTGTTTCAGGAGATCGCCGAACTGGCTGTCCCGAAACTCGTCGACTTCGGACTTCTCCTGTTCGGTGAAAAGTTGCGCTGGACCGTCAAGGAGATGTGGACCAACATGCTCGAGAAAGGGGGGAGCCAGACGCTGCACTCCCATGCCAATAGTTTTGTCTCTGGCATCATTTACCTGACGCCTTCGCATCCGGCGTGCAAGACGGTGTTCATGCGGCCGCTCGGTGGTTCTGATTTTTCCTTTCGCCATCACACACGAAGTGCCGCGATGGGACCATTCAACGCGGGCAAGTACGTCCTGCCCGAGGCTGAACCGGGAGATCTCGTGCTGTTCCCCAGCTACCTCTATCACGAAGTGCCTAGAAATCAGGGCGAGCAGAGGATCACGGTTGCCTTCAACGCCATTCCCGACAGCCTGGATTGCTGGGGCTACAGGATCAACTTCGCGCCCTGAGCCAGCTTCGGTTGTCCAGGCTGCATTATCACTGGCCGAATTCTCGCGACAACAACTCCCGGGCTTCGTCTCGTGACGGCGCAGCGTCGTCGATCTCGTGCAACAAGCGCGCGGCCGCCGGCCGGTCGGACGCCATCAGTGACCGCGCCATGCCGATCAATGGTCCATAGGCGGGGTCGAACTCCGCGCTGAGACGAAGCGCATCGAGCAGTCCTGGGGACGCCGCCTCGATCAGGGCAGAGCCGCGCGGATCGCCCGGCAGCGCCGCGCCCGCCTCCAGAAAGCGATCGCGCGCGCGCCAATAGGCGATAAGGCGCTCGCTCAACGCGTCGCGCTTCGGCTCCGCCAGCAGCTCCGTCGGATCGGGCCGCAACGCCTGCGCGACGGCGCGCAGCAGGGCCCACGGCGGCGCCGTCAGTGCCTGAACATTGCGCCGAGCGTCGAAGGTCACGAAAGGATAGTCGTCGGTGTTGCGAGGCCCTTGGCCGGCAAAGGCGGACAGAGCACGCGGTCCTCCCAGATATTGCCCGAGCAAATCCATCGATGTCTCGAATCCGATCCGCCGCGCGACAGGTCTGACAGCCGGATCGCGAAGCCGCGCGCTGAGCCGGTCCAGATCGAGGTAGCCACCATCGCGGGGACCGATCAGTGCGAGCATCGGCGTGCGGACGCTGTAATGGTTGAGCCAGGCTGAACCAGTTGGATAGATCTCCAGAAATCCGCGGATGATCGCGCGCAACGATGGCAGATCAAGCTGATAGAGTGGCAGCCATTGGCAAAACACGCCGCCGGGGGCCAGTCGTCGTCGCACCGCCTCGAAATGGTCGGTGGTGTAGAGCGCGCCGCTTCGGTCCAGTGCCGGATGAAACAGATCGGCGATGATCACGTCGTATTGCGTGGTGTCCGCGGCGACGTATCGGCGCGCATCGGCGACGGTCACCCGAGACGCCGCGGCGGTCGCGCCGGGGTTCACGAACCAGGGCAGCAACTCGACTACCTCGCGCGACAGTTCGACGCCTTGCACGGTGACGCCCGGCATCTGCGATCCACCGACCAGGGTGGCCCCGGTTCCGATGCCCAGGAACAATGCCCGATGCGGCGCTGGATGCAGCAGCAGCGGCAGCATCGCCTGCCGATAGTCGGATCGCGCCGAACTTGTACCGCCCATGCGGAAGCGGCCGTTGACCTCCAGATACCGCGCGCCGGAAGCGTCATCGACAACGCTCGCCGTCACCATTGGCCCTTCACGGACCGCCAGCAGCGCGCCGCCTGGAGGCACCTTCGTCAGGGAAGGGGCAGGGCGTATCCACAGGACAAGGGCGACGAGCGCCGGTACTGCGGCCCAGATGAGCGCGGGGCGACGGAGCGGAATCAACAGCAGGTAACCCAGCGCTACGGGAATGAGCGCCCTCCATGTGCCAAAGGCCGGGATGAGGAATTGCGCCGTCAGCAGCGGAGCCAGCGAGGCGCCGATGCTGTTGATACCAACCGCCCATCCCAGCGAACCACGCTGGTCGCGTGTCCGCTGCGCCAGAAAGCCGAACAGGGCTCCCATGGCGGCCGACGGCACCAGGAAGAGCGCCATCGCGACAGCCAGTTCTCCGGCGATCCCTCCCTCGACTGCAGTTTCAGCGATGCGAGCGATATGAGGCGTGAGAAAGGCCGTCGTCAGACAGGCGAGAGCTGTCCCCGCGAGGAGCCAGCCCAGGCTCGCATCCTGGACCCGGCGCCCCGCGCGCTGCCAAGCAAGGCCTCCCGCCGCTGTGCCGAGCAAATAGGCCGCCAGCAACCCCGCGAAGGTGTAGATCGTATCCTGCATCACCTGCGCCGCTAATCGGACGATAAGGACCTCG
>Ga0137394_10001393_pt1 | contig 17571 bp, 15 predicted proteins | sample czobulk116metaG_FD_108278 | JGI IMG/M metagenome (GOLD analysis project Ga0137394, IMG submission 108278) | Vadose zone soil microbial communities from Angelo Coast Range Reserve, California, USA - czobulk1.16 metaG | ecosystem: Environmental > Terrestrial > Soil > Vadose zone | place: USA...
CTCTCGAAATCAAATTTGAACACGGTGGCGTGTATCAGTTTTTTAATGTGCCTGCGGATGTCTTCAATGGATTGATGAATGCGGCCTCCAAAGAGGGATTTTATCGCTCGAAAATTGGCGAGCGCTTCCCCTGCTCTCGCGTTTCGTGATGGCGATTTGGTTCTGCTAGAGGACTTCCGGGAAAGACCCCGAGGGCGGTTTTTCCCGGGCATCTAGAGGCTGGCTCAACTGAATTTTATGCCGCGGGAATCAGACCTGCGCTGCGATAGTTGAGGTTTAGTTCGCACGCCGTCCGCTGGACCTGGCGCACGTGTCTCTCGCTGAAGCAGGTTACTCAGCAATTTTCCAGATCGCGCTTCTTTCCGTAACGAAACGCCAATCCAACACCCAAGGTCATAAATCCAATTGGAGGGACTACCAGCACCAGGACACCTTTGCTGATGGCCTTCTGGCCCTCCTTGGAGGTGGCCGCGGCGGAACTGCGGCACATGGCGCAACCTTGGCTGAACGCGGGAGCAGCCCACAAGAAGAGCGATAAGACGAGAAGCGCGGCGCGAATTTTCATTTCACTCCCAGATAGAGAATGCGAAAAGCATCCGGAAAGAAAAAGATGGTCATCAAGATCAGGCACATGACCACCGAAGTCATTGTAAGCCACTTCATGCGCGATACTTCATATTTTAGGTGCATGAAGTAGCCGATGATTAGCGCCGCCTTGATCAGCGACAGACCCATCAGAATCGTGAGCATCTTCTCCGGCTGCATATTCTGATAGGTCAGGTAGACCTCGATTGCGGTCATCAGCAGCAGCGCGCCCCAAACATAAAAGAAGAGCGCTTTACCGTGATGGCGTTGCTGTTCGGCGGCGCGTTCTGCGAGAGCTATTTGAGTGGTATCCATATCTCTCCGGCTCCTAGAGAATCTTGGCGGACATCAGATACACCAAAGGAAAGATGAACATCCACACGAGGTCGACGAAGTGCCAGTACAATCCCGCGACTTCCACGTCCGACGAATCGTAAACTTTGGGCTTCAGCCACAGGATAATCGAGATCACGATCGCCGCGATCAAGAGTACGTGCGCGCCATAGTGGAACGGGCTATAGGCCGGCGTTGCCAACCAGGCAACCAGCCATAGGACCAGCAAAATGGGAATGAACTTGCGGCGCAGCGCCACCACCCCGAGATAAATCACACCCAGCGTCACGTGCAACATGTGCATCCCTGTCAGGCCGAAGAAAGTGGCGCCAAACTGCGGCACGGTTTTGGATACATTTACAAACTCGCCGGCAGCCTCGTGGCCCGGAACTTTGGAGAACATGGGAAGAGTCAAGCCTTCCGCGATCAGATTACTCCACTCGCGGCCGTGAAGAACGATGAATCCCGCGCCGCATAGCATGGTGGCAAGCAGCCAGAGACGCTGCCCTTTGGCATCGCCATGGACGGAAGCCCTGACCGCCAGCACCATCGTCAAGGAACTCGTGAGGAGAAACGCAGTCATGATGGTGGCGTTGACGATGCTCTCGGAATGGAAAGGGGTGGGCCAACCCGCCGTCGAAATGCGCCCGTAGCTGTAGGCGTAAAGCAACGCGCCAAACGTCAGCGAATCGGAGAGCAGAAACAACCACATCCCGATTTTCTTGGAGTAGGTGCCGAAGAGCGACGGCTCATAAGCCGACGGGATGTCGTGCAGCGCGGTTTCAGCCATGCGTTCGGCCTCCTGGTCAGAAACGTACGGTTAGCCTGCAAACTCCAGCAAACACAAAATGTAAATCCACAGCCCGGCCATGAAATGCCAGTACCAAGCGGTCACATCCACCACGATGCTCCGCGTTGCCACGGAGCGGCGTAAAAGCGAAGCGATGCCCGCGACGAACAGAGCGAGAACACCACCCATTAGGTGAATGGCATGCGTCCCGGTCAGGAGATAAACGAACGAGCTGCTGGGCGTGGTGGCTACATAGAAGCCGTTCGCGGCCAGTTGCCGCCAGGCCATCCACTGGCCAAGAAGAAAAGCGAGACCAAGGACGAGAGTCAGTGACAACCATGGAATCTTCATCTGGTCAACGACGGAGGCTCCTGGAGCGGACTCTGCCGATGCGAGAACCGCTTGTCCCTTAATCTGGCGACGCGCCAGCTCCATGAACACACTGCTCAAGATCAGCACGCCAGTGTTGATCAACAGTAGCTTGGGAAGCGTGACCGGGATCCAGTCGCGTACCAGCGCATTGGTGCGCGGGTCGAGAGTGGGAAGTCCCTGACGCATAACGTAAGCGCTGCTGAAGGAGACAAACAACATGAGGATCGGCGTCAGAGCGACGAGTAGCCCAAGACGCGCCCGGCGCAGCCGCGTTGCGTAATCCGGCAATCCCGGACCCGAACCATCGTCACCACCGCCGTCCCGGACCGGAGGCAGAATGCCATCATCGCCCAACGAGATTCTGGGATCGTCTACCGTCGCGGTTGTGGAGAAGCTTGCCATAGGGTGTTCAGTGTGCCGGCTTGATTTCCGGATCGGTCTGCATCACGTAATCGCGGGGGGCGCCGGGCACGCTGTACTCATAAGGACCGTTGCGGACGACGGGCGTCTGTCCGCCGAAATTGTCGTGAGGTGGCGGCGTCGCCGTGGTCCACTCAAGCGTAGTCGCCTCCCACGGATTGTCGCTAGCCTGCTTCCCTTTGAACATGCTCCAAAAGAGATTCACAAGAAAGATCAATTGACCGGCGATCGTGACAAACGCCGCGTAAGTGATGAACTTCTGCAGCGGAATCAGGCCGTGCAGATAGGTGACCTCGGTCATCTGCGAGTAGCGGCGCGGCATCCCCGCCATACCCAGATAGTGCATGGGCATGAAGATCGCGTAAGTGCCGATGAAACTGAACCAGAAGTGCCAGCGCGCCATAGATTCGTTCATCATGCGTCCGAACATCTTGGGAAACCAATAGTAGGTTGCCGCAAAGATGCCGAAGATGGAGGCCACTCCCATGATGAGATGGAAGTGGCCGGGCACGAAGTAAGTGTCATGCAACTGAATGTCGAGCACGGGCTGCGCGAGGAACGGACCGCTGATCCCGCCGGAAACGAAAAGCGAGACGAACCCGATCGCAAAAAGCATTGGCGAAGCAAAACGGATCCTTCCGCGCATCAGCGTGCCGAGCCAGTTGAATGTTTTTATAGCTGACGGAACACCGATTCCCATGGTCATAATGGAAAAAGCGAAGGCGGTATAAGGACTCATACCGCTCATGAACATATGATGTCCCCAGACCATGAAGCCGAGTAATCCGATGGCCAGGATGGCGTACACCATGGCCTTGTAGCCGAATATCGGTTTGCGCGAGAACACGGAGAGCAACTGCGAGCACATCCCCATGGCCGGCAAGATCGCGATGTAAACCTCCGGATGGCCAAAGAACCAGAACAGGTGCTGCCACAAAAGCGGCGAGCCACCCTTATGCCCGGTGAGCTGGCCGTTGATGGTGACCAGCGGCACGAAAAAGCTGGTGCCGAGGTTGCGGTCCATCAACAGGAGAATCCCGGCAGAGAGCAGCACGCCAAACGCCAGCAGGCCGAGGATCGCAGTCACAAACCAGGCCCAAACGGTCAACGGCATGCGCATCATGGTCATGCCCTTAGCGCGCATATCAAGCGTTGTGGTGATGAAGTTAAGCGCGCCCATCAGCGCACCGATGCAGAAAATAGCGATACTGATGATCCACAAGTCCGCGCCCAGGCCCTCGCCCGGGCCAGACGACTGCAAGGCGCTCAGCGGTGCGTAGCCGGTCCAACCATGCAGGGGCGCTCCTCCCGCCACGAAAAAGGCCGCGAGCATCACGATAAAACCAAGAAACGTGGTCCAGAAGGAGAGCATGTTCAGCACCGGGAAAGCCATATCCGGCGCGCCGATCTGAATGGGCAAGAAGTAGTTGCCGAAGCCACCCTGCGGCGCGGTGGTGAGCACGAAGAAAACCATGATGGTGCCGTGCATGGTCACCAAGGTCAGATAAGTCTCCGGCTTGATGTCTCCCAGAAACGGCAAAATTGCGGTGGGCGTGACGAGATGGATGCGCATCAGCAGCGAGAGGAACATGCCGACAAACACCGCGGCCAGCGCGAGGAAGTAATACTGAAGGCCGATGACTTTATGATCGAGACTGAACACCCACTTGCGGATGAACCCCTGGGGGGCCGCGTGCGCGTGAGATTCCTGGGCAGCGAATTCGTGAGTAGCCATATTATTGCTTCTCGGCCTCCCGTGCCGCCAACCATTTGTCGAACTCTTCCTGACTGACAACCTTTAACATCCCGTGCATCTTGTAGTGCCCGAGCCCGCAAAGCTCGGCACATAGAATTTCATACTCTCCCGTTTGTATGGGCGTGAAATGCATGTGGATCGCTAGGCCGGGTACCGCGTCCTGCTTGAAGCGCATGGTAGGAATAAAGAAGCTGTGGATGACGTCGTGAGCGCGCAAAATCACTTCGATTTCGCGGTTCACCGGCACCACCATCGTTCCCGTGACGACGTCGTCTTTGGATGCGGGGTCCTTCATATCGAGACCCAGCGCCGCTTCGCCGCCGGCCGAGGCATCCTCAAGCTCCGGTTTTGTTGCGCCAAACTTGCCGTCGGGCCCGGGATAGCGGAAGTACCAGGCGAACTGCATCCCCGTTACTTCCACTTGCACGGAATTCGCTTCCGCGGCGCGGAAACGCTCCGAAGCCCAGATGGAGCTACTCGCGAGGTTCATCCCCACAAAGAGGACAGTGGTCAGCACGGTCCAGACAATTTCCAGACTGGTGTTGCCGTGCGAATACGCCACTTTGGAAGCGGTACCGCGATCGCGATAACTCCAAACGAGGTATCCCAAGGCAACCTGAGCGGCAACGAAGACCACGCCCATGAGGATAAAGGTCGTCGTGAAGTGATGATCGATGCTGGCGGCTGCGGCGGAGGCTCCGACTGGCAGCCACCATGTCTTCGCCACGAAAAAATAGGTGCTCGCGAAGGTGATCAGCCAGATGATAATGAGAAGAATGAGGCCCATGCAGCACGCCCCCCAGTTGGATTCTCAGCCTTCCCCACTGTGGCCCTGTTCGAATTCTCTGCGATCGAAGAAGTGGAGAATGCAAACCGGGGCGAATATATCACAGGTTTTTCTGAGCGCAAGCGGGTTCTTGCATGTCTTTTTTCTCGACGAAGCTTCTTTTCGGAAAACGCTCTTAATCATTTCTAGACAACACCGCAAAGACGCATTGACGAATTTTTTTGTTTTGAGTAATATCCGTTTCGTCTCTGGGGGGTCCAGCGAAATGTTGAGGACCTCGCGATGTATTCGTATCAAACTTTTCCAATCCGACGGGCCCCGGACGCTCGCAGTGATCGCGCCCTCTCTTTGTAGTTTGTCCGGTCCATCCGAAAAGCGCTTCGTATCCTGGGGACAGTCGTCTCCCCCTAACTGCGGACAAATCGAAATCATTTCTGAAACGATTTGGAATTCGGGACCAATCTATTTTCGACCCCGGCCAGGTCGGGGTCAACGGGCCCGCAACCTGAGGGAGCAACGGGCGGCGCTTTCGGGAGCCGCCCATTATTTTCGAGGACCAGCAATCCAGGAGGTATCGCATGGCGGGCCCGGAAACTGATTCGGCCAAACCAAAGCCGGACGTAGCGAAAACATCCGCTGCCGGTGGCGGAGATGCAACCAGGTATGTTGGCACGCCTGCCGTGGGTACGTCCAAAGCTGCAGCTGCCGCTGGTTTGGCGACTGCCGGCCCCGAGCCGAGTGAAATCAACCAGCGGCGGCGGCGTCTCGTGTGGATTGCTGTCACTGGATTTTTGGGCGCGTGGTTCATCGCCTTCCTTCGTTTTTTCCTTCCCCGTACGCTCTTCGAGCCTCCCACCCTTTTCAAGATCGGCTACCCCTCGGACTACGCCTTGGGTGTCGATACCAAGTGGCAGCAGAAATACCGCATCTGGGTGGACCGCACTCCGGATCGCGTATTCGTTGTCTACGCCCGCTGTACGCATCTGGGCTGCACACCGGATTGGAAGGCCAGCGAGAACAAATTTAAGTGCCCATGCCACGGAAGCGGCTACGACAGCGAAGGTGTCAACTTTGAGGGACCGGCGCCGCGTCCGATGGACCGCGCGCACGTGGAACTGGCGCCAGACGGTCAGATCATCGTGGATACTTCCCGGCTCTATCAGTGGCCTAAGGGACAACCGAGCCACTTCAGTGATCCGGGATCATTTTTGCCGGTGTAACTGAGGGCGCTGCGGGAGCGCTCCGCGCGTACGGGAGAAGCAGAAACAGATCGAGCCGCTATAGCACGGGAGAGCAGACGATGCCCGAAGAGAAAACTCCGAACGGAAAAAATGGCAAATCGGTTGGCCTGGTCGATCGTCTCAAGGCGGGCGTCAAGGAGGACCTCCAGTCCCTCAAGACGGACATGCCTGCAAAAGCAAAAGAGCAAGTCGAGCTGCTCAAGAAACCTTCAAAGACGCAGGTCTTCACCTCGATCTTCCGTCACAAACACGACGACACGCCGCGCAATCGCGCCTTGGGCGTGCTCTCCAACGTTTTCTTGCATCTGCATCCCGCCAAGATCAATCGTGACGCGGTGCGCTACAGCTACACTTGGGGCATGGGCGGTATCACCTTCTATTTGTTCATCGTGCTTACCCTTACCGGCGTGCTGTTGATGTTTTACTACCATCCGAGCAAAGTGCAGGCGTTCCGTGATGTGCTCTACCTCGAACACGACGTTCCCTTCGGCAAATTGTTGCGCAACATGCATCGCTGGGCCGCGCACTTGATGGTGATTGCCGTCGAGCTGCACATGTTCCGCGTGTTTCTTACCGGCTCGTATAAAAAGCCGCGCGAGTTCAATTGGAACGTGGGCGTCATCCTACTGGTGTTGACGCTGCTGCTCTCCTTCACTGGCTACTTGCTGCCGGACGATCAGCTCGGCTTCTGGGCCGTGACCGTAGGCACAAACATGGCGCGCGCTACCCCGGGGCTCGGCAATGAAGGCCCCTTCGCTCCGTCCTTCATTACTCCTTACAACGATGTGCGTTTCGGCCTGCTGGGCGGCTCCATCGTGGACGCCAACGCGCTTCTCCGCTCCTACATCTGGCATTGCATCGGCATTCCCATCATCGCTTCTATCTTCATGATCCTGCACTTCTGGCGCGTGCGTAAGGATGGCGGCATCTCCGGCCCCGCAGCCGTGGTGCTCGACTCCGAAGTCAAGGAGGCGAAGAAGTAGCCATGGATTGGAAACAACTGTGGGAAATCCTCTCCGCCGCGGACAACGTGCCTATCATCGCGATGATTCCGCTGCTTGCTTTCTATATGTACCTGGCGTGGAAACAGGCGCACGCCAATGACGTCTTGATCGAGCAACTCGCGGGAGACGCGGCGCTGGCCAAGACGCATCACCGCAAGGCCTGGCCCTTCAAACCTGGATGGGCAAAAGAAGTGCACGTCTGGCCGTTTCTCCTGCGCGTGGAATTCCTGGCCGCTATCATCGTCACCATCATCTTGATGGTCTGGTCCATCACTTTGAACGCACCTCTCGAAGAACCGGCAAACCCCAACCTCACCATGAACCCGGCGAAAGCACCGTGGTATTTCCTCGGCTTGCAGGAAATGCTGGTTTACTTCGATCCTTGGATCGCGGGGGTGGTCATGCCCACCCTGATCATCGTCGGCCTGATGGTCATTCCTTATATAGATACCAACCCGCTTGGCGCCGGCTACTACACCTGGAAGCAGCGCAAGTTTGCCATCGGAACATTTCTCTTCGGCTTCATCATCCTGTGGGTTTCGATGATTTTCATCGGCACGTTTATCCGCGGCCCCGGCTGGCAGTGGTTCTGGCCCGGGCAGACCTGGGACCACAACCGCCTCATTTATGAAGTCAATCGCGACTTGCCTGATCTCTTCGGAATCACCTCGAACTGGGGCAAGGGCATCTTCGGAGCGCTCGTGGTCGGCGGCTTCTTCGCCATCGGCGGCCTCGTGGTCCACGCCTTTTTCCGGCGTAACAATCCGAAAGACTACAAGCGCATGAGCTTGCTCCAGTACTCGATCCTGATGGCCTTTCTGCTCACCATGTTCGGTTTGCCGATCAAAATGATGTTGCGGTTGCTCTTCCACATTAAGTACGTTTGGATTACACCTTGGTTCAACGTTTAGGTTTCAGCGTTTAGGAGAAGCTGGTGCCCGAGAAGCCCATTCCCGAAAACGATCCGGTAGTCAGCAAGTCGCTCGCCCCGCATTACGTCATCTCCATGGTCCTCCTCATGGCCACGCTCTTCTGGGCGCTATGGGACGAGGACTTCGGCCAACGTCCGTGGAAGACCTTTCAGCACGAGTGGAAAGACCGCTATTCCACGTACCTGAAGACTGCCCGGTCGCAGTCGAGCGACTCGCAAAAGGAGGTCGAGGGCAACGCCGATTACCAGAAGCTGAAACAAGATTACGAGAGCGCTAGCCAGAACGCCGCCCCGCGCATCAAGGAGATCAACCTAAGGCTGCGCGACTTGAGCGCCAAGATTCTGGCCGTGCAGAACGTTTTCACGGACAGGCGCGCCTATGTCAACGCCCTGACTTACAGCATCGAGACGGAAACCAGCGCGTCTTCAAAAAAGAGCAAGCAAACAGACCTTGCCTCATACAAAAAAGAAAAGACCACCGTCGCCTATCCGGACGGTAAGAAGCAGGACTACGATTACGAGCACCTCGAAGAAACCTACAACGATCTGAAAAACGAGCGCACCCAACTGAGCGCGGAGCTCGGAGAGCTGATCAAGCCCGTGAACGAGCGCAAAGAAAAGCTCGACGCCTTTGTCTCCGAGCACATGGTGAGCCTCACTCCAACGCAGATGGCCGGATTGCAGGACAAGACCGAAGCCTGGACGCCGAAGATTCTGCAGATCAATGTGCCGGAGGCCAACATCGTCGACCGCTGCGAATCCTGTCACATGGGGATTCGCGAGCCGGTCACGTTGACGGCGGCCTCCATGGCATTGAAGGGCAAAAAACCGGATGACTACGCGCGCGCTTTCACCAGCCATCCGGAACGCGACCTCTTAAGAATTCACGATCCGGATAAGTTCGGCTGTTCGCCTTGCCACCAGGGCAACGGCCGCGCCACCACCAGCATTGAAAAAGCGCATGGCACTTACGAGCACTGGCTCTGGCCGCTCTTCGCCAGGGGAAATATGGAAGCCGGTTGCCAGACCTGCCATGCCGCGGACATGGTGCTGGTGAGCAACGACGTGGGCTGGACGCTCAGCGATGGCAAAGATCTTTTCCGCCAGCGCGGCTGCGTGGGCTGTCATCGTTACGAAGGCTATGACAAGGAACCCGAAGACTTGCTCTCCGTCGCGCAGCAGATTAAGCAAATCGAGCAAGAGAAGAAGGACAACTTCAAACAAGCGGACGATTTGATGAAGCAAGCCGACAAAGCCGAGAGCAACGAGGAGGCCAACCGGCTGAACGACCGCGCCATCGCGCTGAAGGTCACCAACAGCAAGCTGGAGCTGCGCATCGGACAGCTCGACCGCTCAACCAAGAGCCTGTTGCAAGACATGAAAAAGGTCGGCCCCAATCTTAAGGACTTACGCCTCAAGTTAAACAAGAATTGGATTCCGGTTTGGCTAAAGAAGCCCAGCGACTTCCGCGCCACAACCAAAATGCCGAATTTCCGGCTCAACGACGACCAGATCAAGGCCATCTCCGCTTACGTGTGGCAGTCGGCGCTCACGGATCCCTTGCCCAAACACAAACCCGGCAACGCCGCTCACGGAAAGGAGCTGTTCGAAACGCGCGGCTGCCTGGCATGTCATTCCATCGGCGAAGGCGACGAGTTCCAGGGCGGAACCTTCGCCGCGAATCTCACTCGCGTGGGTGAGAAAGACAACTACGACTACCTGGTGCGTTGGGTCCATAACGCGCGCGAGCGCACGCGTCCTTATTGCCCGTACGAAAAAAAGGACATCGGTCCCGAGGATTACAAGAAGAAGGGCCTGCCCTACGTCTTCGACCTGGAGCACAGCAGGTGCCCGAACGACGGTCACGAATTGCAAGTGCAGAACATGACCGTGATGCCCAGCCTCCGGCTTTCTCCGCAGGATGCGGAAGACGTCGCCAGCTATCTGGTCACACTGAAAAAGCAGGAGCCCTCCGCATACGCTGATGCGTCGTTCATGGACGATCCGAATTTGAAGGCGGAGGGCAAGAAGTGGGTTCGCCACTTCGGCTGCGCCGGATGCCATGAAATCTCCGGCCTCGAGGACGAAGGCCGCATCGGAACAGAACTGACCATTGAAGGCAGCAAACCGATTGAGCGCTTGGACTTCGCATTGCTCACGGAAACTGCCCAGCGCGGTGGCAGCGAACCCATCACCGACCCAGACAATCAAGCGCGTCTCCCCGAAGGCCCTGCCAAACACCCCTGGTACGACCAAAAGGGCTTCTTCGAACACAAACTCGCGGAGCCGAACATCTGGGATAAGGGTAAGGACAAGCCCGAAACGGAAAAATTGCGAATGCCGAACCTGCACCTGACCAAGGAACAGGTTCGCGCCCTCACCACTTTTCTGTTGGGCAGCCAGGAAAACCCGCTTCCTGCTAGCTATCAGTACCGGCCATTGGATTACCGCCGCGATATTCAGGAAGGCTGGTGGGTGGTCAAGAAATATAACTGCATGGGCTGCCACCAACTCATTCCCGGTCAACGCACCTCGCTCATGTCGATGACGCGCTATCAGGGTCCCGACGGACAGGAACAGTTGCCTCCCAAACTCCTCACTGAAGGGGCGAGGGTTGATCCCGACTGGCTGCTCCGTTTCTTGAGAAATCCTTCTCTCAATGATAAGGACACCAATCGCAACGGCGTGCGCACCTACTTGCAAGTGCACATGCCCACCTTTTCCTTTTCCGAAAATGAGCTGGGCAAATTGGTGCGGTTCTTCCAAGCCCTTGCGCGCCAGCCCTTCCCCTATATACCAGAAGAGGTTCCCGTTCTGACCGCAAAGGAAACCGAAATGGCGCGGAGCCTCTTCAGCAGCACCGCCGCGCCGTGCTTGAAATGCCATGCCACCGGCGATCCGGCTCACGACCGCACCGCCACCGCCCCCAACTTCCTGCAAGCCCGCGGACGTCTAAAACCCGATTGGATGGAACGCTGGATCATTGACCCACAGGCCATCAGCCCGGGCACCTCCATGCCTTCCGGTCTGTTCAAGCGCGAGAACGATCACTGGGTCTTCTCCGGTCCTACGCCTCCGTCTTTCCAGGGCTACGATAAGGATCAGACCAAGCTCCTGGTGGATTACATCCTCCAGCTCACCGCGGAAGAACAGCGGCGGGTAGGCGCCGCGATGGGTCATGCGGCGGCCGCAGGCGGCAGCTCGTCGTCCGGCGCGAAACCCGTAGGCAATGCCGGTCGCGGAATGCCTGAATAGATTTTCAATTGGCTCGAACTTTAAAATTTCAAGAGAGGTACGGCGAAAACATGAAAACGAAAACTTCCATAGCAGTTTGGGCCTCGGCGGCTTTGTTGGGACTCGTCCTCCTCGCCGGATGTGGCAAAAAGGAAAGCGCCGAAGAACAGCCCGCGGCTTCCAGCGCTCCAGCAACTGCGGCAGCCCCTGCCACTCCTATTGATCCCGCCACCGCAGCCATTATCGTCGGGGTGGTGAAACTGGATGGCGAGGCCCCCAAGGCCGCCAAGATTGACATGAGCCAGGATCCCGCCTGCAAAGGCACGAACATAGCTGAAAACGTTATGGCCAGCGGAGGCCACCTCTCCAACGTGTTTGTGTACGTGAAAGAAGGTTTGGGCAACCGCACTTTCGACATTCCCAAGGAAGCCATCACCCTCGATCAGAGCGGCTGCAAGTACCATCCCCACGTGCTGGGCGTAGTCGTCGGGCAGACCATCAAGATCGTCAACAGCGATCCGACCACCCACAATATTCACCCCACGCCGAAGGACAACCGCGAGTGGAACGAGTCGCAGCCTCCACAGGCCGCGCCCCTCGAGAAAACCTTCGCCCGCGAAGAGATCATGCTGCCCGTGAAGTGCAACCAGCATCCCTGGATGCGCATGTTCGTCAACGTGACCAAGAGTCCGTTCTTTGCGGTCACCGGACCGGACGGCAAGTTCGAGATCAAGGGTCTGCCGCCCGGCGATTACACCATCGCGTTCGTGCATGAAAAGCTGGGCGAACAGGACATGAAAGTCACGCTTGCCGCGAAAGACACCAAGATGGTGGATGCCACGTTCAAGCCATGATTGCACTAGTCTCGCTTGGTTTTTTCGTTCCGGCCAAGAACTAAGTACTTAAGACTAACGACCATGCGAGGAAAAAATCCGCATTTCACAAGATTATTCTATTCTTACGGAGAACGGATCACTGACCACTGACAACTGTGTTTCCGAGGAGGTCCATTGCTTCCCGTGATGCTCCTGATTTCCATCTTGCTCGGCCTCATCCCTCTCGCGGGGATTGCCTGGATCATCGTCACCGGCACCATCACCACTGTGGATGGTTTATTCGAGTGCCTGATCATGCTGAGCATCTCCGGGATTTTCTTCCTGAATGTTTTCTGGGAGCTTCGCGACCACGGGCTCCTGGGTAAGAGCAAAGCAGCGGAGCCCGCCAAGACACCGCCACCCTCCGAAGAGAGTTAGAGAATTAGAGACCAAGAGAAGACATGCCCAGCCCTCCATCCTCTCCAGAAAATGGTGATCAATCAGAATTTGCTCAGCAAGATTCCTCGGAGAAGCCTTCCTCGTCGCCGCATCACAAAATGTCGCCGCGGAATCGCGCCCTGTTTTTCCTCACCGCCTGGCTGATCGTCCTCATGCCGTTCCTCTTTTGGTGGAACACCTGGTTTGGACGCCAGCTCTCCGGCAAGCAGATTGGCGAATTCCTGAACGATGAGAAGCATCCGCGCCACATCCAGCATGCCCTCGTCCAACTCGGCGAGCGCATGGGCCGCCACGACGCCAGCGTGCAGCCGTTGTACCCGGAGCTGATCCGGCTGGCTTCGCATTCCGTCGAGGAAGTCCGCAATACCGACGCTTGGGTCATGGGCCAGGACACTTCCGCCCCCGGCTTCCACGAGACGCTCCTCAAGATGCTCCAGGATCCCTCCCCGATAGTCCGCGGCAATGCCGCCCTTTCACTGATCCGCTTTGGCGACGCCAGCGGCCGTCCCCACATCGTCGCCCTCCTGCAACCCGCCAGAATCGTCGCCCCCAGCGCCGGCCGCGTTACCGACACCGATAAAGTAGGAACCGCCATCCACCAAGGCGGCCTGATTGCCAAGCTGCAAGTCGACCGCTCAGCGGTCGCCTCCCAAGACGGCCAGCAAACGATCGAAGTGCGCTCTCCCATCAGCGGGCGCATCCGCACCCTCTCCGTAGCCGCGGGAACGACTGTGGCGGCTGGAAGCGAGATCGCTTCCGTGGACCCCGGCGACGAACAAGTCTGGGAAGCCCTCCGCGCCCTCTATCTCGTCGGCCAGCCCGATGACCTGCCCGCCATCCATCCCTACCAGCGCGATCTCCCCGAAATCTCCGGCCGCCTCCGCCAGCAAGCCCTCCTTACCGAAAAAGCCATCCGCGACCGCGCAGCCCACTAGCCCTGGGATTGTCGCTCCAGATTCCAGGCGGGGCCAGCTCGCGCGATGGTGGTGGCACAGCTTGAGATTCTGGCAGTAGGCCGTTTTGAATTGGGCTAGACGACAATGTTCGCTCTTCCGAACTGGTCTAGTTGGCGACGAATGTCCTTGTACTCTTGCCCGCAGAAGCCTTAACGCCCCAACTGACTTTCAAGCCATTTATCCGGGATTGAGCCGTGCAGCAATTCTCCGTTGTAACGAAAGCTGCATAAGCTATTTTCATAGCAGTGGCAAACAATAGACTTGCGAGATACGGAACTTGGAAGAACGTACGGAGAATGGGAGTTCGCCTTGTTCGTTCTGCTTGAGAGGAGGGTAGCTGGGGCGGGCGCAATGACATTGAAGGAGTTAGAAGGACCGCTTGGTGGGCGCGCATGGCTCTTAGGGCACGAAGGAACGTGCCGATTTAACGAAACTATTATAGCATATTGGTACGATTTATCAATGATTACTTGTAAGTGGCTTGCATACTGCTGGATAGAAGATAGTCTGCGGGTTGGCACTGAAAAGGACAGATGCCAAGCCATGCGCTTTGGAATGCTGAAAAGGTTTAGGCACTCGGCTATTGCGGTATGAATGGGCACAGGCAAGACCAATACTTCTGTGGCTGAAGCTGGGTGGGATTTTTCAGAGTTCGCGGCACGACTCCCGACAGGGGCGGGACGCGGGAATGGTGCTCGAGTTTAGGAGACGGCGAGCCTTCCAGATTGAGGTTTTGGCCGGCTGGCGATTGTGAGCGTTTGAAGAGCGGAGCAAATGACGGCAGTTCGGCAGGGGCAGAGGTCACAACTAGCTAGTAGTACTACTCAGTACGACATCGGGCCGACTTCTTTTTCGACTTCGGCAATGTCCACCATGACAATGGCGTCCCACGGACAGCCATCGAGGAAGCAGCCGTCCGGACCCTTGCTAAGGCACTTCTTGCACCCGATGCACTGGAGGGGGTCGATCTGGATGCGCCCGAACGGCGGATTGTCCTCGTCCGGCACCCAGAACATGCAGTCTTCCACCGGACAGTACTCCACGCAAGCCGGCGATCCCGCGCAACCAGTGCAGCACTCGGTGATAACGGCAAGTTCCTTCGGCTTCTTCTTGCGCGCGGTGGAGATGCCCTTGGAGCGAGGCTCCTGTTTCAGCGCGTCGGGCACCAGTCCTGGGGCTTTGACAACTTCGGTTACGTTGGCCATTTCTAGAGATTTTACCTTGAGTGTCAAGCCTTTGCCAGCTTGGTTTTTCCGCCGGTCCCGTGCTTGCTACAATGCCCGTGCAATCCGATTCATCTTCGACCGCACACATGTTCACCAAGCCATTCGTCAAACATCTCGCACCGGCTTTGTTGGCCGGCCTCGGGTTGCGCCTCTTCTTCATCTGGCATTTCCCTTTCTCTTCCGGGGATACAGCCTACTACGAAGAGCTTGCCCGCAACTGGCTGTACCACGGCGTCTACGGCTTCTACTCCCACGGGCAGCTTCTTCCTTCGGATGCCCGCGTCCCAGGCTATCCCGCATTCCTCGCGGGGATTTATTTCCTGGCTGGTACCAGCCGGAAGGCCGTCATGCTCGCGCAAGCCTTCGTCGATCTTGCTACCTGTGTCTTGGCCGCGGGCATCGCCGATCGTCTGGCCGCGGGCGCTTCCGGCGAGACCCGCAGCCGTGTTGCCACGGCTGTGCTTTGGCTCACTGGCCTTTGCCCCTTCACCGCCAACTACGCCGCCGTTCCGCAGACGGAAGTTCTGGCAACGTTCTTCACCACGCTCGCACTTCTGATTTTTCTGTCGCCCGCGGGAATGATGCTCGACCGCATTGCCTCGAACCGCGATGTGCTCCGCTCCGTAAAAAATTGGTTCTTGGGCGGGCTCGTTGTTGGTCTCGGCACACTCGTCCGGCCGGAAACGCCGCTGCTTCTTGGAGCCGTGCTGATCGCGCCTTGGTTCCGCTATCGCCGTCCCGCGAACTGGAGAAAACTCGCGGTCGCAACGCTGTGCATGATCGCTGGTTTGCTGCTGCCATTGGCGCCGTGGGCAGCGCGCAATGCCGTGAATCTTGGGCGCGTGCAATTCCTCGCCCCTCGCTACGCGGAAACATTCGGCGATGTCCTGCCGACCGGTTTCTACGCCTGGACAAAGACCTGGATGTTTCGTTTTCAGGACGCGTATCTTTTCACTTGGAAACTGCCCTCGCAGCCGATCGACTTGAAAAATCTTCCATCGTACGCAGCGGATTCTCGCGAAGAACTGTCGCGCGTCGCTTCCCTGCTGGATCGCTACAATCAAATGGGCGGAATGACGCGCTCGCTCGATCTCGAGTTCGCCGAGTTGGCGCGGGAGCGCACACGGCGTCATCCCATCCGCAGTTGGGTTTGGATTCCGATCGAGCGCGCCGCGGCGATGTGGTTCACTCCGCGGATCGCGCTGCTGCCGTACTCAGGGAAACTCTGGCCGATGAACGAAAGTTATCGCAGCAATCCCACCGACTTCGAAGTTACTCTCGGCTTCGCGCTCCTCAATGTTCTGTATGTTGCTATGGGTCTTGCAGCCGCCTGGTCTTTGCGCACCAACCCAGGAATCCTGCTGATCGTGGCGTTTATCCTCACTCGCACGGCATTTCTCACTCAACTGCAAACCTGCGAACCGCGCTACGTCTCGGTCTGCTTCCCCGCGCTGCTGGCCATGGGCGCGCAACTTTTCCGCGCTCCGCGAATCGGCTGGAAACGATCCCTGCGGTTGAGTCCTACTTCACCTTCACTTTGACTTCTATTTTTCCATTCGCCACAATTTGCACGCTCTCGCCAGTGGCGATGTATTCTTGCAGCACGTCGGGATCAGCCCATTCCAAATCCCAGCCGTCCTCGATGGCCATCAGTGTGTACCGGCCTGGCACCACAAAGTTCAGCGCAAATGTTCCATCCGAATCGGCCTGGTCGCGCCGGAACAATGCCGGGTTGCTTTTCAAATCAAGCGGCGCGAGAACGATCATTGCGCCGGGCGCGGGCTTGTCATTCTTGAGCGCAATCCCGGTGATCTTCGCGCTTCCCCTCGCTGCGATGATGGTCACGTTCACGTCTTGCGCCGTCGCGATTTGAAAGGAACGCCCAGACGTCTTTGCGCCGCTTGAAGATAGATTCCTGATGAAGAGAGCTTGCGGCTCGATGATTATGAGCTCGTAGTCTCCCGTCTCCACCGGGTTATTCTTGAACGAAAATTCGCCGGTAGCAGAAACAGTGGTATCAAACGCTTGACCATTCGCAAAACTTCTTAGCATCACGCGAACAGGTTGCGGCAGCGGCGAAGCATCCTCCATTTTCAAAATCCCGCTGACGACGACTGTCGAGCCGTTCTGCGTCACATCAATTTCCGCGTCGCTCGAGACCTGGACACTCTGCGACCGGCGCGTCCATTCGTTTCCATGCGAGGTATTCACTCCGAGATTCAAGTGCCCCGGAGGCACGCCGGTGACTTCCACGAGGCCCGGCGCCACTTGCGCGAAACCAACAGGAACCGGAACCGCGCTATCCTCCGCCAGGGGCTGCATCACTTGGACTTGTTCGCCCTGTCCGGGATCTGCAACAGAAGTTTTTACCAAGAGATGCAGGGCTGGAACCGGGCGCATCCTGAAATCCGCGATTTCCGTGTCCCCGGAGCGGAGTGTAATTGCAGCAGCACTCGCAAGGTCACCGGCGTTCGCGAAGAACGACACGGGATAAACAACATCCAGATTTTGATTCTGCTCGGTAAGAGGCTGGAGGCCGCCCTCTGCAATGTCCTGGCTTTCCTGTTTGACTCGGTGGCGAACGTTGTGCTGCGCATACCATGGCTGGACCGCGACACCAACAAAATAAGTCCCAGGGATCAGGTGGGCGAAACGGTAGTGA
>Ga0137394_10001395_pt1 | contig 17568 bp, 13 predicted proteins | sample czobulk116metaG_FD_108278 | JGI IMG/M metagenome (GOLD analysis project Ga0137394, IMG submission 108278) | Vadose zone soil microbial communities from Angelo Coast Range Reserve, California, USA - czobulk1.16 metaG | ecosystem: Environmental > Terrestrial > Soil > Vadose zone | place: USA...
TCACTCGGGCTTCCCGACCTCACGGCTCTCGGCTAGTTCAACCCGCCGAACCGCCGGATGCGGACCCGCATGTCCGGTCGTGTGGCAGGGGAGAGTGGGCGACCACTCCCCCTATGCCGATCAGCTGTGCCTGTCCTTAGGCAGGCGCGTAGCGAAGTGCGGCAAACCCCGGTAGAATACTTTGCGAGGGGCAACCCTCCCGCGCGCGGTGGAATTGAGGGCCGGGGGTTCCCCTGGAGGAGCCGTGCCGATGGTTTCATTCACGGACCGTGCCGCAACGCCGGCCCACGTTCTGGTCCGCTTTCTGGATCGGGAATCTGTCTTGTTGAACCTCGAGACGGAGCAGTACTTCGGATTGGACGAAACCGGCACGCGAATGTGGCAGCTCGTGACGGCGTCACCGAACATTGACGTGGCCTACCAGGAGCTTCTCGCGGAATTCGATGTCGAACCGGAATTGCTCCGCTCCAACCTGATGGAACTTCTGGGCAGGCTCGTGGATAGCGGGTTGCTCCAAGTTCTCCCCGCTGATGTGGGAACGGCTCCGGCGATTTAGCGCGCTGGAGCGCCCGGCGCAGGAACTTTTTCTGCGCGCCGTGGTGCTGCTGCCGCTGGTCGCCCTGAGTCTGCGATGGCGCGGTTTCAAAGCCACGCAGGCGGCGCTGCAGCGACTCCTTTCGAAAGCAAATCCGGAATGTGACGCCGTTCTTGCCGGCAAGGATGCCGCGGTGACCGCGCACATGGTCAATGCTGCGGACCGGCACGGGCTGGTTCATCCTTCTTGCTTGGCAAAATCCCTGACTCTCTGGTGGCTTCTCGGGCGTCAAGGAATACCGTCGCACCTGCGCATCGGCATTCGAAAAGAAAAAGGAAAATTTGAAGCACACGCCTGGGTGGAATGCGATGGAGCCGTACTAAACGAACCGGACGAACACCACCATCACTATTCCGCGTTCGATGGGGCGTTCTCTTCGCCGCCACCGGAAGAGTTATGAGCGGGTCCTCGAGCTTCGGAGAAGTCACTCGGAAAATCGCAGGTCAGCGAGCCAACTGTGAGCAAAAGGTGAGTCAACCGTCGGCACGCGCATAATCGCGAGAGAAACCGGGAATGAAAAAGGCCCCCGACAGGATCGGGGGCCGGAGCGGATCGGTTTTCGCTAAATGCTGGTACGATGCGAGACGAACCGCTTGGTACGCGCGGCGGGGGCCGGCAACTCAACGGTGAGTGAAATCTCACTCTTGTTGCGCAGAACACCCAGCTTCACGGTGCGATCCTTTTCGTCGCGCTTCGCAGAGAGTTTTTCGCGAAGCTCTCCGACGGAGCGGATGCGCTCGCCGTTAAGCGAGGTGATGACATCGCCCGCTTTCACGCCGGCCTTTTCCGCAGGTGAACCGGAGTTGACGTCGCGAACGAGGATTCCTTCGCCATCGGGAGCACCGAAAAATGCGCCGAGCTGTCCGCTGATATCTTCGGCGTCAATTCCCAGCCGGGGCTGTCCGCCGCCGAAAACCATGTTCCCGTTCCACTCCATGGGGGGGATTTCGGGAATCTCCGGCATGCGGAAAGCGAAAGTCCCGGGAGTCGGCGCCACCATTTTCATGGAGTGGCGGCGCTCTTCGGATTTACCGAGAGTCGCGCTAACGGTTTGCGTGCGCCCATCGCGCCACACGGTGAGCTGGATGCCGCGGCCTGCAGGGATCTCATGGATCATGCGGCGAAATTGCGCCGCACCTTCGACGCGCTGTCCGTTGATTTCCGTCACTACGTCATTTTCCTTGAGGCCGGCCTTGGCCGCGGGACTGTCCGGAACGATCTTTCCCAAGACTACGCCGCGCTCGGCCGAGAGCTTCAGCTCCTTGGCCTTGCCGGCGGTCACTTCGTGGGTTTCGACGCCGAGCCAACTCGAACCGTCGTCGCCGAAGACGATATTCCGATCATCCGTTTCCATACCCGGCAGGACTTCGATTTGCGTGGGCTCTTGCCTCTCCAGCATGACAGTCTGCCCCGACTCCTCGAGCGCGTCCGCGTCAGCGAGTTCTGCGACTTGATTTTGCCCGCTCTCGAGCTGCGCCTGTAATTTTGCCTCCAGCCCATCGATCCTTTGCTGCAAGCGTGCAATCGTAGAAGCATCGGGCGTTTGCGGTCTTGCGGAACTCGCGGGTAGAGCAATCAGCACGAGCCCGAGGGCCGCAGCTCCACCGATGGTAAGCAAATTTCGTTTATTCATTTTCGTCCCATCCTCCTCGGCGGTTAGACGCGGCAAACGGAAAATCGTCAAACGGTCGACCGCAGAATGACCACCCGAATCCCGCCATTCACGGTGCGCAAATGAATCGGAGCACCGCCGTGGCCCAATTTGCCATGCATTTCCCGGGGACGCTGGCTACTCTCCATCGTCATAGGCAGTTCGGAAAAGAAGTTTCCGTTCAAGCAGCGAGCTTCGACATCCGCCTGCATGTCTGACGGCACGGCGAGAACGAGAGAACCGTTCGTCGTTTCTGCGGTGGCGCCGGTCTTGACGGGAAGGTGCGCCAACTCCAGGTGTACATTTCCGTTGGTGGTGTGCGCATGAACGTTTCCGCCGGCCTCGAAGACTTCGATATTACCGTTTACCGTGTGCAGGTCTTCCACGGTTTCAACGCCAGCAACGCGCAGCGTGCCGTTCACCGTGCCGATATGCTCGACGCGCGCGCCGTGTGGAACGTGGATGGTGTACTCCACCGCCACTTCCACGCCCTCGTTTTGCGGATAGCGAGTGGCGATAGAGATGGCGTCCGGCTTGGCGTCAACCTCGATGGAAACACGTTCAAGATCGGACTCCTTGTGTTTCGCGGTCTTTACCGCGTGGACTTCGATTTCGTTGCGGTCCCAGCCCTGCACGTCCACAGTTCCGTTGACGTTTTGCAACTCAAGGGAACCTCCGGGCTGGAGTGGATAGGATTGATTAAACTCCTTGCTGATGGCGAAGCTGGGAACGGCCCAAACAACGGCTAGAGACAATACAGCTAGAGCAGTCGCGCGGAGAGCTAGACGAACCATGACGTTCTACCCCCTTCGAGTACGTGCTACCAACGAGAACCCCAACAGAACTCGTGTGCGCCGAGGCGACTGCCGCTCAGTGCAACTGAAAATTAAATGTCACGGTCGAAATAACTTCGACCTGCTTACCGTTAATCGTTGCCGGTTTTGCCCGCCACTGCTTCACGGCGGCGATGGCGGCATCGGCGAGCGCCGGATCGCCCTCAAGAAGTTTCTGCACTTCGACGCTGCCGTCTTTCTTTACCCGCACCTGAAGCTTCACGATGCCCTGCAAGCCAGCTCGTTGCGCGAGTGCCGGATACGAGGGCTTCGGAAGATTGACGAGCCGCTTCTGGAAATTGTCAGGATCCTCGGTGATGCCTCCCCTGAATGCGATTTCCAAATTCACGAGCCAGCTTTCGAGCCAGTCGGTCTTAGTTTCGGAGGGAGGCGGCATTCCCATTCCCGGCAAAGTCGGAATTCCTGCGCTTGCTCCGGGTGTGAAAGAGTTCGGATCGAATCCAATTTCCGTGAGTCTCTTGTTGAGGCGTTCCACCTGCTCACGGATGAGCGATTCGTGAAGAGCAATCTCCGAATCGAGGAACTGCAGGCGAATTTTTCCGGACGTGGTTCGCAATTTGAGCGGGGCGCCGCCACCATTCAAAACAGCCATGGCATGCACGGAACCGGAATTATTGGTGGACGCCTGCATCGTCAAGTGCAGGGCGGGATCTGCTTCGATGTGGTGCTCGCCGCCGTTTGCCACAGTGGCGTCGATGGTCGCCGCGAGATTCCGCGGCAGAAACACGATGATGTCACCGTTTCCGGAAGCAAGCTGCGATGCCCCCGCGAGCCGCACGTTTCCGCCTCCGGATGGCGAGTCTGGATTAATCCAGGCCGTAATCGTTCCGCCGGAAGTGGCCGCCTGCAGGGCGCCGGCGACTCGAGTCAGGCAAATGCTGCCGCTGCTCGATTCCAGTTCCATCGGGCCGGAAACGTACATGACGCGAATCCCGCCCCCGCCGGTCTGGGCATGCACCGAGCCGCGTACTTCGCCGAAATCGATCTGCCCGCCACCGGTACGTACGCTGACGAAATTCCCGGCATGAGCGACGGTGATGTTGCCGCCAGCGGTTTCCAGTTCGGCGCGTCCTCCGATTTGGCCGGCGCGAATATGGCCGCCCCCGGTGCGCAGCGAAGCGTCTCCCGCAATGTTGCCTACGTTGATGTGGCCGCCTCCGGTGAAGGCCGTGAGGTCACCCGCGACATCGAGAACCTGGATGTGTCCGCCTTCCGTCGCCAATTTGGCGGCGGAGCGCCCCAGCGAAACGTCGCGGAGTCCCGAACCACCGATGCGTCCCGTCTTAATGTTTCCGCCCTGAGTGTGAAGAGCGGCCGTCCCACCGATGTCCCCTGTCGTGATGTCGCCCGCCTCGGTGTTCACTTCGATGCTGTAGCCGCGCGGCACCACGACCTCAAACTGCACCCAGAACTGGGCATCAGCGGAGCGCGCAGCTTGCGGCGCAAGCATGCCGGTGATTTCCACTCCCGATGGAATCGACTTTGCCTTGAGAGAGTAAGCATCAAGGAGTTGCTGAGCGGCGGGGCCGCGGGCATCCGTTTCGATGTGCACGGTGTAGCGCACGACGGGCGCGGCGCCGCCCTCGAGTTGAACGATGTTTACGGACCCAAGATCCGTCGTCAGCCGCAGCGTCAGGCCATCTGCGGTGGTCAACACGCCGGTGCGAACAGCGGAGGCGTGCTGCGAACCCGGGTCAACGGGTTGGGTGTGCTCGAGGACTGCTGGTTGCTTAGCTTTGGCCGCAAAAACCGGAGGTGCGAGCTGTGTCAGGAAAAAAATAGCGGTTAGGACGTGGAACAGCGCGTTACGGCGCGCGACAGAAGAAAACCTTTGATGCAAACGTATGTTCATCGTCGAACGAAATTTCCCGCCGTCTGACCGGCTACTGCACTTCGCGCGGGCCAATCTGCCGCAAGGCGGCGGCGCTGCGCAATCGCACGTAGCGGCTGGGATCACGGCGTTGCAACTGTTCCAGCGCGCGAACCACGCGTTCCACGGACTGGTCATCTTCCGGACTGGCTGGCTTGACCACAGACGTGGCGGGGGCCGCTTCGGGCGCTGTCTCTTCCGATTCGCGGTGCTGCAAAGATCCAACAAGTACATTGATGGCGTCAACGCGCACGCCCGGATTGGCGTCATGCCCCAGCGCATCGAGCAGGGCCTGCCGGACATCATCATCCGAGGCCGCATCACGGAGCGACTCCAAGGCCTTCATGCGCACTGCGGGATTCAGATCCTTGCGAGCCGCGGCGATCAGCGCCTGGCGTACTTGCTGATCCCGCGAAACGGCCTTCAGCGCTTCGAGACAATCGAGGCGGACACCGGCGTCGAAGCGCTCGCCATTCTCAACGACGTACGTGAGTACATGGCGCATGTCACTATCATCGACGCTGCCGGTGAGAACCATCGGCTGCTCGGCACTGAGCTTGAGCTGCACGTTAGGAGAGCCGGCATCTGAAGAAGGAGAAAAATTGATGCCAGCGATCTCCATTTTATCCAGTTGATCTTTCGAGAGCGGCGGCTTGGCCATGACGTTCATGGCCTGACCGTTAGCGTTGCCGTTTTTGCCGTTCTGCAGCCACGGAAGAACCTGAGTCCCAAGCACGATCCCGAAGAGAACTAGGACTACTCCGCTCCAGGCGGGACGCAGCGCCATCCAGCGGCGCAGCCACCCCAAGGGACGCCAGTGTTCCTGGATCGGGGGCGCGGAAAGATCGTCGAGGGTTTCGGCAAGCTCGCTACGGCACTGCGAGAGGAGGATACCGGAAGAATCCAGTTCATCGGCGGGTTGCGGAGCAGCGATCATAGCTTCCTGAAGTTCGCTCTCTTCGGCAAGCTGGGCGGCGCACCCTTCGCAATTCGCGACGTGTGCCTCAATCTGTTTGCGTTCCCTGTCGCTGACTTCGTCGCAGGCGTAGAAAACAAGAAGCGGTGCAACGTCTTTGCAGCTCACACTCTTTTCAAAAGCGCTCATCGCAGGCCTCCCAATTCATGGCGTAGTTTGCGCGTGGCGCGGAAAAGCGAATTCTTGACGGTTTCTTCGGTGGTGCCAAGGGCGTCACCAATCGCCCGGAGCTTCAAGCCCTGATAGTGCTTCATCTCAAAAACTATTCGTTCGCGTGGCGACAGACGCTCCATCGCCGTGGCAATGCGCGCCTTGATTTCCATGCCCATAAACGTTCGTTCAGGGTCTAACGTCGGACGTTTCTCACGCTGGCGCTCGAAAAAATCGGTGATGCCCTCCTCGTGGAGGCCGGAATTCAACTCGGGCGCCTGGTCTTCGGGCCGCGCTTGGCGGCGCCGCAAGTGGTCCAGGCAAACGTTGGTGACGATGCGGTAGAGCCAGGTATAGAAGCTGCACTCGAAGCGGAAACGGTGGAGGTTACGGTAGACCTTGAGGAATGCTTCCTGGTAGACGTCCCGGGCGTCCTCTGGACGCTTCATGAGATTCAGGGCCAGGCGCAGGACGTCCCGGTCGAAGCGGCGCACCAGTTCCTCGAAAGCCGCACGGCTGCCCGCTTGCGCTTCCGCGACCAGGGCCCGCTCGTCGAGGTGGGACAAAGAGATCACCGAGGCCAGGGCGGCGTCCGTGCTACCCGAGCGACCGTTGTCATTGGCCAAAGCCAAAGCCCATCTGGGAAGCGGCATATTCGCTTTCTTTTCGCGTGCGCTGGTGTTGCCGCTTGTAAAACAACACCTTAGCTAAGATCCTAGCACTCGGCTATCCACCGCGCATCACACGACCACCCAATTTGGACGCCCGTCGCGACCTTGGGTGAGCACCACTTCCCATTATAACAACGGCGAACCTGTGGATTTTGTTTCAGGATTTTCATCAAGTGAGGTCCACCAGACCAGATTTGAGTCCACCGATTGATCGCCTAGAGGCCAGAACGGGCCGCCCCATCGGCCCGCGCTGAATCGCCCATGCGCCACGCCGCAAATGGCCAAGCGAACAGCAGAACGAGCGCCAGCAAAGCAGAGTAGCTATTCGCGCGGTAAAACGAATCCGGCTGGGAGAGCAGTTCGACAGCGCCCCCAAGCAAGGAAGTGCCGGCGATGACGAGGAAGCAGCCGAGTATATTGAAGCGCATCACCTGGCGCACGCCGAAAACGATAAAGCTGAGCAAGATTAGCCGCGCCAGGAATTGTTTTGCGAGGTCGCTGGGGCTACCCCAGGTTCCACCGGTGAGAGCGAGCGCGCCGACGAGGAGAAGCAGCAGGCGCAGCCCGGGTTGACCCACCTGCGCCGCAACGAAAGCGGCAGTCGCCGCAACGAGACCAGTGAGAAGGAGTCCGCGGAGCACTGTTCCTCCGAGAATCGATGCGGCCGGGAGCAGGGCGTCAAAATCCAAGCCGAACGAAGCTTCGAGGGAGCGATGCACCGTCGGCCAGTGAGTCGATGCAACCGCGAGGAGGCGCTCCAGTCCAAGCAAACTTGCCGTTCCTGCTAATCCGATCCAGAGAGCGTCACGATAGTAACTGCCGGGCATCCCGGCCCAGCTCGGCAAACGGTCTTCACCGAACGCCCGTTTGGCGTAATACCACGCTATGCCAAACAACAGCGCGATGCCGCTGAAATAGAGCGGAGCGCCCAAAAGCGCGCTAATGGCAATCCCGCCAAACATCACCTTGAGCGGAATAGCGGTATTGTAGGCATTCAATGCAGTGGGGACACGGTTGCCGAGCAGGAAAACCATCAGATAACCGCAGAGTCCCCAGACCGACCAGAACGCGATGCGCCTCCAGGGAATCGAGCGTGCGGCTTCTGATTTCAGGTTCTTAAGAAAAACAATGATTGCGGTGATGCCAAGGCTCGCGAAGAATACGATGGGGATCACGGTACTGAAGACGGTTCGAAAGAGCGAGAGTTCCTCTTGCTTGCGGCGCCAGTCGTCGGGGATCTTAATATAGGTACGATAGTTGGTTACTTCGTCGCCCAAGACTTGCACATCAACGCGCGCCTGCGCATGATCTTCTTTGCCGGCGGAAGAGGATGAAACGGCGTCGAGTGGCTCGTTCTGCTGCCAGGTCAGGCTGTGATCGATGCGATGCGGCCGTTTTTCCGAGCTGGATTCGACCAAGGTCCAGTTTTGCAGATCGAGTTTCTTTTCATCGCGGAGGAATTTCTCCGCACGCGCAACGGCTTCTTCTTTGGCCAGCGAAGCGCCCGGCGTTTCTTCCGCAAGTGTATGCCGAACCGAGTGGATCGAACCGTCGGGCCTGAGGATGACCGCGAACTCTTCCGGCTGACTGTCGCGGAAGTAGCGCACGCGCCAGAGGGCGGCCGGAACGCGCTCTGAGTAGATGGCGTTGACTCCCGCAATGCCGATTCGCTGCCGAAGATATTCGTTTACTACCGGATCGGCGATGTCGACGAAAACGGTGGCGTGGTAAAACGAATTTGGATCAACGCCACGCTGGCGCATGATCTGGTCCGCTTTCGCGCGAACCGCACGCGCGTTAACGGAGAGTTTCAGGTAATCGCCGATGGACTGCGGCTTCAGGCGCCATGCCAGCACGCCTCCGGCAAGCAGGCAGACGGCAAGGAAGGCGATCATGCGCGGCGCCAGCGCGTCATAGCCGCTTGCTTTGACCTGAGAAGTTGCAGCCGCAGGTTCGCTGGCGAGATCGATTTCCGGCGCGCGTTCCGCGCGATTGAGAAGGTCTTCATCGGCTTCGAACCCGCCGCGCGCCAGGTAGGAGATGCACGCAAAGACCAAAGGTGCCAGGGCGGCTGCGGCCACGACCATGCCGGAAATTTTAAAGTAGAGACTATTGGAACGAATCAGAAGCAGCCCGACCAGCGATGCATCCACAGTGTAATGCCAGATGAGCGTCGCGACGATGCCCCAGCGCAACATCACAATTCCCGCAATAATTCCGATGACTCCTATTTCGATTCCGCGAATGTAGGGCGGTTCCTGCGGGTAATTGCTGTGCAGAAAACTCCAAAGAAAAGCGGGCACGATTACCGCCACCCAGCGAGAGCGCGTCAGTCGCATGAAAAACGGGATGGCGAACAACCGGAAGGTGAACTCCTCGTTCATGGAAGCAAGCAGCCCGATGGCGATGCCGGAAATCCAGGGGATCGCCGTATTCACGCTGTCCGAATAGTTCAACTCCTGGGGCGCCCACGCCCCCAGACGGGTTGCGACCATGTAGAAGGCGACGATAAAACCAATGTGTGCGGCGGCCAGGCACAAACCCACAGCGGAAGAAGAGAAAAACTCCTTCGAACGCAGCCCGCGCAGCGTGAAGATTTTCCTCAAGCTTAATTGGTCTGGCTGAGAGCTGCGGTAAAGCGGCTCCGCTGCGGGCAGGACCAGCGTGATGGTGAGAGCGGATGCAGCGGCAAGCAGCAAAGCACGCCCGATTTGTAGAAGGATAAAACTGGAGTAGGAGTCATTTGTATCGTAACCCGCTCCCCAGAGGGGCCAGTCGTTCAGGGACTGTAGGAATAGCATCACAGTCGCCAGCAAACCAAGCTTGATCGCGGCGCCCCAGGTTGTTTTCCCGCTCTTCGTCAACTGAATTCCCAGCCAAACAGCGCTTCCCAGAAGCAACAGATAGGGAACAGTGAAAACTAAGGCGAGCGTGTCGTTTCCGGAGCGGAGTCTTTGATAACTGCGCTGCCACGCTTCAGGCACGTGCAGGAACTCTTCGCTGCCGCCGATGCGGTCGCCTTGCAAAGTGACTTGCAGACGGTAGGGCGCGTCTTTCGCGCGGAAGCCGTGCTTTTCCCACGTAAAAGCCCAATCAAGACGGTTCGGCCGCTTGTTCGAATTGGCTTCTTCCGGGAGAAAGTCCCAGCCGCTCAGGTCGAGTCGGAGTTTCGCGTTGAGATAGTTTTGCGCCGCTGATTGGGCGATGGCGCGCTCGAGCGAAGCTCCCGCGCGTGATTCCTCGATTTTGTGATCGTAGCCGACGATCTGTCCTGCCGGGTTCACGCGAACGCGGAATTCTTCTTCCTGCTGCGGCTTGAAGAAACGCACGTCCCAGAACCAGATGTTCAGCTCGGAGGACATGAGTTTGTTCGCCTGCTGTAACCCAAGTTCCCGCTCGAGATAGACCTTGGCGTTGTCGTCCACGTTAAAAACGATGGCGGATCGGTAGCCGCTGACGTTCTCACCAATGCCGGTGACGAATTTCTGTGCGCGCGCCAGCGCTTCTTCTCGGGAGACCTGAAAATTAACGGAGGCTTCGGGGAAAGCGCGGAAAAAATACTTGTACGCGAAAAGCGCGCCGAGGATACCCGCCACCACCCAGAGGAGCAGCGCGCGCTTGTCGGAACCTGTCAGACGGTCTCGCGTCACGTGGACCTCCCCGCTTGGCACACGGAATCCTCACTCTATCGATACAGACGGCAGGGACGCAAGTTTCGCGGCTGCCGGTCGGCCGCTTAGCGGCCGCACTGACAACGCCGCTTAGCGGCCGCACTGACAACGCCGCTTAGCGGCCGCACTGACAATTGGCCGCCTTGCGGCTGCGCCTAAAAATGTTCGCAGCGGGAATGATATAAACATAATGTCAATGGCGATGAATCTCGGCACCGAAGTGCGCATGATCAAAGGCGTGGGCCCGCAGCGCGCCGAACTGCTCGCGCAGCGCGGGATCTACACGCTCGAGGATTTGCTGGGCTACCTCCCCTTTCGCTATGAAGACCGCATCCATTTCTCCAAGGTGAAGGACATTCAGCCGAACGGCACGTATACCATTCGCGCGCGCGTCATGAGCGGCCAGGCGGTGCGCAGCATGCGCGGCCGCGACGCCATCTATCACCTGCTGGTGCAGGACGACGCCGGCGGTTCGCTGCCTTGCAAGTTTTTCCACGGAGGCTATCTCGAAGGGCGGTTGAAGCCCGGGCAACTGCTCATTCTTCATGGCAAGGCGGAGGTCGATAAGCTGCGGCCCGCGCGGCTGGAGATGATCAATCCGCAGATCGAAGTGCTGAGCAATGAAGAAATGGACTCCACCGAGGTCGGCAGAATCGTGCCGATCTACGAAGCGATCAGCACATTCGGTTCCCGGCAGATTCGCCGTGCCATGTACGCCGCGGTTCAGCTTATCGATCAGAGGATGCCGGATATTTTGCCGGAAGGATTGCGCGCGCGGCTTGGCTATCCCGCTCGCGGCGAAGCTCTGATTCACACGCACTTTCCAGAACCCGGAGAATCCCTCGATGCCTTGAACACGTTTCGTTCACCATCGCAGCAGCGGCTCATCTTCGAGGAATTTTTCCTGTACCAGCTCAGCCTCGCTTTGGACCGCAAGGCCACCCGCAAGGAAAACGCCATCGCGTTCCGTCTGCGGGAGGATGCCGTGCGCGAAGCGCTGAAGCGCATCCTGCCGTTCAAGCCCACGGCGGCGCAGAAGCGCGTTCTCGCCGAAATCGCTGCGGACTTGGAAAAACCTGCCCCGATGAATCGTCTGCTTCAAGGCGACGTCGGCAGCGGCAAAACCATCATTGCGCTGCAAGCAGCGGTGATCGCCATCGAAAACGGCACGCAAGCGGCGCTCATGGCCCCCACGGAAATTCTTGCCGTGCAGCATTTTCTTTCCGCCCGCCGCATCCTCGCCAAAGCAGGCTATCGCGTCGAATTGCTGATCAGCGGTCTGAAAGCCTCGGAGAAGTCCGCGGCCCTCGAGCGCATTCGAACGGGCGAAGCACAACTCGTCATCGGCACGCACGCGCTGATTGAAGACAACGTGGAATTCGCTCGGCTCGCCTTCGTCGCGATTGACGAGCAGCATCGTTTCGGCGTCCTGCAGCGCAAGCGCCTGATGGATAAAGCCGCGGCGCATGGCCACGTCCCGCACGTTCTCGTGCTGACGGCGACGCCCATCCCGCGCACGCTCTCGCTCACTCTCTACGGCGACCTCGACGTTTCCGTTCTCGACGAGCTCCCGCCCGGACGCACGCCCATCGTCACGCGCATGACCACCGAGCAGCATCTCCCCGGCGTTTGGGAATCTCTCCGCCGCGAAGTCGCCGCCGGCCATCAGGCCTACGTCGTCTATCCCGTCATCGAAGAATCGAAGCTCGAGCTGAAAGCCGCCATGGAAGAATACGAGCGCTTGTCGCGCGAAGTTTTTCCCAAGCTCAAGCTCGGCCTGCTGCATGGGCGTCTCTCCAGCGAAGAAAAAGAAGAAGCCATGCAGCGCTTCCGCAAAAACGAAGCCCAAATCCTCGTCGCGACAACCGTCGTGGAAGTCGGCGTCGACGTCCCCAACGCCACCGTGATGGTCATCGAACACGCCGAGCGCTTCGGTCTCGCCCAGCTCCACCAGCTTCGCGGCCGCATCGGTCGCGGCGCCCAAAAATCCCATTGCATCCTCGTCGCCCCCGCGCGCATGACCGACGAAGCCCGTGCCCGCCTCGAAACCATGGTGCGCACCTCCAACGGTTTCGAAATCGCCGAAACCGATCTCCTCCTCCGCGGCCCCGGCGAATTTTTCGGCACTCGCCAGTCCGGCGACCTCGGCTTCCACATCGCCAATCCCATGCGCGACCGCGAACTCCTCGAACTAGCCCGCCGCGAAGCCTTCAACCTCGCCGCCGATTCCGCCCAGCACGAAACCATGCAGCGCCTCCTCCGCCAGCTCCCCCCCGAATGGCAGCGCCGCTACCACCTCGCCCGCATCGGCTAACGAATTACTGTGATTTCACTCGTTCGATAAATGTTCTATTCCTCGATGTGGCCAGGCCTCTCTCACACAAGTGCAATTCATGCGACTCTTGCTGGGAGCCGCTAATGTCTAGCAGTACAGAATTCGATTCCTTAAATTCAGTCAAGTACCTTTACCTTCGAGAGCTTTCGGAGCCCCGAGACAATTCGTTGAGCCTAGTTGTGCAAGAGGCCATAGACAACCGGTCAGCTCCACCCTCGGTTCGAAGTGAAATTCCTGAATTCGCAGAAATTCTCCAGGATGCTTGGCCCATTGAGTCCGTTGAAGGTTGCAAAACCTTCGAGTTGTCCTGGAAGCGTTACGCAGCGTACTTGGTGACTGAGGAACTTATTGGGGCGCGCGGTACCTATGACGACGAGATCTACACGGCCAGGTTGCTTCGGGTCTACACCAAGTCACATTTCCTTGACTACCTTGCGCGAGATACAGGCGGACAAGTGGAGCCAATCCAGAATCTCAAATTGGTTTGCCTGAACCATCTCATCGATGTGGATTGCTACGCGGCCCCGGATATCCGATTGATTGCTTCAGCGTCAGCATCTCCACTACAAATTCATTAGGCATCGTGCGGTTCGCATAAGTGCGTCGGGATTTGGGGACAGCAGCCGTTTACACGCATCAAGCATGTCCACTACTCCGATTCTGCATTCCTCCTAAGGGATAAGTGTGGTCAAGAGCTCGCCGGCCGCGCTCTACGGGCTGGCCGGCTCATGGTTAGGAACATTCCGCGATATTTTCCGGATGACAAACTCTTGCAGAAGGTTGACCGCGGCAGCCTCGCCAATCCCGATGAGCGCGTTTTCAAACGTCAATTCCAATCCATCGCGATTTTGCGCTGGATAGTAGAGATTGGAGATACCGCCAGCGGCGAGGCTTCCAAGGATACTCGAGTAATTTGCCTCCCAGTGTCCATCGTCGCCCTTGCAAATGACGGAATTGGCGATCGCATACAGGATCCGCGAGCGCTTGCTGCCGGTTCCCTTGTAGAAATAACGGGGATCTTGCTTCAGCAGCGACGGCAATATGGCGCCCCCGATGAATGTGCCGGTAACAAAGTTGGCGTAGGAAGCGCCGAAGCGCTTTCCATAGCCTTGTGCGCCTTGTCCATATCCGCTGAAATCGTTTTCCGCCTGCTGAAATCCCGCCGTGGCCCCAACCACTCCGAAGCTCACTGGATCCACCGTGGTCTTCCAGGCCAGCTCGAACTTTTGCTTCGAGGTGAGAGGAACTGCATGGTGGTCATAGCTGACGTAGAAATTTGGGATGACGCCCAGCACGCGCTGCTTCTCTTGTTCCTTGATCTGATCTTCTGCCACTTCGGTTCGCGCGGGTACCACGCGAACCTCTGTCACAGCAGTTGCAAGCGCCAAGGTGATCTGCGGAATCACGTGGATCTCTCCCGACTGCAGCACTCCAGAGGACGCCTGCACCGAGAAGCCCTCCAACGTAATCGCGACCTGGAATGGGCCGGGCGCGACGTTGGCAAAAGCGAACCGCCCATCCTGGTCGGAGGGCGCCTCTTGGCTTGGGGATTGATCTTCACGTGAAAGTTTCACATGGGCCCCAGCGACCGCGGCGCCGGTTTGATCAACAACTTTCCCGCTGATGCTTCCCGGCGGTTGCCGCTTGCGCAGTGGCTCGGCACCGGAAGCCCCTGTAACCCGCGTGTCAGGTCGCCCATTCTCTGCTCCCTGGACGATGGGGGGGCCCTGAGACTGAGCCGCAGTTGAAAAGCCGCAAAGCAGCACACTGAAGCTTAGCCAGACTGCCCAGATTACGTATCTGCGCATAGTCGCCACCATAAGTAAGATTATGATGCTTCCCCGGGGGATTTTGGGTACCCGATCAGGTTGACAATTTTATGAGTTACTGGGAAGCCTCCCGCCAGTAAGTGCGCAGCTCCGCCGCGCGGGTTCTTGCTCCTTGACTAAAAACTAAAAACTGACAACTAATAACTGCACTCATGCGCGTCATCGCCGGAATCTACCGAAGCCGCATCCTGAAAAGCCTCAAGGGCCTGGCGTTGCGTCCTACAAGCGACCGCCTGCGCGAAACTCTCCTCAACGTGCTGGCCCCCAATTTACCAGGCTCTCGATTCGTCGATCTTTTCGCCGGTACCGGCGCCATTGGCATAGAGGCCCTGAGCCGAGGCGCTGCCGAAGTCGTCTTCATCGAGAATCACGCGCCCGCCGCCACGTTGATTCGCCGCAATCTTGAATCGCTGGGTATCCATTCCGGAACGACCGTGCTTGCCGTCGATGCTCTTCGCGGGCTGGCAATGCTGGCTTCCCGAAAGCAACAGTCCGCCCCCGGATTCGACTACGTTTTTCTCGATCCGCCCTACGCTGCTGCCGAAGAGTACGCCCGCGTGCTAGAATTTCTAGGTTCCGCGACTCTTCTCGCTCCCGCCGCGATCGTGGTCGCCGAGCATCGCCGTAACTTCGATTTGCGCGAAGAAGCCGGCGCGCTACGGAGGTTCCGCGTGCTCAGACAGGGCGATGCCGCCCTGAGTTTTTACCGCCGCGGCGGCACGCCGCGCGGCGAAAATAGCTCTGCCGAGTAAACCCCCGCTGGCAGAACTTCATCTATCTTGAGGTGCCCGCGCATCCTAGGTCGAGCGAAGCCTGAGCGTTTTGCTTGTCGTGGCGGGTCTTCAGACCCGTCGGATTGACCGCCCCAAGCAGGGTGCCGCGCATCTCACTACGGTAGAGAGGGAAATTTCTTTGAGCCAGGTCGGCAGGGCATTGGATCTCTTGGGACAGGCCACCAAGCCTGCCGCTCCCGCGCGTCTGCAAGCAGGACACGAGCCGAAGCTGGAAGTAGCCTGGGGAAGTTTTCATCAAGGAATCGGCAGCAGCCTAAGCGCCGTCTTCAGCACGCCAAATATTCCCAAGCGTTATCTGCGTGCAGGATTCTTCAAAGAGTGCTGGATTGAGGGGCGGATTCCCACCCGGGCTCTGGTTGCCGCCGCCTTGTGGCACTTCGTTTTTCTCGTCATGCCGTTCCCGAAGCTCCCCGCCGCCGCACGCCACTTTTCCGCCTTTGATCACACCGAACTCACCTGGTCCGGGCCAATCAACGATTTTCCTTTGGTCGAGATGAACACTCCCAAAGCCAAGCCGAACCCGCGCGGCGAGCCCGAGAAGCCTCTGCCTCCCGAGGGCGCCGACGCATTCCATCCGCGACAGCGCATCTTCACCGATTCCGCACACCCGACGCATCCGCGCCAGACGTTGATCAATTCCGCCGCTCCCCTGGAGCCGCCGAAGATTCTTCCGACCCTTCCCAATATCGTGCAATTCCAGGAGACGGTTGGCCCTGTGCGTCCGCGTCTGCAGATCAGTCAAGAAACACTCTCCAAGCTGCGCCCTCGCGAGCATCGCGCAGCCAAGGTCACCGAGGCGCCGCTGCCGGACGTTCCGGCATTCGAACAAAAACCGGCGGAAATCACGCTGGCGGACTCGCCAAACGCGCCCGCGCGGCCAAAGCTGGAATTGAACACCGGCGTCGCCCCGCGCGTCGCGCCACGTGCGCAAACGGGTGACGCCGAACCTGCCCCGGAAGTCGGCACTGCCCAGTCCGGTGCTTCGAATGGAAATGCCACAACGTTCATTGCCCTCTCCGCCGCGCCCGGCCCTCCTGCGCCCGTCGCGCAGCCGCCGCAAGGGAATCTGGCCGCGCGCGTTTCCATTTCACCCGAAGGCAAGCAACCTGGCGTACCCGGAGGCTCGCCGAACGGAACGCCCGGCGCAAACGGCGGTGCGGGCGGCGGACCAGGGAGCAACGGGGGAACAGCAACCGGCAACGGCGGTGCAAAGAATGGCGTGGACGTGAGCATCAGCGGAGGACACCCGCCCGCAAACAGCGAAATTTCCGGCCTTGGCGGATCACCGAAAGTCAGCGCTCCCGCTCCGCACGCCCTGATCACCAGGCCCGATCCGCACACGAAAATCGATGATGCACCCGAGAGAACCGGACCGCCGAATTTCGCCGCGCTCCCGGCCGGCGCGCAGCCGGAGCAGATCTTCGCCTCGAAAAAGGTCTACAAGATGCTCGTAAACATGCCCAATCTGAACAGCGCGACGGGAAGCTGGATTCTGAATTTTTCCGAGCTGCGCGTGAATTCCGAAGGCCCTCGGCCGGCTTCTTCGGACGTTTCCGCTCCTGGGCCTTTAAGGAAGATCGATCCGAAGTATCCGCCCACTCTGATCAGAGAACATGTGGAAGGAGAAGTCGTGCTGTACGCCGTGATTCGCGGCGACGGCACCGTCGACAGCATTCAGTTGGTGCGCGGCATCGATGAGCAGCTCGACGCCAACGCCATGCAAGCCCTCAGCCAATGGAAATTCCGCCCCGCCACCAAACAAGGCACTCCGGTAGACCTCGAAGCCATAGTCCACATTCCATTCCACGCCCCACCTGACCGCTAGCCCCACTCCCGAGGTTCGACGGCGCAAAATCCTCTTGCCCGCGTTTTGCTCCTTTGCCACTATACTCACCAGGTAAGCCCGCGCCATTTGGAGTGCGGCGGCTTGCCGACGCTTTTCTTACATCCACCCCCCGCCAATCTTGTCAGCTAGAGCGCAGAAGGTCTAGCGGCTACGAACGGCCTTCGGCCAGCTTCACCAAGGCGTACAGGGCGTGATTCACAGGTGTGGGAACGCCTAATTCCGACCCCCGGCGGGAAATGTAGCCGTTCAGGGAATCGATCTCAGTGCGCTTACCGCGATTCAAGTCTTGACCCGTCGAAGAAAGCGCCTCCGCCATCTGCGTGGCA
>Ga0137394_10001400_pt1 | contig 17529 bp, 15 predicted proteins | sample czobulk116metaG_FD_108278 | JGI IMG/M metagenome (GOLD analysis project Ga0137394, IMG submission 108278) | Vadose zone soil microbial communities from Angelo Coast Range Reserve, California, USA - czobulk1.16 metaG | ecosystem: Environmental > Terrestrial > Soil > Vadose zone | place: USA...
CCACAGGGAGGGGCTAATCCGGCAGCTGCTTCGGTCAACCTTACCAATACCGGAGGTGGGACGCTGAGCTATACGGCTTCTTCCGACGCCAGCTGGTTGACTGTTTCACCGCTCAGCGGCAGCGCACCGCGAGCGCTTCAAGTGTCGGCGAGCACCATTGGTCTGGCGGCTAACACCTATACGGGGCACATCAGCATCACGGCACCGGGAGCGCAGGGTTCTCCAGCGAGCATCACCGTCACGCTCACGGTCTCTGCCGTTCCTGTGCTATCGCTTTCCGCCACCACCCTCAGTTTCACAGCTCCACAGGGAGGGGCTAATCCGGCAGCTGCTTCGGTCAACCTTACCAATACCGGAGGTGGGACGCTGAGCTATACGGCTTCTTCCGACGCCAGCTGGTTAACTGTTTCACCGCTCAGCGGCAGCGCACCGCGAGCGCTTCAAGTGTCGGCGAGCACCATTGGTCTGGCGGCTAACACCTATACGGGGCACATTAGCATCACGGCACCGGGAGCGCAGGGTTCTCCAGCGAGCATCACCGTCACGCTCACGGTCTCAACATCGATGGCCGTCCTTTACGGTGATCAGAGCATTGAAAAACAAGTGGACTCCAACCCTCTCGGGACAGCTGAGGCGTTCCAAGTAGTTGCCAGCGCAAGCGGCACTTTGGGCTCAATTGCCGTGTACGTGGATCGCACTTCGACAGCATCGAACCTTGTCATTGGTCTTTATGCAAATGGGGGCAGTCACCCAGCCACGTTGTTGGCCCAAGGCAGCAGCTCTCAGCTTACGGCGGGCGCCTGGAATACGATCACGGTTCCGCCGGTGTCGATCACATCGGGATCTTCCTACTGGTTTGCGATTCTGGGCACCCAAAGTGGCAAACTACAGTTCCGCGACCGGGCATCGGGTCCATGCACCAGCGAGACCAGCGCCCAGACTAACTTATCCAGCTTGCCTCAAAACTGGACCACGGGATCCGTCTACAGGGACTGCCCCCTCTCGGCCTATGGCAGTGTGACGCTCATTGGTGCATTGAGGCCCGGTCCTCTGGAAGAAGCCGGTTCACAAATAGCTGCTTTGTCGGTGGTGTTGCAGGGCCTTGGTGGCCCCGCTTCAGAGCCTCAACTCGAGAATCTTGAGTATGGGCCGGAGGAAGCGATCGTGGTGGAAGGGAAGGGGCGTTCCTAGGCTAGCGTCCGGCGGAACAGCTGGATCATCAACTCGATTTCGAGAAGCAGAACGTGTTTGGACTTCTCGAAGTACGCTGCGGCTAGAGTCGTGCTTCGGAAACCATTTGCACGGGTTGTAGGGGCAGAGAAAAGTGCTCCGTCCCAAATGGAATGGGACGAGGCCCCAAACTGAAGTGATGCAACAGACCTTCTACTGTCCGCTTCGCAGCGTGACCGTCTCCGTAGGGGCTTCTCCGGGAAACCATCCGGCAGTATTCCTTATCGTCCCTAAACAGTGCTAACGCTGTGGCTACAATTTTCTTTCTGTCGGTTCCAACCAGTCTCGCCACTCCGGCGGCAACTCCCTCGGGCCGTTCAGTCGTTTCGCGCAAGACTAAGACTGGTTTTCCCAGTGAAGGGGCTTCTTCTTGGACCCCTCCAGAATCCGTCAAGATCATATGCGACGCTGCCATGGCCTCGACAAAAGCGCAATACGGCAACGGATCAATAAGAGCAACATTGGGCAACCCGGACAGTATGGGGTATACACTTTGCCGAACGTTCGGGTTCAAGTGCACTGGGTAGAGGATTCGTGCCTCGGGCAGTTTGCGCGCTAATTCTGCGATCGCCTCGCAGAGCTCTTTCATTGGCCCATTCCAATTCTCACGGCGATGCGCTGTCACCAGTATGAGCCGGTGCCCGCTCAATTCGAAGTTTGACGGAAGGTAATTGGCTAACACCTCGGCCCGAGCCTCAATAATACCTTGGAGGCAGTCAACAACGGTGTTTCCGGTCAGATAGACATTTTCTGAAGCTATGCCTTCACGCAAAAGGTTTTCTGCACTTTGCTTCGTCGGGGCAAAATGCATTGCCGCCACACTCGAGATCAGCCTACGATTGGTTTCTTCTGGATACGGATTGAACGGATCGTAGCTACGTAGTCCCGCCTCGATGTGCCCGACCGGAACGCGACGATTAAACGCAGCAAGTGCCGCCACGAACGCAGTCGTGGTATCACCCTGCACGAGGAGAACATCAGGGGCTTGCTCTAGCAACACTCGGTCAAGACCTTCAATCGACCGCTGCACGATGTCATTCAGCGATTGATTTGGCCTCATGATGTTGAGGTCCACGTCCGGGGTGATCCCGAAAAGTTCCAGAACCTGGTCCAGCATTTGCCTGTGTTGAGACGTGGCCACAACTACCGGTTCAATCTGCGGATTCTCGTTCAATTGGCGCAGCACTGGGACCATCTTGATCGCTTCCGGACGCGTGCCCAGCACCGCGATTGTTTTCAGGCGCTTCACGAGATCACGTCCTGATTGGCACGAAGCCTGCCCGGCGCTGAATGCGTTCCCAAAAGACGCCAGCCAAGCACCCGCAACATCAATCTCATGTGTTTTCGGATCGTGCGCAGAGTCCTCATCTTCGACACGCCAGTCAGCCGGGATCGCAAAATCATGGGGACTTCGACGACTTCGTAACCCTGACACAGGGCTCGCAGCAGCATCTCAGCTACTGCTTCAAACCCATCTGCGTCGAATGTTACTGAATCAATTACATGTCGCCGTTGTGCCCGCACCATGCACGTATAGGTATAGAGCTTCCCAGGGCAGATTTGGCGGTAGATCCAGGATGCGCCTTGGCTCAACCATAGGCGCCAGTGGGTCACGTTTTCGACTCCACCTCTTGGGTGATAAGGTGAACCAGAGGCGATGTCCGCGCTCCTCTGTTCGAGAGCTTCTAACAGGCGTTCCACCTCGCTCGGATCGTAGGTGCAATCTGCATCAATTGGGCAGAGGATTTCCCCTCTCGCACTTGCAAAGCCTGTCCGGAGAGCCGCACCCAGACCCCTGTTGTGCTCGTGGGTAACGACAACTGTGTTGGGAATTCCATTCAGAGATTTCCGTGCGACCTCCGCGCTCCCGTCCCTGCTGCCGTCGTCAACCAGGACGAATTCGGTGTCATATTTCGGAGCAAGTCGCCTTCGAAGGCTGATCAATTTCTCGGTCAGCCTGGGAATTCCATCTTCTTCGTTGAAAAACGGCACGACTATCGACACAAGTGTGGTCATAAATAAGTCGCCTGCCTTAGAGCAATACTCTCCCCCTGACTTGCACTTCTGGGCCCGAGTTCGGGGAAATACGCTCCATCTTCCTCTAACAACTTCTAAAATTGTAAGTCATTGATAATAAACAGATTAAAGAAGAATCACCCCGCCGCCTGAGAATTCCGGGCTAACTTCTACCCAATCGAGCTAATGTACAGAATTTACAAGGGTTAGCTCATCTCAGCTTGCAACATGGGCGAACGCACGCGAAAAGGAGTCCGAAATCTTGGAACGGTCATTCACAAAAGTTGTAATTTAGTGGACAACCGACGTGGGCGATCCCACAGTTCGCTTCCCCGAGCCTCTCTTTCCTGAACCCCTCTCGCGGCTCAGTGACGGGGGAAGGCAAGTTCTGAATACAGGGGTTGCATCGCATGCGGGCGCACGGGTGTTTCAAATGCTGCCCATCACGAGATTCACGAAAATTCTCTAAAATAAAGAAGAACTCCCGGGAGGGAAATAGGTGGATGAGGTCCACGAGTCACAAGGGTCCTGCTTTGGAGAGACAGTTGCTCACCCCACACTGGTAGATTTCTCAAAGAATGCATCCGAGATGGACCGAACCATGATATGTAGGAGAGGCTTCCCTTGTTTCTAGCTGTATTCGAATGAATGGCGTACTCGCGTTTGCCTGTTACATATCTCTATATTAGCTGTTCAAAGCAGGTGGCAGCTTCTCTAGTTGAACAACTTGCACTACAGGCGCAGGTTTCGTAAGGAGGCTAGTTTCGGTCGTAGAGGCATTCAGCAGGATTGAGACCAATACCCTTGTATCGAGATGCAGCACGAACCCTTCGATGCCAAACTCGGGACGATCGTACACGGTCGTGTGTTCCCCAAGCTCAGGCCGACTCTCAACCCGGGCAGGAGCCGCGCGCGGCCCCGGACGCTTCCTTGTCCGCTAGACCCGCGGATGTACGCTTGAATATCGGCAGAGCACCCATCCGGATTCTTCACGTCGTGAATCGACTCGACACCGGGGGCACGGAGTATGGCGTCTTGAAGGTGATGTCGGGTCTGGGAGACAGCGAGTTTGAGCAAGGCTTGTGCACACTCCGCGGTTTTACCCCCAAACTCGCCGAGCATCCACTCTTGGAAAAAAGGTTGTTCGTGGCAGGCCAATCCAAGCATGGTCCCCAGTTCCCTCTGTTCCGTCTTGCTCGCATCATGAAAGCCTTTCGTCCAGATATCGTTCACGCTCGCAACTGGGGTGGAATAGAGGCCATCCCTGCGGCGCGGCTCGCTCGAGTGCCCGTAGCCATTCACAGCGAGCATGGCTACGAACTGGAAATGCTCTCTGGCCTTCCTATCCGTCGAAGGCTCTTTCGCAGAGGGGTGTACACAATGACTGACCAGGTCTTCACCGTCTCGCAGGAACTGCGGAAGTACCATGCCCGACAGGCCTGGATCTCTCCGGATAGAATCCGTGTGATCTATAACGGCGTGGACGCCCAGCGCTTTCGGCCTCGGCCGGAGTTGCGGCTCGATCTGCGGGCAAGACTTGGCATCCCAGCCGACAGCTTCGTAATCGGGAGCGTGGGCCGGCTGGTGCAGATCAAGGACTTTCTTACGCTCTTGCGAGCCGGGGAATGCCTAATCCGTCGCGGAGTTAACACTTGTGTCGTGCTGGCCGGCTCTGGACCAGAGATGCCGCGGCTTCAGGAATTTGTCACATCGTCTTCCGAGATTGCCGGCCGCGTTTTCTTTCTCGGTGTATCCGATCATGTCCACGATCTTATGAATGTCATGGATGCTTATGTCCTTACCTCCATCTGTGAGGGCATGTCGAATACCCTCCTGGAAGCGATGGCTTGCGGATTGCCCACCGTGGCCACCCGGGCGGGCGGGAATCCTGAGGTCGTCGAAGAAAATCAGACGGGCTGCTTATTCTCGCCCCGGGACGTGAATGGCTTGGCCGAAACTTTGTACGCATTCGCTGTTAAGAAAGAGCGGTGCGCACAGTTTGGTGAGGCCGCTCGCCGGAGGATCCTGCGGACCTTCACTCTGGAAAGAATGTTGAACGAATACTGTCAGCTCTACCTTTCGCTCGCTGCAAAGCGCGGGTTGCTCGTGAGAAGATAAAGGAACATAGCATGTGTGGAATCTGCGGTCTGTTTGAATTTCAAAACAATCAGGAAATCCATCCTGATCTAGTCCGTCGCATGAGCGACACGCTTCATCATCGAGGACCGGATGATGAAGGGATTTACGTCGGCCCGGGAATCGGCTTCGGGTTTCGGAGGCTCAGCATCATCGACCTCGCCGGCGGTCATCAACCGCTTTCGAACGAAGACGGCAGCGCCTGGGTGATGCTGAACGGAGAAATCTACAACTACGACGAACTTCGCCGCGACCTAGAAAGCCGCGGTCACCACTTTTCCACTCGCTCCGATACCGAAACTATTGTCCACCTCTACGAGGAATACGGCGAGGGCTGCTTCGCCCGTCTCCGCGGAATGTTTGCCATTGCGCTCTGGGATTCTCGCAACCGCAAGTTGCTCCTGGCCCGCGACCGCGTTGGCAAGAAGCCTCTCTTCTATCATGCCACGGAGAAGCGGATTATCTTCGGTTCTGAGCTGAAGGCCTTGCTGGCCGACGGAGGTGTGCCTCGGGAAATCGATGTCGCCGCACTTTCCGATTATTTTTCTCTGGGTTACATAGCAGCGCCAAAGACGATCTATCGGGCGGTGCGAAAGGTATTGCCGGGACATTATTTGGTAGTTTCCGGCGGCGGTATTCGCGAGACCGAATACTGGGACATTTCGTTTGAACAAACAGAGAACCGTACCGAAGAAGAGTGGTGCGAACGGCTACGCCACGAACTCAGCGAGGCTACCCGTGTCCGTCTCATGAGCGATGTTCCCCTCGGCGCGTTCTTGAGCGGCGGTGTGGATTCTTCCGCGGTTGTGGCCATGATGACCCAACTCATGAAAAGGCCCGTCACGACTTGCTCTATCGGTTTCCAGGAACAGGAGTACGATGAGACTGGCTTTGCAAGGGAGATTGCCAGCCAGTTCAAGTCAGACCATCACGAACATGTTGTTCTTCCCGATGCCATTGAAACAGTCAACAAATTAGTCTGGCACTACGATGAGCCCTTCGCGGACTCCTCTGCTATCCCCACCTACTATGTTTCCTGGGTCGCCAGGCAACACGTCACGGTGGCGCTTGGAGGCGACGGCGGGGACGAAACCTTTGCCGGATATCGCCGATACTACCTCGACCAGTGGGAGAACCAACTCCGTCGCTTCGCCCCCGGTTGGATGCGCCGCCGGATTTTTCAGCCCCTCGGACGGTGGTATCCAGGGCTGGCTTGGGCTCCCCGAATCTTCCGTGGCAAGGCCACCTTCCAGAGTCTGGCGAGAACTCCCTTGGAAGGCTATTTCAATTCACTTTCCATCTTTCGGCCTGATGAAAAGTCACAAGCGCTGACGCCTGATTTTCGTAAATCTCTTGGGGGATATGACTCGATCGAGGTGTTCCGCAAACACTATGACCGTGCCCGCACAAATGATCTTCTTTCTCGCATTCAATACGTCGATATGAAGACCTATCTGCCAGACGACATACTTGCCAAAGTCGACCGCGCCAGCATGGCTGTGTCGCTCGAAGTTCGAGCCCCCCTGCTCGACCACCACCTGATGCAAACCGCGGCGATGATTCCCTCCTCTTTAAAACTTCGCGGACGGCAAGGGAAGTATATCTTCAAGAAAGCCATGGCTCAGATTCTTCCCACTGGAATCTTGGAGCGCCGCAAGCAAGGTTTCGCGATTCCCTTGGATCGCTGGTTCCGGGAGCAATTGAAGGATGTCGCGTACGAAGCGATCTTCTCCTCCCCCGACGGCATTCTAGACCCCGCATTCTTGAGGAAAATCTGGGACCAGCACCAAAAGGGCTATTACGACCGCTCTGCCCATCTCTGGACGCTACTAATGTTTCGCAAGTGGAAAGAGAAGTTTGCGGCTTGAGCGTGGCGAAGCAATGCCTCTGAGCCGGGGTGTTTTTCTGTGCTACCCGGCAAGTTGTCCGAGGCGGCTTTTGGCGAGTGCACTTCATTTCCTACTGAGTTTGAGAGGAAAACACCCTCGCTCGGCCTTCGGCAGGCAACCTTATGCGTTTTCTCGATCGAATTGTAGGAAATGAAGTCATTCTAGTGTAGGTATGCGAATCCTCTTCCACTACCGCATTCGTTCCAAAGATGGCCAGTTCGTGCATATTGAAGAATTGGTTAGCGCGCTCAGGCATCTAGGACACGATGTGTTTCTCGTCGGGCCGGCGGCGGTCGTCACGGAGAAGTTTGGTTCCGATGCCCGCGTCATTGATTGGCTCAAAAACCTGCTACCGGGGTTCGTATACGAGGCGTTAGAGTTCACGTACGCCTTTTTTGCCTATATGCGCCTCCGAAAAGCAGTGCGCCGGTACCGGCCCGACTGTCTCTACGAACGCTACAGCCTGTTCCTTCCCGCCGGCGTCTGGATCAAGCGCCGGTTTGGGCTCCCAATGCTCCTAGAAGTCAATTCGCCCTTGTTGGAAGAGCGGCGAAAATACAGCGGTCTATCACTTTTCAGGTTAGCCCACTGGACGCAAGAACAGACTTGGCGTGGAGCCGACTTTGTCCTGCCCGTCACCCATGTACTCGCCGAATATGTTCGCAGGGCTTCGGTTCCAATGTCACGGATCGAAGTGATTCCTAACGGTGTGAATATGGAACGTTTTGAGATCGCGTCAGATCGCAGCGAGTCAAAACGGCGCCTGGGTTTGGATGGACGACTAGTGCTCGGGTTTACCGGTTTCTTGCGCGAGTGGCACGGATTGGAAAGCGTCGTTGAACTGCTGGCAAAGAGCGACTTCGGTCCTCTTGTCCATCTTCTGCTTGTTGGCGATGGGCCGGCTCGCCAAGGTCTTGAAAAGAAGGCATTGGCCCTGGGTGTAGCTGACAAACTGACGATCACTGGGATAGTCGAGCGCAACGCCGTTGCGTCGTACTTGGCTGCCTTTGATGTTGCTTTGCAGCCCGCCGTGACCGACTACGCCTCGCCCCTAAAGCTTTTCGAATACATGGCTATGGGATGCGCCATCGTTGCGCCTGCCAAGCCTAACATCATGGAGATTCTCACCGCCGGGAAAGATGCTGTCCTGTTTGATCCGGGAGAATCTGAGAGTTTTCGTCAGGCCGTCGAAAAGGTTTGCACTGACTCGAGCGTGCGCGAGAGGATTTCCAAAGGTGCCAAAAATACCATTGTAGAGCGCGGTCTCACCTGGGAAAGAAATGCCCAGCGCGTCACCGATCTCTTCGCCCGGTTGGGAGTACAAGACAAGGCTCGGAATCTCGGCCACTGACGCCTTACTTTTATTCATTTCCCTGGTTATCCGGAGGCGGAGTCTTCCTTCACGGCAAATACCATCGTCCCCGGCGTGCAGACATGTGCCACCCACCGCAGCAGAGACACGTGGCGAATGGAGCTGGCGATTGATCTGGCGATCCGGCTCTTCTTGGTCACATCCAGAACATCGAAACGGTCCAGACACCGAAATCCTTCTTTGGCTAATACTTTTCGCAGGCTATAGAAGCTGAACCAGTTCACGGCCGGATACTTTGCGAAGTTCGCCAGTGCGGGTCTCGAAGTTTTCGCAAGAGATTCAAAGTGTCTCTTTAATGGCCGCGGATACCAACTGTACAAAGGCAGTCTAAATTCCTGCTGAATAGGGCACAGGAAGTTCGTGGTTGTCAAAACCAAGATGCCTCCGGGTCGCAATATTCTTGTGCACTCCGCCAGGCATTTGTCCCATTCTGCGACGTGCTCAAGCAGCTCCAGGGCTAGCGACACGTCCATGGATGCATCCGGCCAGGGCAAATCAACCGCCGAACCGACCTGGAAGTCGATGACAAAGCCTGCACCTTCTGCTCGTTTTTGAGCCAATTGCACTAGCGGCTCATTGACATCCAATCCATGCACTCGATGGTTGAGTTCAGCCCACAGCAAACACTGTGTTCCCGCTCCGCAGCCAATGTCTGCTACTTCAAGTTGCCCTGCTCTTGACTCTGACACACGGAGAACGGTGTCGCGAACGGAACGCAGGCGCTGCAACGTCTCAGGGCTCTGACTTTCCTGGGCGTAGTAGTCAAAGAACTCCTGGTGGCTTGAGTGGTCCCAGTCAGACGAACCAAGTTGTGGATTATTCAGGGTCGCTCCTTTCCGATGCACCGCGCTCCACATAGATCACTAGGATGATGACTTTCCTTTGCTCAAACTCTGATTTGCAAAGTTTACACCATCTCCGAACTCCGAACGAAAGCGGGGGGTTTGCTTCGGATGCATCATGCCGGTGTGGTCGCGTTATTGTGGCTCCAACTTCAGCAGCGAACTGCCGTTTACGATTTACGATCACCATCCACTGCCGGCGGCTTCCGGTGGTTCCCGGAGCACCGACGATCGGGCGGCCAGGAAGCGTTCGACCTCCTCGGCAACCACTTCCCACGTGCGCGTACTCGCGTGGCGGACTAGTGCTTCCCGATCCCAGGCCGTTCGAAGGGCTCGTTCTAATCCGGCTGCGATCTCCTGGCTATTTTGGTTCACCATGATGCCTAGCTCCGGCGAAACTATTACTTCGGGGACGCCCCAAACCCGCGTGGCCACTACTGGCGTACCACAGGCCATGGATTCCAGGAGTACGTTTGGCCAGCCTTCCCGCGAACTCACTAGGCAACTCACTTCAGCAGCGCTATACCAATCGGAGAGCTCTTCGTTTGGCCGCGTCCCCACCAAGAACACCCGGTCTTGCACTCCGAGCTTTCTCGCCAGTTCCTCCAGTTCGGGTCGGAAGTCTCCTTCTCCCACTACGTACAAGTGGACTGTGGGATGTCCGGGCACGAGTTCTGCGATGGCTGGAATCAGATATTGATATCCCTTGCGTGGAATCAGCGCGCCTACGGACACAATGATTTGCGCCTCTTCCGGCAGCTTGAGCACTCGCCGTGCCGCTTGGCGGTCCAAAGGCTTAAAGCGCTTCACATCCACGCCGTTTCCAATCACCGCCACTTTCGCCGGCGGAGCTCCCAATTCCACCATCGCATCTTTCAGCGCGGTGCAAACTCCCACGAGGCCTTCGCTCTGCCGAACTGTCCAGCGAATCATCGGGCGGATCAGACGAAACTTCGGGAAAAGATTCATATCCGTACCGCGGGCAGACACGATCACCGGCCGATTGATCAGCTTGCCGAGTAAAACTCCTGCAAAACCATCCGGATACACATAGTGGACATCGATGCAGTGAAAATTCTTCCTTTTATGCAATCGAAGCACCAGCAAGAAGCTGCCTAAGAACATCAGCAACCCTTGCAGCGGCATGGAAATCTTGGGCAAGAGGGGATAGCGCGGGTGATAGACGACCAGATCACCTATCCTTTCCTCTTTGGGAATTTGACCAAATTCACTCCATCGCGTCCCATGTATCCAGGAAGGAAAGTATGGAACCGGTGCGACAACTTCGACCACACTGCCAGCGCGCTTAGCCAGATGAGCTAGTCGCTGATAGATGAAGATACCGAGGAGGGGCTGTTTCGCGTTCGGAAACAAGCTCGTGAAGGTTAGGACGCGCATGTCGTGAACATCAGATTCCGACCGGTTTCCATCCTCGAGTAAAGGCGATTCATGGTCAACTTGGGAGACGGCATCATCAACGTTAGGAGCGGAGGCTGGAATCGGTCGAACGATACCAGGCAACAAACTTATCGAGGCCGTCTGGAAGCGGAGTTTTGGGCTGGTAGCCGAGCAGGCGGCCCGCTTTGCGAATGTCTGCCCAGGTCAACGGCACGTCCCCCGGCTGCGGAGGCTTCTGCTCTTGCGAGGCCTTCCGGCCTGTGGCGCGTTCGAGTTGCTTGATAAGCTCCGTCAGCCTTACAGGCTGGGAATTGCCCAGGTTGAACACCTCAAACCGCGCCTCCGGCGCCGCAGGAATCTCATAGTCGACGGCAGAGAGCACGCCAGACACAATGTCGCTCACATAGGTGTAGTCCCGCCCACTTGAGCCATCACCGAACACCGGCACGGGCTTCCCCGCTTCGATCAATGCAGTGAACTTGTGGATTGCCAGGTCTGGTCGTTGTCTCGGCCCGTATACAGTAAAAAAACGTAGGCAAATCACCGACAATCCGAAAAGATGCGCGTAGGTATAGGCAAGCATCTCGCCCGCCAACTTTGTTGCGGCGTAGGGAGAAAGTGGCCGCAAGTCCAGTTGCGCTTCCGAAAATGGAGCCTGGCTTGCCGCTCCATAGACTGAGCTTGACGACCCGAATATAAATTTTGGGATGCGGAGCTCGCGGCAGAGTTCCAAAAGGTTCAATGTCCCGGCCACGTTGACGCGTTCATAGAGACAGGGCTGTTCGATCGAGGGTCGCACGCCTGCACGAGCCGCAAGGTGTATGATGGCATCAGGTTTGAATCGAGCTATCAGTTTGCGAAGCGGAGCGATCTCGCAGATATCGATGTTAGAGAACTCGTACTCGGCCACACGATGGATTTGCTCAAGATTGGCATTTTTCCAGTTCAGCGAATAAAAATCATCAAGTTTATCTACGATCAGGAGGTGCGCACCGCGCCCGAGCAAGGCTTCGGCAACGTGGGATCCAATGAAACCAGCACCGCCAGTCAGGAAAACGCGCTCTGATTGAGTTCGCACTTTTTTTGCTCCGAATCGTTACGCGAAAAACAAAATAGTAGTGTACCTGCAATCTCCAAGAAATGCAGGGGTTGTACTCGTCCAGTAGCTTAGTGACACTTTGCCCCTTTGGATTTGCGTTTCTATTGAAGCAAAAACTCCTGCGGAGTGAGGTATCCCAGGGCTTGGCGAGGACGCACACAGTTGTGTGTATTTTCCCAGTTTCGCGACTGTTGGTTTTAACGCCGCCAAGCTTGGTTGGCGGTGGGCCAGTTCGTAAGCAACGCACAAGTAGTTGGTTCTCTGGGCGCAGCGCGAATCATGCTTCTTCTGTACGTGCATGAAATTGATTCTTACTGGGCTAACATGAGCGCCGAACACGTCCACAAAGGGGCGCAAACACGCTGTTGTTAGACAACAACTCCAATTCATCTGGCTGTGCCGTCGCGCAAGGAACCGCCTTGGACGGGGCCTGAGGGCGTCAAGTCTCTTTGCCTTCTGCGCGGGCTCCCCGGAGGAGTGACAATACTCTGTCACAATTCTCTCTATGGCATCGGCCTCGTGAGGGACTGGGTAGTTTCAAGCTTTCTCGGAGCGCAAGGGCGTTCGCAGAGCACTCGGGCCCCGTTTGGCAGTTCACTTTCCCGAGCGGGATTGTGACCCCCTCGAAGCCAACTAGTCGCGCTTTCCAAATGGATGATGGGAATGTTCGATGAGAGGTTGGTTCCACGGTGCGGAGGCCGGAGAAAGGATTTACAACTTTTCTTCCTCGTTTTCTCTCTTTATCGCACTGAAGCCTGCCTCTCCTTCCGTAAGAGACTGTAACATAAGAACTTACGAATGACTTGCTTTTGGAACCTGAACTGCTCTCATCTGGATGGGGTCCAAAAACGTGAGCATACTGTCTTCCGTCCCAGAAGTTGGTCTTCTCTTCCTCTTAGGAGCTATGCTGACGTTGGCAGGCACTATCTTGCGCACTTTTATCTCCAATCCCCAAACGAAGATGGTTGTGAAACCGCCCTCCGAGCCGGAAGGAAGCCAGTAGAAAGAGGCATTCTTCAAGGGGATGATTGACCAGGCCTCGTCACCACATCCTTGAGACCTGGTTCCCTTACCCGTACCCGGATGACCCGAGTATTGCAGCGATGCACGTCCCTTTTTTGATCCGCAAAAATGGCTCCCGCGGCCTAAACGACGGTCGGGATCGAGATTGCTATGAAGAATAGATTACTGCGGGGAGTACCTTACCATTATTTCTGCTCCGTGCCGATTATTGCCTAGTGTGAATGCATTCGACGAAGGATCTTGGTCTTCGTTTTGCGATTAAGATTGCTAGAGAATGCAATCTGACCGAGCATCCGAAGCGCATTGCGTATCACGCGGGTTTCTGAAGAATCCCCGGCAAAGCGCTCTACTTCCTGAAGGCGCGTCTGCATGACACTCTTCGCCTTCGCGATTTTCCCATGCAGCTTTCTTGCATCGGATTCTAGAAAGACGGCGTTATAAACAGTGCCCCATCCATAGTATCCGCTGTCGAGGGGTTTCTCCTGGGGCCAAGGCCAGTAAGTAATTCTCGCGCCTCTGATGTTCATAGTTGTCCCAACGATGCGGTTCGCCTGGAAGTGCAATCAGTACATTCTTAGCGAGCCGTCCACTCATGAACGGGTGCATGTTTCATGCCATTCGTGCGTGAGACAAGTCGCAGATCTGACAGCACTTATAAGAGAACTATCTGGCGACAACTAGGAAAAGGGGCAGGGAGATTCACTAAATGTGAAGCACGCTGCTACTTTAGAAACCAACTCCAAGGGCGGCGACCGTTTGAAGAGTGTTTCTGTTAGCGCAGCTGGGGGGGTGACGAACTTCCCATAATAGGCGCTTGAGCCTAGGGCTCTCGCGCACCAGCTCCTTCAATCGCTTCGTTTGTTCCAGCTTTAGTCCGCCGAACTCTTTCCGCCAGCTGTAATACGACTGCGCCCTGATCTGAGCTTTTCGGCAGGCTTAGTGGGTCGTCTTTCCGTTCGCGATCCCAACTCCAATCTGCCGCAGCACCGTTGCGATCTGATCCGGCTTGTGTCTCTTCATCGGCATACCAACTCCCTCCAGAGTGAATTCTCGGCCCCTCCTGCTGGGACAAAAATCCCCGGTCACTTCAGACGGCGCCTCTGAACTCGAAGACTACAAACTGATTGGCTCCAAGGAACGTCTTCTTTCCAAGTCGGTCCGCGATTACCGGCAGGGATGAAGCGGTCTTCTCTTGGCAGACCCGAATAGGCTATCGTGATGTTCGTCTTGCAAACGCTCGATCCCTCTCGCCCTTTGTTATCCGGGCTGCACGCCTGGCTCTCATCGACTGACCACGCCCGCCCGGCCGACCTCATTTTTGTCCTGGCCGGCGAGATGAGCCGCAAGCACTACGCGGTTCAACTGTTTCGCGAAGGACTCGCCCCAAGGCTATTGCTCAGCGTGGGCCGATTCGAAATCCGCCGCTTTTCAAAGATGGCTCTGCCGATACAGGTGGATCTTTTGAAACAGGCGCAAGACGTTCCGCCGCCACAGCGCCACTTCTTTGTTTTGTTCCAAAACAGAGAATGGCGCGTGGAGCATGTCCAGCCAAGGCTGTTTGGCACTCTTACGGAGATTGCATCGCTGGCGCGCTGGCTCGACGCGAATCCGGAAGTTCAATCGGTCATCCTCATCAGCAACGAAGCACACCTACGGCGTATCAGAATGTGTTGCCGATCTCGCTTGCCCCGCGGTGTGGAAGTAGCGCTGCTTGCAGTCCCGAACTCTTTCTCGGACTCTGGGGACCAGCAAAGCTCTGCAATTAAGTCCGCGGGCAGCGACCTACTGGAATTCGTAAAAGTCTTAGTCTATCGCGTCCTGCTAACGCTGAGGCCGCATTGCTGCAGGCTGCCTTCTTGATCGACGCTGCAGCCAAAATGACGATTATCGGCATCCAACAAGGCGTTCAGCGTCTCTTTCACCGTGCTGCGAACCACTTCTCCCTGGTGCGTTTGGATCTTGCCCTCATCGATCTGGATCACCTGGCTGAGCCTTGCCACTTCCTTGCCGGCTTCCCCTGCTTGGTGGATTCCCTCGTCGCTCCTCTCGGGCGTTCCTCAAGCCTGCTCTTTTACCAACCAGACCTGCTGCTCCTCAACCGGGCTAGAAATAGCCTATATTATCTGTCGATTATGGAGCGAATATCTCCTCCTCAAGCCGCATTCTAGAATAGGAATTGATGTAGAATTGAATTAGAATGCATCTTCGGCGTGAATCCTTTCTTGCGGTGTTTCTTTTTTTTCCGCTTCTACGTGTTGGACCGGTGCATCCTATGCCGTCCCCTGGAAGATTCTTATGGGGAAAGCTTTAGCTCACCATGCCTGAAATTGAAATTGATATTGATATTGTTCGTCCGTGCAAGAAGTCACTTTGAGGAAATCATTCTCCTCTTCGTGGCTGGTCAATCTCCTCATTCTGGGTTGCGCTGCTCTTATACTTATCGCAACGTATTGGTCCACGGCGCTTTCCATGTCCGCTCAGTGGTCCACCTCGACGTATTCGTACGCCGTACTTATTCCCCCGATTAGCCTCTATCTTAGCTGGCGGACCCGACACGAGCTTGAATCGTTGGCCCCAAGACCATCGTTTTGGATGCTCCTCCTGATTCCAGTGCTAGCATTCGCATGGTTGCTCGGAGAGCTAACCTTGACTGCTGTCATTCAGCAATTCTTTTTCGTCGCGATGATCGTCAGCTTGATCTGGGGTGGGATCGGTACATCAGCTGCGAGAGTGCTGGTGATGCCATTAGTCCTTTTGTTTCTTGCTGTGCCCATGGGCGAATCGCTGATCCCTTGGTTACAGGATTTCTCAGCCTGGTTTGCAGTCAAACTTCTGGAATTCACCCGAGTGCCCGTCCTGCTGGAAGGGCGCTTCATTACGATTCCGAGTGGCAAATGGGAAGTGGCAGAGGCTTGCAGCGGCATTCGTTTTCTTCTGGCAAGCTTTACAATCGGGTTTGTCTACGCAGCTCTCATCTATAGAAAGTGGAGACGACGGATGGCCTTTTTAGCAGTCTCCGTCGTAATTCCGGTACTTGCCAATGGATTGCGAGTGTATGGGATAATCCTGACCGACTACCTGGGGGGAACACGACTTGCCCGAGGTGCGACCCATATTTTTGCTGGGTGGCTCTTTGTTTCCATCATTACGGTTTTGCTTTTTGCCCTGGGAAGACGCTGGCGAGAGGAAACACCCAAGGAGCCTCGGGCAGATTTTTCTAGTGATGGGGATATATCGACACATGCTTCCATGGGGGAAGAGGGAACAGCATCCGTGAGGCGTTTGGTTCTGTTCACCGCCATAGTAGTAGTAGTGGCGAGTGTGGCTCCAATTACGGCCAAATTTCTCAGCCAAAAACCAGGAATCCGGAATCCTTTTGCTTTGCAGGGGACGTTGGTTTCTCTGCCCTGGAGTCCAACGGACAGGGATCTTTTCGGCTGGCAACCGGTCATGCAGGCCCCCGATGCCGAACTGGTTAAGACCTACGAGTGGCAAAATCACGTCGTAAAGTTATATGCCGCATACTACGAACCCGGCGGGAAGGATGCAAAGCTTGTCAGCTCAACGAATAGCTTGTTTGACAGGATTCACTGGCAAAGGATAGAAGAGGGAAGCTCAGAAGCGCGCATCGAAGGAAAATTCATTCGCGTGCATCAGATTTCAGTCCGGTCCGCCGGAGCGTCCCTCCTGCTGTGGCACTGGTATTGGGCTGACGGGAAATTCACAAGCGGCGAATACGAAGCCAAGTGGCTTCTGGCCAAGTCAAGGCTCACGCGGAGCCGGTTGGGCTCGGCCCTGATCGTTGCTGCCACAGAGGAGCAACCTGGCGATCCCTCCGCAACAGCGATTCTAAGGAATCTTGTGGACCATCTTTCGTTGTCCGGGTCTCTGCGGTCACCTACGCCGAACAAGGGCTCCTGGCTTCCCTCTCGCTGAGACACGGGTCCCCAGCGCAGTAGCTGCTCGGATTTCCGATTATTGCGAGTTCGAGATGCTCTCCAGAGCCGCCTTCGCGTCAGCGGAACCGGCAAAGGGCGCCCCCGACTGCAAGGCAGTCCGCAATTCGCTTTTCGCCTCTGATTTTTTCCCGGCTTTCAAGTAGGCCATCCCGAGGTGATAGTGGTAGGCAGCTTTTCGCGGATTCTTCGTCACACATTCTTTCAAATAAGGCAACGCACTCTGCCCCAAACCCCTCTTTACGAGAATCCAGCCCAGCGTGTCCGTGATGTTGGGGTCGCTGGGCTGAAGCCTGCGTGCCTCCTGGGCTAACCCCAGAGCGATATTGAGGTCGCCGTCATGCTCCGCATAGATCCACGCAAGATTGTTTTTGGCGACGGCGTTTAGAGAATCTAAATTGATGGTGCTCTGGTATTCCGAAATGGCTTTCTGGAAATCCCGGCTGCGTTCCGCGAGAATTCCGAGATGCATGTGCGCGACGGCGTTATTCGGTTCGGCGGCTGCAAAGCGCTGCATGAAGTCTGCCGCCTTGTCGTATTGCTGACGCTGCTCGTATACGTTGCCGAG
>Ga0137394_10001401_pt1 | contig 17529 bp, 16 predicted proteins | sample czobulk116metaG_FD_108278 | JGI IMG/M metagenome (GOLD analysis project Ga0137394, IMG submission 108278) | Vadose zone soil microbial communities from Angelo Coast Range Reserve, California, USA - czobulk1.16 metaG | ecosystem: Environmental > Terrestrial > Soil > Vadose zone | place: USA...
ATCGGGCCATACCGGCGTGGCGGAGACGCTCGCCCGGGAATTGAGGGACGCCGGCGCCGTGCCCACCGTAGTCGACCATTTCCGCGAGCTGGTCCATCCGCGCTTCGACGAGTGGAGCCGCGGGCTGTACTACTGGATCCTCAAGGAGGCGCCCGCGCTCTGGGGCGGGGCTTACTGGGTCGGCGATCGCCTCAGCGTCTCCTCGCCCCTCCTCCTGGGCTTCAACCGCATCGGGGCGCGCAAGCTGCGACGGCTCCTGAAGGCGGAGCGCTTCGACCACGTCATCTCCGTCCACCCGGCGCCGGCGGCGGCGCTGTCGTATCTCCGCGGGCGCGGGGAGCACGTCCCGTCTCACACGACGGTGTTCACGGATTTCGTCGCCCATACCCAGTGGATCCATCCGCACGTGGACCGCTATTGCGTTCCCGCGGAGGAGATCGCCAACGAGCTCACGGCCAAGGGCCTCCCGCGAGACGGCGTCAGCGTCACGGGCATCCCGGTCGCCCGCGATTTCAGCCAGCCTGCGGACCGCGCGGGGGCGCGCCTCCAGCTTGGGCTCTCGGCGCGCCAGCCCGTCCTGCTCTTCATGGATGGTTCGGAGGGCGGCTTCGGCAAGCTCGAGGAGGCGGCCCGGACCGTGCTCGCCATGGAGCAGCCCTTCCAGTCCATCTTCGTGACGGGTCGCGAGCGGTCGCTGGAGGCTCGCCTCGACCAGCTCGCCCAGGGGCGCGCTGGTCGCGTCAAGGTGCTGGGCTTCGTCGACAACGTGCGCCAGCTCATGGCGGCGGCGGACTTCCTGGTCACCAAGGCGGGAGGTCTCACCCTCACCGAGGCCCTCGCCGCCGAGCTTCCCGTCATCTGCTTCGGGTCGCTGCCCGGCCAGGAGAGCCGCAATGAGCGCTTCGCCGCCATGGCGGGGGTGGCCCTGGTCGCGGGCTCGGGGGCGCAGCTGCAGCGGGTGATCGGCGCCGCGCTCCACGACTCCGGTCTGCTCCGGAGCATTCGCGAGCGGATCCGGATTTACCGGCGCCCCTACGCCGCCGAGCACATCGTGGACTTGATCCTGGGAGGCCGGGCCGTCCGGCGCGAGCGCGCCTCGTGAATCTGGAATGAATCGGGCCGCCTGGCTGCTCCTGGCGCCCGCGGTGTGGGTGGGCTACGCGTGGGGCTCGCACACCCTGACTCTGACGAGCAGCTGGCGAGGGCCTCGCCGTAGCGGCAAGGTCGCGCTCACCTTCGATGACGGACCCGATCCTGCCCATACCCCGCGCGTCCTCGACGTGCTGGCCGCGCAGGGAATCACGGCCAGTTTCTTTCTCATCGGCGAGCGGGCGGCTCGGGAGCCCGCCCTGGCGCGAAGGATCGCCGAGGAGGGCCACGATCTCGGCAATCACACGTGGAGCCACCGGAGCCTCTGGCTCTCCGGCCCGCGAGAGACCGCGCGCCAGGTCGGGCAAGGCCATGCCGCCATCGCGGAGGCGGCCGGCGCGGCGCCACGCTTCTTCCGCCCGCCCTGGGGCATGACCAATCTCGCCCTCTTCCCCCTCCTGAGAAAGCTCCGGACGCCCTGCATCTTCTGGACGGTGCAGACGGAAGGCAGGCGCCCGGCCGCGGGGACGCTCCAGATCGAGCGCGCGCGCCGTCGCACGCGCTCGGGAGCCATCCTGGACCTGCACGACGCCGACGGCGTGCCCGGCGCGGGCGCCCGTCTCCTCGAGGCGTTGCCGGGCATGATCGCGGCCATCCGGAGCCGCGGCCTTTCCCTGGTCCCCCTCCGCGAGCTGCTGTAGAATCGCGAGCACCTCGACATCCGACAAAGGAGTCCGTGATGGCCATCGACCCCCGCCACAAGAGCCGCGTGCTCCTCGAAGGCACCGATCGCGCCGCCGCGCGCGCCATGATGAAGGCCGTGGGCTTCACGGACCAGGACCTGGCCCGCCCCCAGATCGGCGTCGCCCACTGCTGGATCGGGACCATGCCGTGCAACTGGAACCACCGCAAGCTCGCGGAGAAGGTGATGCAGGGCGTGCGCGCGGCCGGCGGCACGCCCATCGAGGTCAACACCATCTCCATCACGGACGGCATCACCATGGGCACCGAGGGCATGAAGGGCTCGCTCATCAGCCGCGAGGTCATCGCCGACTCCGTGGAGCTGGTGGCGCGCAGCCACATGTTCGACGGCATCGTCACCATCTCGGGGTGTGACAAGACCATCCCCGCCATGACCATGGTGCTCGGACGGATGAACATCCCGGGCCTCATGCTCTACTGTGGCTCCATCATGTTCGGGCGCTTCGCGGGCACCGGGCAATTCGCCAACCGCAACCTGACCATCCAGGACGTCTTCGAGGCGGTGGGCTGTTACAACGCCGGCAAGATCGACCTCGAGGAGTTCAAGGCGGTGGAAGACCACGCCTGCCCGGGGGCGGGCGCTTGCGGCGGGCAGTTCACCGCCAACACCATGTCCACCGCCTACGAGATGCTCGGGATGTCGCCCATGGGCTGGAATGGCGTCCCCGCCATCGACCCACGAAAGGAAGAGGTCGCCTTCGAGAGCGGCAAGCTCGTGATGGAGCTCGTGAACAAGGGCATCACGCCGCGCTCGCTCATCACCCGCAAGAGCTTCGAGAACGCCATCGCCGGCGTCATGGCCACGGGCGGCTCGACCAACGCCGTGCTGCACCTGCTCGCCACGGCCAAGGACTTCGGAGTCAGGCTCTCCCTCGACGACTTCGACCGCATCTCGAAGAAGACTCCTGTCCTGGCCGACCTGAAGCCCTGGGGCACCTACACGGCACCGGAGATGTTCCAGGCCGGCGGCATGCCGGTCGTGGCCAAGCGGCTGTTGGAAGCCGAGCTCCTGCACCCGGACGAGAAGACGGTCACGGGACGCACGGTCGGGCAGGAAGCCACCGCGGCAGTCGAGCCCGCCGGACAGCAGGTGATCAAGTCGCTCAAGGAGGCGCTCAAGCCCACGGGGGGCATCGCCATCCTGCGCGGCAATCTCGCGCCCGGAGGCTGCGTGATCAAGCTTTCCGGCCAGAGCCGCTACAGCCATCGCGGTCCGGCGCGGGTCTTCGAGCGCGAGGAAGACGCGTTCCAGGCGGTCAAGAAGGGCAAGATCAAGCCGCACGACGTCATCGTCATCCGCTACGAGGGTCCCAAGGGCGGCCCCGGCATGCGGGAGATGCTGCACGTCACCGGAGCCCTCCAGGGGGCCGGACTCGGGGACACGGTCGCTCTCATGACGGACGGCCGCTTCTCGGGGGCCACCCATGGCTTCATGATCGCTCATATCGTCCCCGAGGCGGCCGAGCGCGGACCCATCGCAGCCATCCACAGCGGCGACATCATCAACATCGACGTCAAGAAGCGGCGCCTGGACGTCGAGATCGCAGCATCCGAGATGAAGAAGCGCCTGGCCAAGTGGAAGACGCCCAAGCCCCGCTACACGAGCGGCGTCTTCCACAAGTACGCGATCACGGTCTCCAACGCTTCCGAGGGCGCGATCACCGGCTGATCTGTCGCCGTCGCCGCTCGGTGTTCCGGCGCCCCCTGAGCTAGAATGAGCGCATGAGTGCCGCCGGCTCGCCCTTCCGCAAGGCTTTCGAGAGCCGGATCCTGCTCATGGACGGGGCCATGGGCACCATGATCCAGGCGCGTGATCTCTCCGCCCAGGACTTCGGCGGCGCTCAGCTCGAGGGCTGCAATGAGCACCTGAACCTCACGCGTCCCGACGTCATCCGCGCCATCCATGAGGCCTACCTGGACGCCGGCGCCGACCTGATCTCACCCAATTCCTTCGGGTGTGCGCCGTATGTGCTTGCAGAATATGGTCTCTCGGACCGTTGCCATGAGATCACGCTGGCGGGGGCGCGGCTGGCCCGCGCGGCCGCAGACAGCCGCTCCACGTCGGAGCGCCCGCGATTCGTTCTGGGCGCCATGGGCCCCGGCACTCGCACCATCACCGTCACGGGCGGCGTGACCTTCGACCAGGTGCTGGACGCGTACTACCGTCAGGCCCGCGCGCTCATCGAAGGCGGCGTGGACGCCCTCATGCTCGAGACCTGCCAGGACACGCTCAACGTCAAGGCGGCCGCCATCGGCGTCAGGCGCGCCATGGCGGAGGCTGGTCACCCGCTTCCCCTCATGGTCAGCGGCACCATCGAGCCCATGGGCACCATGCTGGCGGGACAGGGCGTGGACGCGCTCTACGCTTCGCTGGAGCACCTGGATCTCTTCTCGATAGGACTCAACTGCGCCACGGGCCCCGAGTTCATGACCGACCACCTGCGCTCGCTGAGCGAGATGGTGACCTGCCTGGTCACGGTCTATCCGAACGCCGGGCTTCCCGACGAGCGCGGCCACTACGAGGAGACGCCCGAGAGCCTGGCCCTCAAGATGCGGCGCTTCGTCGAAGAGGGCTGGGTCAACGCAGTGGGCGGCTGCTGCGGGACGACGCCCGCCCATATCGCCGCCCTCGCCCGGATCATCGGGGACCGTGCCCCCCGCCCGCCGGTCGCCTCACGGGCCGCCGCCGTCAGCGGCATCGAGGCGCTCTATCCCACCGACGACAACCGGCCCGTGCTCGTCGGCGAGCGGACCAACGTCATCGGCTCGCGCAAGTTCAAGGACCTCATCGTCGAGGACAAGTTCGAGGAAGGGTCCGAGGTCGGGCGCGCGCAGGTCAAGGGCGGGGCGCAGGTGCTGGACGTCTGTCTTGCCAATCCGGACCGTGACGAGACGGCGGACATGGACCGCTTCATGGAGCAGGTCACGCGCAAGGTCAAGGTCCCCCTCATGATCGACTCCACGGATGCCGTGGTGATCGAGCGGGCCCTGCGGGCCTGCCAGGGCAAGGCCATCGTCAACTCCATCAACCTGGAGGACGGGGAGGAGCGCTTCGAGAAGGTGGTCCCGCTCCTGCGCACCTATGGCGGCGCGGTGGTGGTCGGCTGCATCGACGAGAACAAGCAGCAGGGGATGGCGGTGACGCGGGCGCGCAAGCTCGCCGTGGCCGAGCGCTCCCATGCTCTCCTCACGGAGAAGTACGGCGTGCCCGCCCGCGACCTGATCTTCGACGCGCTCGTCTTTCCCGTGGGCACGGGCGACGTCAACTACATCGGCTCCGCCGTCGAGACCATCGAGGGCATCCGGGCCATCAAGGCCCGCTTTCCCGAGAGCAAGACCATCCTCGGCATCTCCAACGTCTCCTTCGGCCTGCCTCCGGCCGGACGCGAGGTGCTGAACGCCGTCTTCCTCTATCACTGCACCAAGGCTGGGCTCGACTACGCCATCGTCAACACGGAACGCCTCGAGCGATATCCGTCCATCCCCGAGGAGGAGCGCCGGCTCGCCGAGGACTTGATCTACTGGCGCGGCGACGACCCGGTGGCCGCGTTCGCGGCGCATTTCCGCGGCAGGAAGAAGGAAGCGAAGACGGGAGCCGCCCTGCCTCTCGACGAGCGCCTCGCCCGCTACATCGTGGAAGGCTCCAAGGACGGCCTGCTCGACGACCTCGCCCTCAAGCTCAAGGAGGCGGGGGCGCTCGAGATCATCAATGGCCCCCTCATGAAGGGCATGGAGGAGGTCGGACGGCTCTTCAACGACAACCAGCTCATCGTGGCCGAGGTGCTCCAGTCCGCCGAGGCCATGAAGGCGGCCGTGGCCTACCTCGAGCCCTTCATGGAGAAGGACGAGAGCGCCACGCGGGCCACCCTCATCCTGGCCACCGTCAAGGGCGACGTCCACGACATCGGCAAGAACCTCGTGGAGATCGTGCTGAAGAACAACGGCTATCGCATCATCAATCTCGGCATCAAGGTCCCGCCCGAGGACCTGATCGCCGCCTATCACCAACACAAGCCCGACGCCTTCGGCCTTTCCGGATTGCTCGTCAAGTCCGCCCAGCAGATGGTGACCACGGCGCAGGACCTCCGCGCCGCGGGCATCGAGATCCCGCTCTTCGTGGGCGGGGCCGCGCTGACGCGCAAGTTCACGGCGACGCGGATCTCCGTGGAGTACGGCGGGCCCACCCTCTATGCCAAGGACGCCATGGACGGGCTCGACCTCGCCAACCGGCTCTTCGGCGCCACCACCCGTGAGGCCCTCATCGAGCGGCTCCGCGCCGAGCATGAGCGGCTGCGCGCGGGTGCCGAAGCGGTGGAAGACCCGCGGCCCGCCGCCGCGGCGCCCGCTCGCTCGGCCGTGTCGCGGGATGTTTCCGTCCCGAAGCCGCCCGACCTCGATCTCCACGTGCTCCGCCGGGCGCCCCTGACGCACGTCTATCCCTATCTGAATCTCCAGATGCTCCTCGGCAAGCACCTGGGCGTGAAGGGCTCGGTCCAGCGGCTGCTCGCCGAGGGAGATCCGAAGACCCTCGAGATCAACGCGGCGATCGAGGAGCTGAAGCGCGAGGCCGTGGAGCAGGGGTGGCTGGAGGCCAATGCCCTCTACCGCTTCTTCGAGGCGCGCTCGGCGGGCGACGATCTCGTCCTGTCTCGCGACGGGCGCGAGGCCGCGCGCTTCACCTTTCCTCGCCAGCGGGCCAGCGAGCGGCTCTGTCTCGCCGACTATGTGCGGGACACCGCCTCGGCGGAGCCGGACTACGTCGCGCTCTTTGCCGTCACCTGCGGCAAGGGCGTCCGCGATCTCGCGGAGCGATGGAAGGAAGAGGGACGATATCTCCGCTCCCATGCCATCCAGGCCCTCGCCATCGAGCTGGCCGAGGCGCTCGCGGAGATGCTCCACACGCGGCTGCGCACCCAGTGGGGCTTTCCCGATCCGCCCGGGCTGTCCATGGAGGACCGGCTCAAGGCGCGCTACCGAGGCATCCGCGTCTCCTTCGGCTATCCCGCCTGTCCGAACCTCGCCGACCAGCGCATCCTCTTCGACCTCCTCGAGCCGTCGCAGATCGGCCTCGGCCTGACGGAAGGATTCATGATGGACCCCGAGGCCTCCGTGTCGGCCCTCGTCTTCCATCACCCAGAGGCGAAGTACTTCAAGGCCGAGTAGCTTGCCCCTGTCGCCGAGGTTCCTGGGACTGCTCGAGGCCGAGGATCTCGGGGCCATGCGGGGGCTCGACGTGGGCTGTGGCAGGGGGCGGCTGACCTTCTGGCTTGCCGAGCGCGCGCGGCATGTCGTGGGGCTCGACCGGGACGCCACCGCCATCAAGGAAGCGCGATGTCTGGCCGAGCAGGCGCAGGTCGGCACCGTCGACTTCATCGAGGCGGATGCAGAGCGCGAGGAGTACCATCGCTTCGCTCCGGACATCGTGACGGCCCATCTCTGCGCCTCCGACGCCATCATCGAGCGCGCGAGCCGGGCGCTTCGACCCGGCCACTGTCTCGGCATGGTCGCCTTCCACGTCGACCAGTGGAAGGAGACGGGGAAGGTCTCGCGCTTCGCCTACGACGAGGCGCGCATGGAGCTCCACCTGAAGGCCCAGGGCCTCGTGCCCGAGGCTCTCGAGGTCGAGCGAGAGGTGAAGCGCTTCTCGTCGGTCGAGGAAGGCCTGGCCGCCGCGGTCGGACTCGAGGACGCCTGGCGGGCCGACGGGCGGTGGTTCCACTACATCGCCTTTCTCGAGGGCGGGGGGCGCACGCTCACGCGCGCCCACCTCATCGTCAAGGCGCGCAAGTCGTGACGCTGACCTCCTCGATCCTGACGGACTCCGTCAAGTCCCGGGCGCGCGCCGCGGGCTTCGACCACGTGGCCATAGGCCCCGCGTCTCCTCCCGACCACGGCCCCGCCCTGGAGCGCTGGCTCGAGGCCGGGTACGCCGGGACCATGAGCTATCTCGAGCGACGCCTCGGCGAGCGACTCGATCCCGGGTCCGTGCTCCCCGGGGCCTGCTCCGTTGTCTGCGTCGCGCTCAACTATTTCCCGGGCGAGCCCGTGCCCGATCCGTCGTGGACGCCCGTGGCGCGCTACGCGTGGGGACGCGACTACCACGACGTGATGACGCCCCGCCTGCAGGGGCTCGGACAGTATCTTCTCGAGGCCGCGGGAGCCCGGAGCCGTGCCTACGTCGACACGGGGCCCGTGCTCGAGCGGGATCTGGCGGCACGCGCGGGCCTGGGGTGGACGGGCAAGAACACCATGCTCTTGCATCCGGAGCTCGGCTCGTGGTTCCTGATCGGCGTGCTCCTCACGACGGCCGAGCTCGCCTTCGACGAGCCGCTCCCGGACCGCTGCGGCTCCTGCCGGGCCTGCCTGGATGCCTGTCCGACCGGAGCCTTCGTCGCCCCCTACATCCTCGACGCCCGTCGCTGCATCTCGTACCTGACCATCGAGCATCGCGGGGACATTCCCCCCGCGCTCGAAGACGCCCTCGGTCCCTGGCAATTCGGCTGCGACGTCTGTCAGGAGGTCTGTCCCTGGAACAGGAAAGTCCCGGTGAGTCGTGAGACCTCCTTTCGGCCATCGGCCCCCTATCCGGGCGCCGAGCGAATCGCCGCCATGAGCGACGAGGAGCTCCGCGCGCGCTTCCAGGGCACGGCCCTCCTGCGCCCGCGGCCCGCCGGGCTCCGCCGGAACGCCACGGCGTTCTGCCACAACTCGGTGCGGGCCCCCCGCGCGTGAGCGAGGAGCGGAGGGCCCGTGCCCTCGAGGTGCTCCTCGCCTTCAGCAAGCTCGGGGTGAGCAGCTTTGGCGGGCCGATCGCTCACATCGGGTATTTCCGGGAAGAATTCGTGGTGCGGCGTCGCTGGCTCGACGAGCATGCCTACGCCGATCTCGTGGGTCTCTGCCAGTTCCTGCCCGGTCCCGCGAGTAGCCAGGTCGGCTTTTCCCTGGGGCTCATGCGGGCGGGCTATCTCGGCGGCCTCGCGGCCTGGATCGGATTCACCCTGCCCTCCGCGATCGCCCTCGTCCTCTTCGCGCGCGGCGTGAGCGCGCTTCAAGGGCCGCTGGGGACCGGCCTCTTGCACGGCCTCAAGCTCGTGGCCGTGGCGATCGTCGCCCAGGCCGTCTGGGGCATGGCCCGCACGCTCTGCCCCGACCGCGCGCGGGCGTCGATCGCGGTGGTGGCGACGCTGGTCATCCTGATCAGCGCGTCCTCGGGTGCCCAGATCCTGGCTATCGCGCTGGGGGGAGGGGCCGGCCTGTGGCTCTGTCGTACCGCGCCCCAAGCACCGACCGGCCAGGCGTCGGTGCCCGTCTCACGGCCGGTCGGGCTGGCGGCGCTCGCCCTTTTCCTGCTGCTGCTCGTGGCGCTGCCGGTATTGCGAAATCTCGGCACATCCCAGGGCCTAGCGCTGTTCGAGGCCTTCTACCGGTCGGGCGCGCTGGTGTTCGGCGGCGGCCATGTTGTCCTGCCCCTGCTGCGCGAGGCCGTCGTCGTCCCCGGCTGGGTGAGCGACGACGTCTTCCTCGCCGGCTATGGCGCCGCCCAGGCCGTACCCGGCCCGCTCTTCACGTTTGCGGCGTACCTCGGAGCCGTGGTGACACCGCAGCCGCACGGGCTGGCGGGGGCCGCCCTGTGCCTCATCGCCATCTTCCTTCCCGGCATGCTCATCCTCGTGGGCACGCTGCCCTTCTGGGACGCCTTCCGACGGCGCGCGAGCGCCCAGGCGATCATGCGGGGCGTGAACGCGGCGGTGGTCGGACTGCTCGGCGCGGCGCTCTACCATCCGGTCTGGACGAGCTCGGTCGAGACGCCGCCGGATCTCGGGCTCGCCCTCGTCGGGTTCGTGCTCCTGAACGTCTGGCGGGCCCCGCCGCTGCTCGTGGTCATCATGGGCGCGCTCGGGGGAGTGGCTCTTGCTCAGCTCAGGGCGTGACCCTCGAGCAGCTCGGCTACCATCGCAAGCCCATCGCCGTCCTCGATCTCCACGGCTTCTCCGATCCGCTGTGGGCCCAGTTCAAGCGCGGGATCGACGAGGGCTTCATCACGCCCGCGTTCCTCGACCTCTGGTATCCTGCCCCCGACACCGATGCGCTGCTCCGGTACCTCGACGACTATCAACGGCACGGTCATGGGCTCGAGTGGACCCGCCGCACCCGCACGTAGCTGACTAGGAGATCGCGCATGAGAAGTCCCGCTGGCCGCTTGATCCAGGTCGTCGCGCTCGTCGTGGCCTGCTGTCCCCTGGCCGTGGGACCAGCCACGGCCGGATCCATAAAGGGCGCCGTGCTCCACGCGGGGCCGCCGCCGGAAAAAAAGACCGTGACCATCAACATCGACCAGTACGTGTGCGGCAAGAGCAGGGAGAGCGAGGAGCTCGTCCTCGGCCCCAACCGCGGCGTTCGCTGGGCGGTGGTCTCGATCCAGACGCCCCCGCCAGGAGTCCGCGGGGAGGCCCCGCCCGGCCCCGTGCAGATGGACCAGCAGCAGTGCGTCTACGTGCCGCGGGTCGTGATCGTGCCGGTGGGAGGGACGGTGGAGTTTCTCAACAGCGATCGGCTGCTCCACAACCTGCACAGCGTCAGCACGGAGAACGCGACCTTCAACCGGACCCAGCCCAAGGGCCGGACCATTCCTGTCGCCTTCAAGAAGGCGGAGATCGTCCGGATCGACTGCGATCTGCACACCTGGATGCGGGCCTGGGTGGTGGTCGCCGAGCACCCGTTCTTCGCCGTCACGGGGCCCACCGGCGAGTTCGCCCTCGACAACGTGCCGCCCGGCAAGTACACGCTCAAGATCTGGCACGAGACCCTGGGCACGGTCACCCGCGACGTCACCGTGGACGACAAGCCGGTCACCGGCATCGTCGTCGAGATCGGCAAGAAGCCCTAGGGCGTGACGGCGATGGGCTTGGAGGACTCCCAGGCCGCCGAGTGGGTGGGCTCCTCCACGGCCTTCAGCACGCCACCCTCGTCGAGGGCGATGGTGAAGGTGACCTTGGGGAAGGAGAAGACGGGATGGAGGTAGGCGCGGGAGATCTCCGCGCCATTGATGTACAGGGCGATGTAGCGCACGAAGTGCTCGCCGAGCGAGGGATGATCCCCGCCCGCCCCCACCGTGATGGTGACATCGAACCACTCCCCCCGCTTGACGCGGTCGGGCGCCACGATCCTCGGGGTGTGCTTCGGATCGAAGGCGCTTCGGACTTCCTTGTACTCGGGGGTGAACTGCTCTTCCTGCCCGGGGGTCGCGGGCCGGGGCGAGAGAACGACCACCGCGATGACAGCCGTCAAGGCTACCGTCCATCGACTGCGCGCGCTCATGGCTCTCCTCCTCCCGCTCCAGGATCTCACGCGTCGCCCAGCATCTTGCGAATGGCGTCCAGGAGCTGTCGCGGGCTGTACGGCTTGGCGAGATAGGCCGAGGCGCCCGCGTCCATGGCCTTCTTGTCGTCGCCGCTGAGGGCGAACGAGGTGACGACGATGATGGGGATCTTGGCCGTCTCGGGCTCGGCCCTGATCCGCCGCGTCGCATCCAACCCCGACAGCTTCGGCAGCTGAACGTCCATGATGATCAGGTCGGGCTTCTCCCGGCGCGCCGCCTCGACGCCGGCCTCGCCGTCGAGGGCCTCCAGGAGACCATAGGGCTGACGGGCGAGAAGGTCCCGGACGATCTTTCGGTTGAACTCGTTGTCCTCGACGAGCAGGATCTTCTTCTGGCTCATGTACCCTCCGTGACTTCCGCCATGCGCAGAGGAATCGCGAAGTGGAAGGTCGAGCCGCGGCCGGGCTCGCTCTCCACCCAGATGCGCCCTCCGTGGAGCTCGACGAATGTCTTGGTGATGCTCAGTCCCAGCCCCGTCCCCCCGAACTCCCGGCTGATGCTCGCGTCAACCTGACGGAACTCACCGAAGATGTGATCGAGCTGGTCAGGCGCGATGCCGATGCCGGTGTCGGTCACGGAGTAGACGACCCGCTCGCCGTCGAGCCCGGCGCGGATGGCCACCGTGCCCTCCTTGGTGAACTTGAGGGCATTGCCGACGAGATTGGTCAGGCATTGGGTGATGCGCTTGCCGTCGCCATAGGCCAAGGGAATGTCGGGTTGGACTTCCGCCGTGAACTCGAGCCCCTTCTCGGCGGCCAGGGAGCGGAGAGAGGTGCGCGCCGTCTCCACGACCTCGTCCACCGAGTAGTCGGTCAGGCTCAGCTCCATGCGGCCCGCCTCGATCTTGGACAGGTCCAGCACGTCGTTGATGAGGCGCAAGAGCTGACGGCCACAGGTCTGCACGTCCTCCAGGGGGCTCCGCACCTCCGCGGGCACCTCGCCGTAGACATCGTCGAGGATCATCTCGGTGAAGCCGAGAATCGCGTTCATGGGCGTGCGCAGCTCATGGCTCATGTTGGCCAGAAACTCCGACTTGGCCTGGCTCGCCCGCGCGAGCTGGCTGTTGAGGGTCTCGAGCTGGCGGGCCGCCTCACGCTGGTCCTCGTAGAGCCGGCGCAGCTCGGCGCTCATGTCGTTCATGCGGGCGGCGAGGGCGCCGAACTCGTCCTGGTTCGGGACGATCACCCGCGTGCCGAAATCGCCCTTGGCCAGGCGGCCGAGGAACCCTTGGGCCTCCCGCACGGGAATGATGAAGGACCACGACGTCACGAAGCCGAGCAGGAGGGCGAGAAGGATGGAGGCGATGATGAGGCCGCCCATGAGGTAGAAGGCCTGACGGTTCGCGAGGGCGGTGGCGGCGCGCAGCCCGCCCATGCTGCTCTCCTCGAGCCGGACGACCTGCTCCACCAGGCCCTCGACCTGCTGGAAGAGGGGATAGCCGGTCGTGAGCTGGAACTGCATCGCCTCTTCGATCTTGCCGTCGCGAACCAGGTTCGCCACATCGGCCACCGTGGCCATGATCTCGCCCTGGGCGGTACGGATGCGCTGGATGATCTCGCGCTCCTCTCCGGGCGCGCCTTCCTCGATCTCCGCGAGCATGGCGTTCAGCCGGTTGTTCTCGCGGAGGATGCTCGCGATGGTCGCCTCGTCCCTCAGCACCAGGGCCATGGCCGTGAAGCTCATCTGCATGGCCAGGGCGTGCTGGGCCTGCCGGGCCGAGCTGACCCGCTGGTGGGCCAGGTGCATGGCCACGCTCTGTCGCGACATGCGCGTGATGATCTCGAGGCTCATGGCGCCCATGAGGGCGACCACGACGGCCACCAGCATGAAGGCGGCCAGGAGCTTGAAGTGCACGGAGAGTCGCAGCCGGGCCACGGCGCGCACGAGGGACCCGAGCGGGGTGTGGGAAAGGAGGAACCCCGCCGAGCGCTCGCTGATGCCCGGGGCGGCCACCGGGGTCGATGGCACTGACCCAAGGGGAAGTCCGTCTTCGTGAGCGCCCATGAAGGCGGCCGGAAGGCCGTGAGCGGCATGCTAGCAACCGCCTTTCCGTGAGTCAAGAACACCGCATGCCTTGACACTCGAGGGAAGCGGGCTTAGCTTCCCTTCAATGGCGGCCAAGATCCTGGTGGTGGACGATACCGTCCACAACGTGAGGATGCTCGTGGATCTCCTCGCCGCCAAGGGCTACTCCACGGTGACGGCGGCCTCCGGCCAGGAGGCGCTCGCGCAGGTGGAGGCGGAGCGCCCGGACCTCGTCCTCCTCGACATCATGATGCCGGGCATGGACGGCTACGAAGTCTGCCGGCGGATCCGCGCCAACCCCGACTACGGCATCCTTCCCGTGGTCATGGTCACGGCCCTGGACCCGACCCGCGAGCGCATCAAGGGGCTCGAGGCGGGCGCCGACGACTTCCTGACCAAGCCGGTGAACATGGGCGAGCTGGTGGCGCGGGTGCGCTCGCTCCTCCGCATCAAAGATCTCTACGGCACCGTCCAGGCGCAGGCCGCCGAGCTCGCCGATCTGAACGCCAACCTCGAGGAGCGCGTGCGCTCCCAGGTGGCGCAGCTCGAGCGGCTGGGCCGGCTCAAGCGGTTCTTCTCGCCCCAGCTCGCCGAGCTCATCGTGACCGGCGGCGCCGAGGACCCGCTCAAGAGCCACCGGCGTGAGATCACCGTGGTGTTCGTGGACCTGCGCGGTTTCACCGCCTTCGCCGAGATCGCCGGGCCCGAAGAGGTGATGGAGGTGCTGCACCAGTACCACGCCGCGATGGGCCGGCTCATCCTGGAGGCCGAGGGTACCCTGGAGCACTTCGCGGGCGACGGCCTCATGGTCTTCTTCAACGATCCGGTCGAGATGCGCGACGCCGAGGAGCGGGCCGTGCGCATGGCGCTGGCCATGCGAGGCCGCGTCGAGGCGCTGGTGCCCGACTGGCGCCGCCGCGGCTATGACCTGCACTTCGGCATGGGCCTCGCGCAGGGCACGGCCACCCTGGGCGCCATCGGCTTCGAAGGGCGATGGGACTACGGCGCCATCGGGTCGGTCTCGAACCTCGCCGCGCGACTCTGCGCGGAAGCCAAGCCCGGGCAGATCCTTATCTCCTCCCGGGTGCTCTACAAGGTCGAGGGCCTCATCACCTGCGAGCCGATGGGCGAGCTGAGTCTCAAGGGTTTCGCGAGGCCCGTCCCCGCTTTCAACGTCCTGGGACTCAAGGCCGGATAGGGAGCCGTGCTACACTTCAGGCGAGAAAGGGCGCCATGGCCATCCTGAAAGTCGCTCGCCTGGGTCATCCGGTGCTGCGCCAGAAGGCGCTGCCCGTGTCCGTCGAGGAGATCCGCTCTCCGGACATCCAGCGGCTCATCGGCGACATGGTGGAGACCATGCGCGAGTACAACGGCGCCGGCCTGGCCGCTCCGCAGGTGCACGTCCTCAAGCAGATCTGCGTGGTCGAGGTCAACGGCAATCCCCGCTATCCCGAGGCGCCGAGCATCCCCCTCACCATTCTCATCAACCCCGTGGTGACGGCGCTCACCGAGGAGATGGAGGAGGGCTGGGAAGGGTGTCTCTCCGTGCCCGATATGCGGGGCATGGTCCCGCGCTTCACGTCGGTGCGGCTCGAGGCCTACGACCGTGAAGGCCAGCGCATCGAGGGCGAGCTCAAGGAATTCTTCGCGCGCGTCGTCCAGCACGAGACGGATCACCTCCACGGGATGGTCTACCTCGACCGGATGCACGACTTCGCCACCCTCACCTACCTGGCCGAGTGGAACCGCTACTGGCTCGGCAATACCGAGCAGGACGACTGACCGCCCATCCACATGCAGGCCAGGGTCGTCGCGGTCGTCAAGGACTTGTTCTTCGTCGCCCGAATCCGTGAGACGGCCCGCATGGTCGGCACCTCGCTCCTCTTCGCGAGAACGCCCGAGGAGCTGACGGCCGCGCTCGCCGAGCCCGCGCGCCTCGTCATCGTCGATCTCACGGCTCGAGACCTCGACTACGCCGCCGCCTTTCAGGCGCTCGAGGGCGTGACGCCGCGTCCGCCCGTGCTCGGCTTCACCACCCACGCCCTGGCCCGCGAGACGCAGCCTCTCCACGCACGTTGCACCCGGGTCGTCACCAAGGAGACACTGACCCAGGAGCTGCCCGAGCTGCTGAAGACGGGAGTCCTGGCGTGACGTCCGAGGAGTTCGTCCGGGAGCTCGACGCGGGCAACCAGGCCATCCTCACGCGCCTCGCGCCCGACGACACGCTCAGGCCGGAGGTCGAGGGCGATCTCAATGTCCTGAATCTGCTCAAGGTCGCCCTCAGGAACGAGATCGAGGCGACCGAGATCGCCGCGCGGTGGCAGGTGACCACGGATGATGTCGACGTCAAGATGGCCTTCGCCCGGCAGGCCGGGGATGAGGCCAAGCACTACCGCATGATCGTGGACCGCCTGCGCGAGCTGGGATTCGATGCCGGCGGCTTCAATCCGGTCGCCAAGGGCTACGGGCCCCTCTTCCAGTACCTCGACACGCTCAAGACGACGGTGGAGCGCGTGGCCGCGGGGCAATTCACCCGCGAAGCGATCGCCGTCGTGAAGAATCGGCAGTTCATCGAGTTCTGCGACCGGGCGGGGGACAAGGTCACGGCCACGCTCTATCGCGACGTGATCGAGCCGGACGAGCATTTCCATCACCTGCTCGGCCGTTCCCTGCTCCTCCGCTTCGCCACCACGCCCGACGACCAGGAGGCCGCCCGCCGCGCCGCCGCGCGCACCATGTCGCTGGCCGAAGAGATCCAGCTGGCGGCCCTCAAGACCGCCGGCATCCATCACGCCCCCGGCTGCTGATGGGCGGCGATCCGTCACTCCGCGAGCTCGCCGCGTTGGTCTCGCGGCCCGATGGTCGTCTCGACCTCGCACGGGCCGCCCTCACCATCGCCCAGTGGGAGTACCCGGCGCTCGAGGTGGATGCCTACCTGGAGAGACTCGACGGGCTCGCCCGCGGCGTTGACGGCTCGCGACGCTCGACCGATCCTCTGGGCCGTCTGCACCGGCTGCGCGAATACCTCTTCGTGGAGCAGGGCTTCGCGGGCAATCGCGAGGACTACTACGACCCTCGCAACAGCTTCCTCAACGACGTGCTCGATCGACGGCAGGGTATCCCCATCACGCTGTCCCTCGTCCTGATCGAGGTGGGCAAGCGCCTGGGGCTCGCCGTGGAGGGGATAGGGCTGCCGGGGCATTTCATCGCGGGCGCGCGACTGGAGGATTCCCAGATCTTCCTCGACCCGTTCAACGGGGGGGCCCTGCTGACCCCCGAGAGCTGCGAGAAGCTGGTGGGGCGGGTCCTCGGGCGGAAAGTGACGCTGACGGAAGAGCACTATGCGCCGGTGGCGGGCCGGCACCTCCTGGGGCGGATGCTCGTCAACCTCAAGGCCATCTACTGGCAGCGTCAGGCCTGGGACAAGGTCGTTGGCGTCATCGATCGCCTCCTGGTCCTCGATTCGAAAGCCGCGGGCGAGTGGCGGGATCGCGGCATCGCCTGGAGCAACATGGGCGAGATCCAGCGGGGCCTCGCGGACTGGGAGCGCTATCTGACCGAGTTCCCGAACACCAAGGACCACGAGGCCGTGAAAGGCCACCTCAGGAAAGCGCGACAGAAGCTCGCGCAGCTCAACTAGCGGCTGAAGGGGGAACAGACACGTGACCCGGGTTCGCGGCGGGCAGAACATCTTCGGCCATTCGGTGGGCATCCTCATGCTCGACACGCACTTCCCCCGCATCCCGGGCGACATGGGCAATGCGGCGACCTTCGACTTCCCCGTGCTCTACCACCGCGTGCGCGGCGCCTCGCCGGATCGCGTGGTGCGCCACGGGCAGCGAGAGCTCCTCCCCGCCTTCATCGAGGGCGCCCGGGCCCTCGAGCGCGAGGGCGTGCGGGCGGTGACGACCAACTGCGGCTTTCTCGCCAAGTTCCAGGACGAGATGGCGGCGGCGGTGTCGATCCCCGTCTTCACCTCGAGCCTCCTGCTCGTGCCCCTCGTCCACCGCATGCTCGCGCCCGGCCGGGCCGTGGGCATCATGACGGTGGACGCCACGTCGCTCCGCCCCGAGCACTTCACGGGAGCGGGGATCAGCAAGGACATCCCCACCGTGATCGCGGGCATGGAGACCGAAAAGGAGTTCACCCGCGTGCTCCTCGACGACCAGCTCGAGCTCGACGTGGAGGTGGCCCGCGAGGAGCACCTGACGGTCGCCCGCCGGATGCTCGCGGCTCACCCGGAGATCGGCGCCCTCGTTCTCGAGTGCACCAAC
>Ga0137394_10001402_pt1 | contig 17525 bp, 18 predicted proteins | sample czobulk116metaG_FD_108278 | JGI IMG/M metagenome (GOLD analysis project Ga0137394, IMG submission 108278) | Vadose zone soil microbial communities from Angelo Coast Range Reserve, California, USA - czobulk1.16 metaG | ecosystem: Environmental > Terrestrial > Soil > Vadose zone | place: USA...
GAAAGACGCCGGCGCCGAATCCGTCGAGATTGTGCGCGTTCCCGGCGCTTTTGAAATTCCGGTGGTGGCTGCCACTCTGGCTCGCTTGCATACGCCGCCATTGTCGGCGATCATTTGCCTGGGCGTCATCCTGCGCGGTGCCACTACGCACGCTCAGCACATCGCGGAAGCCGTCAGCCAATCGCTTGCGAATATCCAGGCGAGCTGGCAAGTGCCGGTAATCCACGAAGTGCTCTTGCTGGAGAATAAGCAGCAAGCCATCGAGCGCTGCCTCAGCCGCGATCACAATCGCGGTCAGGAAGCGGCCTACACTGCCATAGAAATGGCGCGTGTGATGGCCCATTTGCGCCGGCGCGAATAGCGCTCGAGACGGTCCGTCTAACTAAATAGCGGACTTTGTGAAAAGTTTCACAAATTGCTTGCGACCAAAAAACGCGAATGTTAGCTTCAACACAGAAAGTAATAGATCGATCGACAATTATTATGAAATCTTATATCACCGGGCTGACCCTCGCGGCTCTGGCGGCGTCTCTTCAGGTCGCCCCGGCGGCCGAATTGACGGGTAAGGTTACACTAAAAGGCACGCCAAAACCCGAGATCCCAATCGAACTGGGTGACATCTGCGGCAAGCTCCACAACGGACCGGTTACCACCCGGCATTATGTCGTTGGTCCGAATCACGAGTTGGCGAATGTTTTCGTTTATATTAAAGAGGGCGCCAAAAAGACTCCTCCGACGGCCGAGGCTCCCGTTTTGGACCAGAAGGATTGTCTTTATCAGCCTTACGTGATGGGAGTGGTCACCGGCCAAAAATTCAAGATCCGCAATTCGGATCCTTTCATGCATAACGTCCACGGAACTCCCAAAAACAACAAGGAGTTCAATTTTGCCCAGGCGGTGAAAGGCCAGGAGAACGAACGGGCTTTCGAAAACCCTGAAGTGCTCGTTCGCATGATGTGCAACGTTCACGGTTGGATGTTCGCCTATATCGGCGTGGTCGATCATCCCTACTTTGCTGTGACGGATAAAGATGGCTCGTTCAAGATTCCGAACCTGCCGGCAGGCACTTACACGATTGAAGCCTTTCATCAGAAGATCGGCCCGACCGGCGCAAAGACCCAGAAGATTACCGTCGGCGACAGCGATAAGAAGACCGTTGATTTCGAACTCGAAGTTCCACCCGTCGCTAAATAGCGCGCGGACATTTTTGCAGCACTGCCGCTGCCACATCTATGGCAGCGGCATTCTCCTTTGTTAGTTGATGGCTCGAAGCGTAAATAATCCCTGGCTATTCCGCTTTGCAATGTTCACCGCGGCGGTGGGCCTCGCGTTGATTTGCCTCGGCGGATTGGTCACCAGTCACGAGGCGGGGATGGCTGTGCCTGATTGGCCGAACACTTTCGGCTACAACATGTTCTTTTTCCCCGTTTCGAAATGGATCGGCGGAATTTTCTACGAGCACACCCATCGCCTGCTGGCATCGGCGGTCGGATTTCTCACCATCATTCTCGCAGCCTGGCTCTGGGTGCGCGAAGATCGTAGATGGCTTCGCTGGCTTGGCATTGCGGCGCTCGTCGCCGTGATTTTGCAAGGTATCCTCGGTGGCCTTAGGGTCACCTGGATGAAAGACGAACTGGGAATTTTCCATGCGGCGCTGGCCCAACTTTTTTTCGCGTTGCTTTGTTCGATCGCGCTGTTTGCATCCCCTTGGTGGCGGGACGCCTCTTCCACAGGCGTCAACGCTCGGGATCTCGCAATTCTCCGCAATTTCTGCGTTACCGCTACGTTGCTAATATTCCTGCAACTGCTGATCGGAGCCACCATGCGTCATCAACATGCCGGACTGGCCATTCCTGATTTCCCGACAGCCTACGGCCGGGTCTGGCCTGTGACTGACCCCGCCGCCATCGCCCAGTACAACCAGCTCCGGGTAGAGGCTACTGCTTTGAAACCAATCACGGCGTTCCAGGTAGTACTCCAGATGGTGCATCGGATCGGCGCGCTCGCTATATGCGGCCTGGTGGCGGCAGCGGCTTGCTTTGCTCTGCTTCGCTTGCGCGAAAATCGATTGCTGCGCAGGCTCGTTCTAGCCTGGTCGTTCTTGATTGGTTGCCAGTTTCTATTAGGCGCCGCGACAATCTGGACCAATAAGTCGGCCGATTTGGCGACGGCACACGTCGCCGTTGGCGCTCTCAGTTTGGTCAACGCCATTGTGATCGTTTTAGTTTCCAGTCGCTATCTCTGGCGCGAACCGCTGAGCAGCGTTACGGTGGCTGTTGGGGCCCCCCACCCTGTGAGGGGACGAACGCCGGTCGAGGTGCCCACGTGAAAGTTACAGCACAACCGTTTGTCGGAGCGGTCCTGCCTGAGAGGACCTCCTGGTTTGCCGTTTTCTCGGACTTGATCAAGGCCCGCCTCACTTTCCTCGTTCTCCTGACGACGCTCGTCGGATTCTACGTTGGGAGCACTGGGGCGTTCGATCTTTCGTTGATGATCGCGACGCTGGTGGGAACCGCTTTGTTGGCCTGCGGCGCCGCCGCGCTGAACCAACTTTGCGAGAAGGAGTATGACGCTAAAATGCGCCGGACCGAGACGCGCCCTTTGCCCGCGGGAAAGCTTCAACCGGATACGGTCCTTGTTTTCGGCGCCGCCTGTTCGATTGCCGGTCTGATTTATCTCGCCGTCGCGGTCAATCCTCTAACCAGTTTTCTCGGCGCGCTTACCTTAGTCAGTTACTTGTTTGTTTATACGCCCCTGAAAAGAAAGACCTGGCTCAACACTGCCGTCGGGGCCATTCCCGGAGCGTTGCCTCCACTAATGGGTTGGACCGCGGCCCGAAATGACCTGGACGTGGCTGGCTGGTCACTCTTTGCCATCCTGTTCTTCTGGCAGATTCCTCATTTCCTGGCCATCGCCTGGATATACCGCGACGATTATGCCAAGGCCGGCTTCGTTATGCTGCCCGTGGTCGATCCTGATGGATTTCGCACCGGGCGCCAGGCAGTCAGTCACACATTTGGCCTGTTGTTTATGAGCCTGTTGCCGGTTGTGATGGGGCTGGCCGGGGTCGTTTATTTTGCTGGAGCGGTTCTGCTGGGCGCGACCTTTCTGTTTTGCGCGTTTCAGTTCTCGCATGCGCTCACGCTGGCGCGGGCGCGACGCTTGTTCTTTGCCTCGATTGTTTATTTGCCGTTGTTGTTGGTCTTGATGGTTGTAGACAAGCTAAAACACTAGCTGGCAGGCCGATTCTGCCGTTGACCCCGGTTTTGAGGATCGTTAGGTTTTGCGCCCGGTTATTCGGCGGTCCTGGCGCGGGGCACGCTCGATGGCGAAATTTGTAACGAGATCGTGATTTTTGAAGCAATAGTGAAGCACTTAAAGGTTTAGATAAAAATGGAAGCATCTACTCACGCAGCCCATCTGCACGACGTGCATGAAGCTCATCATGAACATGAATTGAGCTTTTGGCAGAAATATATCTTCTCAACCGACCACAAGGTCATCGGCATTCAATACGGCATCACCGCCCTCTTGTTCCTCCTCTTCGGCTTTTCTTTGATGATGATGATGCGCTGGCAGTTAGCCTATCCGGGCCATGCCATTCCAGTCGTTGGCGGCTTGCTCCAGAAGGCGCTCGGCACGGAAATGATGACCGACCAGATACTCGAAAACGGCGTGAAAGTGCCCGGCGTGATGACCGCGGACCTCTATAACGCTTTTGGCGCGATGCACGGCACGATCATGGTCTTTCTGGCGATCGTCCCGCTCGCGTTTGCCGCGTTCGGAAATCTGGTCGTGCCACTGCAGATCGGGGCAGTCGATATGGCCTTCCCTCGGGTGAACATGGTTAGTTACCAGAGTTACTTCATCGGCGGAACGATCATGCTCGCCAGCTTTTTTATACCGGGGGGAGCAGCCAAATCCGGCTGGACCTCTTATTCACCCCTCGCGACGGTCGCTGATCTTGGACATACCTTCAACGGCCAGACGTTTTGGATCATCGGGATGGTCTTCCTGATTACCTCCTCCCTGCTCGGGGCGGTGAACTTTATCGCTACGATTATTCAACTGCGCGCCCCGGGAATGACCTGGATGCGGCTGCCATTTTTCGTTTGGGCGCAGTTTGTGACGGCGTTCCTCCTCCTGCTGGCGTTCCCGCCGCTGGAAGCAGCCGCTGTCATGCAGTTGATGGACAATCTGGCCGGGACGAGCTTTTTCCTTCCCAGCGGTCTGATTGTATCCGGCGCCCCAGCCAATATTTCCGGCGGCGGCAGCCCGCTCCTCTGGCAGCATCTTTTCTGGTTCCTGGGCCATCCGGAAGTTTACGTTCTGATCCTGCCCGGCATGGGAATGGTGGCCGAAATCATCGCCAACAATACCCGTAAACCGATCTGGGGCTATAAATCGCTCGTGTACTCTGTCTTGGCGATAGGCTTTCTCTCATTCATCGTCTGGGCCCATCACATGTATCTCACGGGCATGGGCACGAAGATCTCCACCTTCTTCCAGACCACCACGATGATCATTTCTATTCCTTCGGTGATCATTCTGACCTGTCTGTTCATCTCACTTTGGGGTGGTTCCATTCGTTTCAATACGCCAATGCTTTTCTCGCTGGCCTTTCTGCCCATGTTTGGCATCGGCGGGCTGACAGGTCTTCCCCTTGGATTCAACTTCAGCGATTTGCATCTGCACGACACTTATTATGTCATCGCTCATTTCCATTATGTCGTGGCTCCGGGAACCATCTTTGCGCTCTTCGCCGGTATTTATTACTGGTACCCCAAGATAACGGGCCGCTTCATGAGCGAATACTGGGGGAAGGTTCATTTTTGGCTTTCGCTCTTATTCATGAACCTGGTTTTCCAGCCGATGTTTGCCCAGGGCATGGCCGGCTTGAATCGGCGTATGGCTGACGGTGGCGCGACTTACGCCGGCAGTGATACCGTGGTGGGTATCGACCCATCAATTCTGCATACCAACGTGCACATCTCCTGGGCGGCATGGCTTCTCGGAATTTCGCAAATTCCGTTCATCCTGAACTTTTTCATCAGCATGGCCAAAGGACGCAAGATTCCTTCCGATAATCCCTGGGGCGCAACCACCCTTGAGTGGCAAACACCTACTCCGCCGCCGCATGGGAATTTCACTAAACCCATCGAAGTCCATCGCGGACCCTACGAATACAGTGTTCCTGGGCACGCGGCTGATTTTACTCCGCAAAACGAACCGGAAAGACTGAAGCACGCCTAGCACTCATGGAGATTCCTTATACAGTTCAGCCTCGAGCCGACACCGGTCTGTTTAACGCCAAAGTCGGCATTTGGCTCTTTCTCGCTTCAGAAGTGATGCTCTTCGGCGCGCTTTTCTCGTCGTATATTCTGCTTCGAGTTGGCGCCAGTTCATGGCCCCACGGGTTGCTGAATGTGCCCATCGGCACCTTCAACACGGCCGTCCTCATTACCTCCAGCATCACCATGGTCCTCGCATGGGCGAATATGAAGATGGGGAATCCTCCGCTTTCGCGGATCTTTCTCGGGATCACAGTGCTTTGTGGGTTCGCCTTCCTCGGTGTCAAAACCAAGGAATACTACGACAAATTCGTCCACTATGAGGTTCGTCTGGTCGATGGGACGGTGGCCGACGGGCACATTAAGAAAAGTCCGGATTTCAGTGTCCGAGGCTTTAAACCAGAGAAAGGTTCTATTGTCTTGGAGCCGGCCAACGTGCTCCACGCCAATCCTGGAGAGAGTATGGCTGATGCGATGGCACGTTTGCCGGCGAAGGAGCGCTATGCCCACCACCACGGGGAGGAGATGCACCTGGAGGCTTCGCAGATTCGGTGGATCAGCAACTATACCCCAAAACACAGCACCTACTTTGCGATTTATTTCACGCTCACGGGCTTGCACGCATTGCACGTTTTTGGTGGCATGATCGTACTCAGTTACCTCTTTTTCCAAAACCGCGCAGCCTTCGCTCGCACTCAAACCGAGCGCTACACGAACCGCCTCGAGGTCGGCGGCCTCTTTTGGCATTTTGTCGACCTCGTCTGGATATTTCTTTTCCCCGTGCTTTATTTGCTTTGACGACTTTTATGGGCGCCCACACTCACGACGACGTTCGCAAACATCTAAAGCTCTATATCGGTGTGTTCCTGGCTTTGCTGGTCGGGACCGCCATCACAGTCTATGCCTGGACCTGGCACTTCGAAAGCGTGGCGATTACGATTACCGTTGCCCTTTTTATCGCGTGCATTAAGGCGTTCCTGGTCGCCGGCTATTTCATGCACCTGATGTCCGAGCGGAAAACGATTTATGCCATCCTGTTGACCACCGTTTTCTTCTTTGCCGGACTCATGTATCTTACGGTGTGGTCGCGGGAAGAAATGCCACGCGGCACCACTTACAGCGTCGGTCCGAATCCGAGCCTTCCACAGCTTGGGACTCATTAGTTATGTCGTTGAAAGCGTTCCATATTTTTTTTGTGGCGGTCTCCGTTTTGGTGGCTTTTGGCTTTGCCACCTGGGCGTTCGTCAATTTCGCCGACCGGCGGCAGTGGCTCGATTTGTTGTGGGGTGGACTCGGAATGGCCTCCGGCTTGGCGTTGATCTGGTACGGCAAATACGTTTTGAAGAAGCTTAAAGACATCTCGTATTTATGAGTCGCAACTTTCCCAGGGTATTGGCGGCGCTGGTGGCGGCGGCCTTGCTGGCCTGCGCTCCATCCGTCCATGCCTGCGCGGCGTGCTTCGGCGCTTCAGATTCCGAGTTGGCCAAGGGGATGAACATGGGAATTTTTGTTCTGCTCGGGGTGATCGTTTTCGTCCTGGGCGCCATCGCCAGTTTCTTTATTTACCTCGCGCGCCGCGCCAGTGCTCAGTCCGCCACGGCGATCCCAATTTCAGAACTCACTAAGCAGATAGTTAAATGAAAATCCTCGGATTACCTCTCCTGGCTTCCAAGCACGGTCACGACGTGGACTTGTTCATCTGGTACGTGCACCTCCTGATGATCGCGCTATTTGTTGGTTGGACCGCCTACTTCCTTTACACGATCTGGCGCTTTCGCCAGGCGCGGAATCCAAAGGCCGACTACGTTGGCACCACCACTCACGCTTCCAGCTACATCGAAGGAGCAGTGGCCGTCGTCGAAGGCGTTCTTCTGATCGGTTTTGCCATCCCGCTTTGGGCGCATTCGGTCAACACCGGTTTTCCTCCCGCCGATCAGTCCACTGTCATCCGAATCATCGGCAAACAATTTGAATGGATGGCCCGTTATCCTGGCGCCGATGGGAAGTTTGGTTCGAATCGCATCGATTTGGTTTCCACCGAAAACCCCATGGGTCTCGATAAAAGCGATCCTGCCGCCAAGGACGACATCATCGCGACCGGCAACGAAATGGCTGTGCCTGTCGACAAACCCGTCATCGCTCACATTAGCTCTCTCGATGTGATCCATTCCTTCAAAGTCGTGCCCCTGCGAATGACGCAGGATGCCAATCCGGGAATGAGTATTCCGGTCCACTTCGTGCCTACCCTGACAAATACCTATCAGATTCAGTGCTCGCAGCTCTGCGGCAATGGTCATTCGAGCATGCGCGGGATTTTCAAGGTGCTTTCGACAAACGATTTCAATGCCTGGCTCACGAAGAAGGCAGGGGGCGTCACCAGCTACGAATAATTCGCCGGTTACTTTTCTTCGAAGGCCAACGCAGCGGGGCAGCCTGAAAGGATCGGAGTTGCCCGCGGAGACGTCGAGAAACGGCGGATAGCCCCCTCACTTCGGTTATGGACCCGTTACGCAGACCTCTTCAATCCCTGGTTTGGGGGGCATTGCTCGCGACCATCTTCGGCGTCACGGCCGTATTTGTTTGGTCGCAGTTAAATGCCAGTCCTGATCTGCCCGTGATCAGCCAGGTGCCAGATTTCACGCTGACAAACCAGTCGTCTCAACCCTTCACCAAAGGATCGCTGCTCGGGCATGTCACTCTTGCGGACATTATCTTCACTCGTTGCGCCGGCCCTTGCCCGGAGATGACTCGAAAGATGAGCAACCTGCAGCGGATTCTCCCTTCTGATCCTGCGATCCGCTTGGTCACACTGACGACTGACCCCGGATTCGATCAGCCCGACGTGCTCAAACAGTACGGCTCAAAATTCGACGCCAACTTTGCTCGATGGTCATTCCTCACCGGTCCCAAGCGCGAGATCGCTCGCGTGGCGGTCGATGGCCTAAAGTTGATCGCAGAGGAAAAGCCACCGAATGAACGGACTGCGCCCGAAGATCTTTTCATTCACAGCACCATCTTTGTAATCGTCGATAAGCAGGCCCGCGTCCGCGGCTCTTTCGACAGCAGCGAACCTGATTTCGAGAAACGTGTCCGCGCCGCTGTAAAAAAATTGCTGAAGGAAAAAGGTTCATGAGAGACTTGCCCTTTACAGAGCTTTCTCTTGCGCTATTTGGGCGCGAGTGGCCATCGAACACTCCCTTCCCCCTCACCCCGGCCCTCTCCCTTGGGGAGAGGGAGGTGCCTCCGACGACTTTTGGGGCCTGCCCGCGACTCGTAATTTTCCTAAGGCGGGCAACCATCACTCCCTCTCCCCAAGGGAGAGGGCGGGGTGAGGGGGAAGGGACCATCCGAATTGCGAGAGGCGTTCGCAACAGCCCGAGAGTGCCGAGGATTCCAGCCCAATGACTCCACTGGACCTCCCACCGGTCAATGCCTGCCTCAATGGCTTGAGCACTATCTTTCTGACCGCCGGCTATATTTTCATCCGTAAAAAGCGACAGGACGCCCATCGCAATTGCATGATCGCGGCGTTCGCCACATCCACTTTGTTTCTCGTTTGCTACATCACCTATCATTCGTACCTGGCCTATTATCTTCATCGCGGTCCGACCCGTTTTGTTGACCCAGCCTGGTTTCGACCGATCTACATTGTTATCCTCGTTTCGCACTTAATTTTGGCGATCGCGATTGTCCCCATGGTGATTATGAGCCTGATGCGCGGCTTGCGCGGCGAATTTGAGCGCCATAAACGGATCGCCCGTTGGACCTTCCCGCTCTGGATGTACGTCTCTGTGACCGGGGTGGTGATTTATCTGCTGCTCTACCATATCTTTAAGCAACACCCGTGAGCGAATAGAAAGCGGCAGAGGACTGCCGCACTCCAAAACTTGGCGGAACTTCGGCGACGTCAAAGGTGGCGGAGCTTTTGGAGTGCGGCAGTCCTCTGCCGCTTTTCCTCTCCACCCGCTCGATCCTACGCCTTACTTTTGTCCACCCGCCGCAGGCGCCGGTTGCTCTTCGGCCAATTTACGAATTCGCTTCATCAACTCGGCCGCCCTCGCCGTCGCTTCATCTACCGGCAGCCCACGCGACATTCCTGGGCGTGAATGCCCGATCTCGCTCAGCCACGCGTCGGTCAACACGTTTTGACGTTCGCGAATTCGGCCCAGCAACGGTTTGTTCTCCTGAACTGCCGCAAAGCCATCATCGATCTTCCACGCTCGAAGTATTTGTTCGGCCATGAGTGCATGCCCTGTCGCATTTGCATGGACGCCGTCGCTCGCCAGAATAAATTTCGGATCGTCCTCCCGGCGTTTGGCCAGGAACTCCTTCATCGGCCCATGAATGTCGATAACTCTCCATCCGCGTTTGCCTTGAGCCAGCAGCCATCCGGAGTAGCGCGTCAGGACGTCGTCATAGCCTTCATAGGGCTGAGGGTATTCTCTTAAGCCCTCCGGCAATGTCTTGCCTTTGAGCGGGACGGGGTCAAAAACCGGAGGGGTTAAGTGTATAATCTGCGCTCCCGCAGCCAGAACTTTCTTTCGCAGCAGCACGATTCCGTTCGTAAACGCGGCAAAGCGCTCCTCGCTGAACGGATAATAAATCCCATCATTCATTCCGTAGCACGCCACAACGAGGTCTGGCTTCAGGTTCGCAAGGACGCGATCGAGGCGTTCGTGGAGGTTCGGCCGCGGAAATTTGCCTCCCGCATGGCCCGGCTCAGACAGACCGGACACAGTTTCGCTGGGCAAACCGACATTGATCAGCTCGAAATCGCGATTCGGGAATTTAGTCAAGAGAACAGCTTCAAGATCGTCGATGTAAAGCCCGCTGTAGGTAATGCTGTCGCCAAGAAAAACAATTCGTTTGGCATTAGGAACTGCATTCGTGCCAGCCGCGAAGATCGACGTTTGATAGAGCAGGGTCAGACAAGTCGTCACTGTAGAGATCGCGCGGGCTTTCATCTCCAAATTGTTGACTTGCGCCGGGCAACTTTCAAGCTTCGCAAGAATCCGATTGGAAATGAATCTGCGGCCTCGATTGTCGTTTCGGATGGTGTGCGCTAACGGAATTTTGGGACGCGTAGTCGGCAGAGGAAGATAGGGAGCTTGATTTCAGTCTCTTCGCTCGAACGTAACGACCAAACTCCGATGACCAATGCGCGACTGCTTACTGTTTTGTGCTTTGGTCATTAGTCATTCTTTGAGTCATTAGAGCTTCGTCATTCGTCATTCTTGCGTCAGTCATCTTTTCGATACTCGACGTGCCCGTAATCTTCCCACGTAAAAATGATTCTTTCCGGGTTCAGGACCTCCAGCTTGCCCGGAATAAATCTGGGATTGCGAAACTCCTGCTCCGCCACTTGCCCAACACCGCGGCCAGTGCGCAAGTTCGCGCGCCAGGTGATCGCCCCGGCCGGGACGTAGTCATCTCCGGTAATTTTTAGCGCTTCAATGTCCTCGCCGTTTTGCGTAATGCGAATGCATTCGTCGTAATGGCCGGGATAATGACCGATCCACTCTCCGGAAAGATCCAGCTCCTCTTCTTGTTCGATTGTGTTCGTCATACTCCTCCAGCAAACAGTCGTCGACTTACCGGATGCGCTCGAACTTTGTCCAAGCGACCCTCAATTACAACTCGTCCATGTTGCACCACTAGTCCATGCGTGATGAAGGGCGGTATATCCCCTACGTGATGTGTCACCACCACCACAGAGGCGCCGCCCGCCGCCACCCTTTCGAGAGCCGCGCTAAAGTCCGCTTTCGCGCACGAGTCGAGCCCGTCGAAGGGCTCATCACAGATCAACAGTTCTGGTTGGTTCACGACTGCTCGCAGTAAGAGCAGCTTGCGCAGCTCACCATAGGACATTTGCGTAGCACTCTTTGTTCCAAGCGCCGTTACGCCGAAACGCTTTAAGAGCGCCGCTACCGTTCGGGCTTGACCATGACTCAGCCGGCCGCGCACACCGATAGTGCCATGGAACCCAGACCCCACGATTTCGGCCCCAGTTACGGCCCGACGGTAGTTCGCTTGAAGGTCCGGGCCGACGTACCCAATCTTCGTTCTGACCTGCCAGATGGTGCTTGTGCACTCGAAACGGCTCACTTTGGCGCCCCACGCGGCATAAAGATCCCCAGCCGCCAGTTTCAATAGTGTCGATTTGCCGGCCCCATTTCGGCCCAGAACCACCCAGTGCTGACCGCTCCTGATCTCCCTCCCAATCGATGTTCGTTAGTACTTTCTTGCCTTCAAGAAACACATCCGCCCCTTCGATCCGAACCAGCGTCCGTGTAGTGCGCCAGCTTTTGGAGTGCGGCAGTCCTCTGCCGCTTTCCACTCGCCTGATCGAAGATGCCAAAGCGGCAGAAGACTGCCCCTTGAATCCGGAAACCCGACTTTCCATTGTGCCAGAGCGCGCCGAAGTGTCTCCCTCTCCCCAAGGGAGAGGGCAGGGAGAGGGGGAAGGGAGTGTCCGTCGTGCAATCGGTCTGATCTTTGGCCATGCGTCACGGCCTTCGCCAGAGCGTGCCGAAGTGTTTCCCTCTCCCCGAGGGAGAGGGCAGGGAGAGGGGGAAGGGAGTGTCCGTCGTGCAATCGCACTGATCTTTGGCCATGCGTCACGGCCTTCGCCAGAGCGCGCCGAAGTGTTTCCCTCTCCCCGAGGGAGAGGGCAGGGAGAGGGGGAAGGGAGTGTCCAACGTGCAATCGCTCTCCTCTTTGGCGATGGTTCACGAGCGGTCTTCCCCGAACTACACTCCGCGCGGCGGCCGCTCCAAATGATTCGCCCCTTTTCCAGCACGAGCTCATGAGTGATCTCCGAAAAGACCTCTTCATTTCGATGTGTGGCAAAAAGTAGTTGTGTTCCAGACCGAGCAATCTCTGCGAGGCGCCCAAGCAAATCCTGCCGCGCCGGTGCATCCAACCCATCGCAAACTTCGTCCAGTGCCAAAATCGACGGCCTTCCGGCCAGCGCGCGAGCGATAAGCACCTTTCGCAACTCGCCGGTCGATAGCTGTTGCACATTGCGCTTCAGCAAAGGCTCGATCGCTAAAACCTGAACAATCGTGCCGGCAAATCGTTTCTCTTCCGCGCTGGGCCGCTCATAAACATAATCGCCATCAAGAAACCCCGAGGAGACGACCTGCAACGCCGTTAGCCGCCACTCCTGTTGCAGGTACCGATCTTGCAGTTCCGGGGAAACCATTGCGACCCGTTGCTTCAGCGCCAGCGCCGTCTCTTGTTCCACGCCACCGATTCGCGAGATTCGCTCTCCCTTCCCAGGAGCCGGCCAGACCTCGCCCCGAATCAACTTCAGAAACGTGCTTTTCCCCGACCCATTCCCGCCGCTGACCGCCCAATGCTCCCCGGGTGCCAACCGCCAGCTAATATCGTGCAGAACAGCATTCCCATTCAGCACCACACTCACATTTCTCAACTCGATCAACGATTCAGTCATGCGTTGCGTGCAGACTTGGCATTTGAGACACATTCGATGGAACAAAAAACCAACCAAGGCCTGAAAAAAACCAAGCACCGCAGGCGGCGAAAAAACCCAACCCCGAAGGGGTGAAGGAATAAAGCCCAGGGCAACGCCCTGGGAATACGGCCGCGACATTTTCACCCGCCCTGAAGGGGCGGCATACGTATCCTCGTATCGCCAACAAACTTGTGACCGCTCCTTCCGCTCTCTATTCAAAAAACAAACCTGAAATATCCACACACCTATGCCATGATTTCGCGGGCAAGTTGTAAGCAAGATGCATTGAATACACAAAACGAAACACTCCCCTCGGGCGTTCTCAACGCCTACCTCTTCGCCATGTTCAATGCGCTCTCCTTCCAGATCGTCTTGGGCAGCCCGATGGTCCTTTACGCGAAACACCTCGGCGCCAGCGCCACCATCCTCGGCGTCGTGGTCGGCATGATGCCGCTCCTGGTCATTTTCCAGATTCCCGCGGCGCAGTACGTTGCCCGCGTCGGCTTCAAACGTTTCGTTTATGCCGGTTGGGGCCTTCGCGTCAGTTTCATCTTTGTCATGGCGATCGTTCCCCTGACCGCGCCCTTTTTCAACGAGGCCAATCGGCTCGGGCTAATGTTGATCGTTCTCTTCGCGTTCAACCTTTCCCGCGGGATCTCGAGTGCCGGTTGGCTCCCCTGGATTTCCTCGATCGTGCCTGGATCAATCCGTGGCAAATACCTTGTGCGCGAGCAAGCTGCCATCAACCTGGCCAGCTTCGCCTCGTTCGTCCTGGCGGGCGTTTGCCTTGGGCGCAGTCCAGCCGCCTGGCAATTTGCCATTTTGTTTCTCTACAGCGCGATCATGGGAGTGATCAGCCTCTACTTCTTAAAGCGCATTCCCGAGACCGAGATAACCGAGGAGGTAAGAACCTCGCAAATGGCCGTGCCTTGGCTCGAGCTGATCCAATACCCGCCCTTCAAAAGATTGGCCCGCACCGTCATTGCCTGGTCGCTCGCCTATGGCGGGATGACAGCCTTCAGCGTGACCTTCCTCAAAACCAGCGTCCAGATGCCCGAGGGCGAAATTCTCCTGGTCAACTCCATCTCCTTTCTCGGTGGCCTGAGCAGCTTTTGGATCATTGGTGAACGTTTGGATGCCCTCGGTAGCAAACCGGTGCTCACCTTTGCCTTCGCCGTCTGGATCCTGATTTGCCTCGGCTGGGCTTCCATCGCCGCCCATCTGCTCGCGCCCGGCTTTAGCCTCATCGTAATGCTTCAGCTTCTCATGGGCCTCTTCGCCGCCCTGGTCACCATGTCGAATACCCGCCTGGCCATGGCCACCGTCCCGGTCATGGGTCGCAACCACTTCTTCGCCATCTTCTCCGTCTTCGGCAATCTCTCCCTCGGCCTGGCCCCGATCCTCTGGGGCCTTCTCATCGACGCCATTGGCCATCGTGAAGTGCGTTGGTTGGGCGCCGATTGGAATCGCTACACCATCTTCTTCGGCGCCTCAGCCGCCATGATGGTTATCACCCTGGCTCTCGCTCGCCGCCTGGTCGAACCACAAGCCGCGAGCATGGACGCCTTACTCCGCGAAATCCTCCTCCACTCCCCCCAACGCATCCTCGTCCGCATCTGGCCCAAGCAATGACTTTCACTTCCTCTTTGCGAACTTGGCGTCTTTGCGGTGTATTTTGTCATTCCGCCTTCACAATCAAAACGCGATCACCGAAAAGGACGAATCGAACCAGAGGCCATTAAATTCAAACTGTAACCCGGGCGGATCGAAACTGCCGCTCAGCCAGAAGATTTCGTTCCGCTCTCGGAGCAATCCCTGCATCTCATCGAACATCTCCGAGTCCAAACCGATGATGCGGTAACGATCGCGCCTGAGCTGCTCCTTTTCCATCGCTGCAACCAGGTGTTGCGCTTCGACCACCGATCTCTTCATTATCCACAGCTCGGCATCGGGCACTTTCACCGCGAGCTTGTTCAGTTTGGCAATTCCGCATTCCCCGCATTCGACCCAGAGGCGCGGACGCAGCTCGTAATCCAACTGCACGATGTCCGGAGAGAATGGAATATTATCGTTGTGCAGCTTCCCTTCGATCTGAATGCGCTCCCGGAAGAAAAGTAGATACCCGAGCACCTTGAGGAGGATATGCTTGCTCGTCTCGTTCTCCTGCTGCCCGAGCAGGATTTTGTAAGGGAAGGCGCGTCGCTTGTCCCCGCTTTTCAGATTAAAGACGAACTTTCCGCTCATCGAGCTGTAGCAAAATGGAGGACTTCGCCCCGAACTCAAGTCGGAAGCAGCAGATGGAAACCCAAGCGAAAGTTGAATTTGGGCGAGTTCCGTCGCGTCAGTCCTTTCAACAAGACATTGCTTTAGCTGGAAGTTATGAACCACCGCTCCTCTGCTTGCGCGGGATTTCAGGCCTGTTCACGGCGCGACATGCTGAAGGTCGGCGGGCTGGGCTTGCTTGGCCTGACCCTTCCAGGACTGTTAAGAGCGGAGGCATTAAAGAAGGGCCCGCGGGCACGCGCCAAGTCGGTCATTTTCCTCTATCAATTCGGCGGGCCAAGTCACATCGATATGTTCGATATGAAGCCCGACGCGCCGGAAGCGTATCGCGGGCTGCACAAACCCATTCCGTCTAAGGCCGACGGCATCGCCGTCAGCGAGCATCTCCCCGAGCTGGCAAAAGTGATGGACAAGGTGACCCTGATCCGGTCCATGCACCACACAATGAAGAACCACAACCCGGCTTCGTACTATGCGTTGACCGGGCATGCGCCGCCGGTCGATGACATTACGTTGCGCGACTCTCCCGAGTTATTTCCTGCTTATGGTTCGGTGGTGGATCGACTGGCTCCTGGCAGCACCGAGATGCCCACGTTTGTCGGACTGCCCTGCGTTATTGGTGATGGCACGATCACACCGGGGCAGGGAGCTAGTTTTCTAGGCAAGATGCATGATCCATTGCTGGTCACGCGCGATCCGAGCAAGCCGAACTTTGCCCTGCCGGAGTTGAAGCTGCCTGCCGGGCTTACCTATGAGCGCTTGATGCACCGCCGATCCATCCAGAAGATCATCGATGGCCAATCGCGATTGCTGACCGACTCAGCCCAGGCCCTGGGCATGGATAGTTACTACGAGAAAGCGCTGGCCATGCTCGATTCACCCAGGTTGCGCGAAGCATTTAATATCTCGAGCGAGCCTGAAAAAGTCCGCGATAGCTACGGGCGGACGCCCTACGGGCAAAGCTGTCTGCTCGCGCGTCGGCTCGTCGAAGCGGGAACCAAGTTTGTCACAGCTTACTTTTCTCCGAGTATTGGAGGCGACGTCGGCAGCGGCTGGGATACCCACGGAAACAACGGCACGAAAATGTTTCCCGTCATCGAGAAATATCATCTCCCGATCACTGACCAGACGCTTCCCACACTCCTGACTGAATTGGATGAGCGCGGACTTCTTGACACGACTCTCGTCGTTTGGATGGGGGAGTTTGGCCGCACGCCCAAAATCAATGAGCGAGCCAGCCGCGATCATTGGCCGCAATGCTACACGGCTCTGCTCGCCGGGGGAGGCGTGAAGCGCGGGTTCGTCTACGGCGAATCGGATAAAACCGCTTCATTTCCAATCAAAGACCCAGTGCGCCCGGATGACCTTGCCGCCACGATCTACTATCTGCTCGGGATTGATCCACACACCGAAGTTTACGGGGCAGGCAATCGGCCCGTATTGATTTCGGAAGGAAGTCCGATCACGGCGGTCATTTCGTAGGCCGAGAGGCGTGGGCCTGGCGGCGGAGTATTTGTGCGATTTGCCGGATGAGGGTCGCAACCGTTAGCGGACGTTCTGCAGATTGGCCGCTGGGAAGCTCATTCTCGTTATCCTGCGCGTAGATATGGACCGCCAGGATGAATTGGCGCATGTTGCTTTTGCAGGTGGCGCGGCGAGCTCCTTCCTTACCGCCGGCAAGAGCGGGCAGAAGCAATCCGGCTAGAATGGCAATGATCGCAACAACAACGAGGAGTTCTATCAGGGTAAAGCCGGTCCGCGCGCTTTCCCTCTCCTGACATCCCCGGCTTTGCATACGGGGAGACCATCGGTTTGGATCGCCGGTTTGTAAAGCGACCCCCACGTCGGAAATCTACCTATAGCGCCAGGGAAAAATTGCCTATGGTTTCGCTTTAGGCTCGCTCGGCATATCCAACGGTTTCGTTGCATTCAACGAGGTCACGACTTTATCCGTGATATCCGCCACGTTCTTCGAGAACAAAACTTCGCTTGCCGCAGGGTTGGCCTTGTTGGCGTTGAGGACCAGGTTGAAGCCCTCCTGTTCGCTGATCCGTCGGGTGGCGGATACGACCTCGTCGAGAATTTTCTTTCGTGTTTGCACCGAGTAATTTTGCAACTCCGCTTCGCGCTGAGCCCTCACGTCGTCGTAGCGCATCTCGAACTCGCGAAGATCGGTTAACTTCGATTCGAAGTGCCTCTTCTTTTCGTCTCGTTGCGTGCTGCTCAGGGCGTTGTTTTCGGCGAGTTCACGCAATTCCTGCGCTTCCTTCGTAAGCTTACGTCCTTCCAGGCGCATTCCTTCCAATTCTTTAAAATAGGAGACCTCTTTCTCCTTGAGATAGTTTGTTGCTTGCTGCCATTTGTAATAATCGGCCATCACTTTCTGAAGATCGACCGTGCCGATTCGCACGTCGGCGGCCGCTGAAACCCAAGCGAAAGCCAATATCAATCCGACTGAAAGAATTGCTTTCATA
>Ga0137394_10001403_pt1 | contig 17524 bp, 25 predicted proteins | sample czobulk116metaG_FD_108278 | JGI IMG/M metagenome (GOLD analysis project Ga0137394, IMG submission 108278) | Vadose zone soil microbial communities from Angelo Coast Range Reserve, California, USA - czobulk1.16 metaG | ecosystem: Environmental > Terrestrial > Soil > Vadose zone | place: USA...
GGCACACCACACTTCTAGTTGTCACACCGCTGTTCACTTCGGCTATTTATACATCATCCCTACACACCTACGTGCCTTAAGCGAACTACCAACATAGGCAGCACGGATCCCCGGTACAGGACGAGCCCAAATTCGTAAGTTAGCAAACACCGGGCTCGCCATTTAAAGACCCAATCATGCCTAAATCAAGACTAGTCCGCCGGCGATCTGATCTGATCTCCCGGAACCTTCGGAAACCGCAAGTATTAGCGGAGTTTAAAAATGCCAGGCTTATCGGATTTAAATGTTGTCTTCTGATGTGCCTGTGAACCTGTTGGACTGGCGTAAAACCCCATCACACCGTCCATGGCTCGAGAACCGCGTCGAGGCGTGTCACTCATCTCCCAGTTTCTGGCCTCATCAGGCCCTCATGCACTAGGCGGAATTCAGCCCCAGTGGCAGCTTTTAGTCGCGAGGCCAGTCACAACAGCACTTTCTGGAGATGTGAGTTGCAGCGCGGGGTTACAAAATGCTCTTTGCGGTCAAAGGGTTACCTGTGCGATCTTTGGGACAGAGAACAATGAACGTGTGCTCATCGCTTCTTTACACGCGCACGATCTTCTAGCCTCTTGACTGTTAGGTCATCTCACCGCCACAGTTCAAACTAAAAAGTCGACGTAGTTGTCTCGCTGTTCCATCAACCCTTTCCCCACCAACTCCTGCTCTCACTATCCTCCTGAGCCATGTCAGAGAATCGAATTGGGTTTTTTAGCCAGCTGGTTCCTCCTGCACCGAGTTGGACTGTGGAAGGTGTGCCGGACCAGACGGGGAAGGTCGTGATAGTCACTGGCGGCAATCGTGGCATAGGGAAAGAGACGGCACGAGTGACTATCCTTTCTTCCACCCCATCTCGGCCCTCACTGATTGCGATCGTTCACAGGTGCTACTCTCAAAGGGCGCCAAAGTGTACATCGCCACTCGCTCAGAAGAGAGAGCACAAAGTTCGATCGACGAGCTCAAACAGGACACGGGAAAAGACTCCATCTTTTTCCTCAAGCTCGACCTGGCGGACCTTCCCTCCGTCAAAACTGCCGCTGAAGAATTCATCAGCAAGGAGTCGGAGCTTCATACGCTCTATAATAACGCGTGAGCCTCGAGCGCGCTCTCGTCGAGAAACATGTGTCTTACATGACCACAGTGGCGTGATGTACACGCCAGTCGATAAGGTCACTGCCCAAGGCTACGACCTGCAGTTTGGAACCAACGTTTTAGGTGCGAAACGAGTTCATGTTCAAAATGAGGTCATGACATCAGACTGATACCCTTACAGGTCATTTCTATTTCACCAAACTCCTCCTTCCCGTCCTCACGGCGACCGCGAAAAAATCCCCTGAGAAAACCGTGCGCATAGTCAATCTGAGCTCCCTCGCCCACTATCATGGAGCACCGGAGGGTATCCGATGGACGACGCTTACCCCTAGCCATGAGTCGCTTGAGGCACGCAAGGGCCTTGGCTCAGCTATGTTATTCGGCCAGAGCAAGACGGTGAGGACTGTCTTTGTCTTCTTTGCCGATACAAACCGGTTTCTAATCTGCCGCAAGGGGAACATACTCTTTTCGAACGAACTCGCTCGCCGATACGGCGGCGAAGGCATCGTATCCATCGCTCTCCATCCGGGAACAGATATCTCAAGTCACGCAGGCTCACTCGTACAGCGCATCGGACACCTCTTCAAATACGCACTCTACTATGTTGTCTCATGCGGAGACATGAGTCTTATGATGGAGAGAAGGCAGGCCATAGTGGTTTTGACAGAAAATACGCGTGCCCATGCCGTGGCTAATCTCGCGGCGGGCGAGGTTCCTTCGTCACCGACGATCGATACCCCGGGCCCGAGCTCACACATCGCGATCACCTCGCTGTACGCCGGCACTGCCCCCGCTGCGGGCGAATTAAATGGCAAGGTAAGTGACCTTTGCTGGCGGTTTGCTCGATTTGGTGAGAACGTTTTCACAGTATCTCACCGCCTGGGCGCGTGTTACGCTTCCGCATAGCAAGGCTCTGAACCCCGATGAAGAGAAGAAGTTGTGGGAGTGGTGCGAAGATCAGGTCAAGGACATTGGCAATAAGGCTGCCACTTGACTTTTGTTTGCTTCCGGTACCCACATACACGCACTACCATTTGTATACGTAATCGTCGCTGGCCTATCGCCGCATGTGCTCGACTCGACTCATACAGCAGGACTCGTTCAAATACGACAGACAACAGACACGGTTCAAGGACAGCCTCAGCCTCCACACAATTTGTCAACTCATTTGTTTATAACTCCACAAACTCCTTTTTGTAACAGGGGAAGCTGTCTATTCGGACATATTCTGTCTTCCGCGGTCAGTTTTATAGTACTTGCCTTAAGGCCAGGGATTCTCCGAATTTTCTGCCTGCTGGTCTTGATTTTCATGAACCGGCGAACCGGAGTTAGGCTACACGCATGCTCAACCGAACCCCCCTCGATTTTTTAGTCGAACGGCCCCATTGGAAACTCACAAGATATATACCGCATAGACTTGCGGCATGGCTTTCTAACACGAAACAACAACCCCATGCTGCCCGCAATGCGTCTCCAAAATCTCCCCTCTTTAGATGCTCTGTAATCTGAGGAGGTTGAAGAGGCGCTCTCCAACTAACCCCAATGACGACGTAACGAAGACAACAGGAATGGGAGATGATTGAGAGGCCCTGACCTTCTTCATTCCCTTGCCTGGGCGGGCCGTTCGTGTGCTTCCGCTTCTGCACAATGGGTAATGGGCATCCTATGCCCGGCCAGTGGGACACCAGAACGGGAAGGCATGGGATACGCGTGGGTTCTTACCTTCCTACTGCTCTTCCACATCGGGGGTTCAATCCCGATCCTCGATTTTTGACTTCCTGCTTCGGCGAAACCCAGCCTAGCGAGCATTCTCTGGAAACCCAATCAATATTCTCTAGAATGGAAGTGAAAGGGCTCTGGTCTATTCGTTCATACATGGTTTGGATCGGTTTGACTGGCGTTGATGGTAACGTACGAACGAGCAAGGGGTAACAGCAAATCACCCAAATAAGCAATTATATCTGCCCTCTCTTGTTGAGCGTAGCATTAACAAGTGCGTGCTCATCCTGATGCCTGAGATGCTTATGCGTACCCATGGGCCCGAATGCCATTAAAGGTCCTTTCTCTGGTCAGTTGCCTAAGCCTGTCTAACTCGTCCCGTGTCCTTTCCATCTCTATGACCTCGACCCCATGTGACCTTACCTGTACGGCAACAGGCCGAGAAAGGGCGCTCGGCAGTGTTCGAGGCATTCATGGTCGTGGGAACGACGTGTTGTTTGATCAATACGTTACGTTTATCTCCTGACCCCGATGCTGCCGAACAGACTAGCCGTACTAGGAAAACATAGGCTCTACCCGCGTCTCGCCCTGCCCTGCAAACAATAACTGTTGACGTTTTGTACTTCCTCAAGAAATCGGAACAATGCCGTCTCAACACCGGTTATTGAGCGTCGCTCTGCATGGAAACGTGATGTGAGCGCCCCAAAACCTGATCATGAGGGGCTAGACGTTCGGTCTTCGATATCTCCTGCGGAAAGGCTCGGAATGCGTTTGATCGACAATTCTGGATCGCTGAGCTTTCAACTGATTGAATGATGGACTGATTCGATTCCCGTGCCTTGGATGTAGGCCCCGATATAGCATTATAAGAGAAAAGTGGGAAGGAGGCGTGCCAGATTGCCGGTCGGCGCAAACCATTGTTTGCGCTCCGCTATTTCTGTAACGTACGTAAAGCCTTCCTATCGCCCCTCTCATTCGCGATAAATGTGTCCTTGCGGCTTGACATTCTCCCCCCAGTTTCTTCGGTCTCATTTCAATATATATACTCACTGGGCCTTGAATCGGGGTCAAAATCAGTACTCACTGGCACTGTAGTGCGGCGGTCTTTCGTGCATGGGTCGTGGAGAATGACCTTTGCCGCCCGTTTGACAGCGAATGGAATCGGTGAATGAAATACCCATCAGCCGGTGGCCCCTCGCACATGTGCTGATTGATTGAAGGCGCTTCCTGTGAATACTCAGAGATTTCAGCCTTACTTTAACCAATCCTGCCCTATGGGCACTTCCCTGACCCTTCGCTGACCCTTTGCCCCACAATCCCCTCCCCCTCCGCCACCACCTGCGAAGGTCTGAGCCATGACCCATCGCATTAGCGTCATCAGCCAACTCGTTCCCCCCGCACCACATTGGACGGCGGAAAAGGTTCCAGATCAGAGAGGAAGGGTTGCCTTAATTACTGGAGGTCATCGCGACGTAGGGAGGGAGATCGCGCGCGTGAGGCATTCCCCTCTGGACTACTGCCCTGCGCCTCTTCTCACTGATTTTTGTGCTTTCATCAAATAGGTGTTACTCATGAAGGGCGCCAAGGTGTACATTGCCTCTCCTTCGTTGGACAAGGCACAAGCTGTGCTCGATGATCTCAGGGAGGAGACATCGGAAGAGTCCGTATTCTTTCTCGAGCTTGACCTGGGGAACCTCGACTCCATCAAGGCCGCTACCGAAGACTTCCTCAGAAGGGAGACTCAGCTCCATACCCTCTACAACAACGCGTAAGCCCTCGCAGTGCCCTCGCGTACAAGGGCTCACTAGATAATGAACGCAGTGCCGTCTCGTACGCACCCACCGACCGTAAGACGACCCAGGGTTACGGTGTACAATTCGGAACGAACGTATTAGGTGCGAGATGACGGAGTTTCCCGAAATGCCATGTCCTCATATACACGCACCCGCAGGCCATTTCTATCTCACCAAGCTACTCCTCCCCACTCTTATTGCAACGGCTGGGGTGTCGCGGCCGAAGACTGTGCGAGTTATCAACGCGAGCTCGATCGTCCACTATATGGCAACGCGAGAGGGTATCCGATGGTCAACGATCGGCAAAGGCGACGAAGCAGCTGTTGGGCGCAGGAAGCTTGGCATTGCCAGGCTCAATGGTCAGAGTAGATTGGTTGGTCCACGTTTCCCTTCGCAAAAAGTACGAGATTCTGATCCCCCAAAAGGGAAATATTCTCTTCTCGAATGAACTCGCACGACGATTCGAAGTCAACGGGATCGTATCTATCTCCCTCTATCCGGGAGCCATCAATGCGGATTTCTCGGGTGCCACAACGTCGTTCCTGATGCGGGCCAGGAAGATGCTCGCGGCGCTCATTTGTTTCCTTATCCAAGGCGGAGATTTGGACGCCGTCACGGATGATGTTCGTCACGGTCGCACTGGCAGCAACACCTTCGATTATGATCGTCCTTCCCACAGCAACCCCGGCCGCAGCAACCCCGTCCGCAGCAACAATCCCATGGCCGCAGCGAACAATTTTTCTGCGCGAGCTCAAGACGATCCTATCGGAGCCATGTCCACAGCACATGATCATATGGCCGAGCTTTCTGGAGCGTCTTACCGCGCTGTCACCTCCTTGTACGCCGGGACTGATCTCGCTGCAGGCGACCTTAATGGCAGGGTGCGTTACCCGGTCCCCGGACTTGTTGTTGCCTCTGGAATATCAACTTACCGTATGTGTAACATCTCGCTTTACAGTATCTCACCGCCTGGGCTCGACGCACACTTCCCCATAGGAAGGCGCTCGACCGGAATCTAGCGGCAAGGTTGTGGGACTGGTGTGAAGACCAGGTCAAAGATAGAGAGCCGGTCAAAGTGGTCAAGGAGGAGCCGGTGAAGGCGAAAGAGCTGGCCAAAGTGGAAGAGCCGGCCAAAGTGGAAGAGCTGGCCAAAGTGGAGGAGCCGGTCAAAGTGGAAGAGCCGGTCAAAGTGGAAGAGCCGGTCAAAGTGGAAGAGCCGGTCAAAGTGGAAGAACCGATCAAAGTGGAAGAGCCGGCCAAAGAGAAAGAGCAAGCCAAAGACGAAGATGTTAAGGCCAAGGAGTGATCACCTCTCCATCGCCCGACGTTGCAACCGATACCTTTTGTACTATTTGATCCTTTTTCTACTGGGCTAATCTCTTACTCTACGTTTTATGGACACACGACTATCTTGTATGAAATAGTAGTGTTTATGTAGTTACTTTGTCCCCTCAAATGACCACGCTTGGCACATGCAAATGAAGAAAATACCTGTGACAGACAAACCCAGTGGACGGTAGTACAGTACATCTCTGTATCATACAAACCGTTCACGAGCCGATCTCTCACATCACGTTCAAGCTTGCGGAGAGGGCCATCAGTGGATGCCAGTGACAGCAGCTCGTAGGGCTGGCGCAGATAACGAGACTTGTGGTGCATACATTACGATAAATAATATTTATATAATGATCATTATTTTTATTTTAATATATAGCTATGAATACGTAAAATGTACCTCGCTGCTCCGGGCCCGACTTCGTCACTCAAGTTCGAGTGCGTGCAAGGCCTGAGGCGTGTCGCGGGATTGATCATGCTGGCGGGCCAAGGCATCCTAGCAGCGTGAAAGTACTGAAATTCTACTTCGCGGGAAAGAGGTTTGTGATATGGTGGATGGCATAGCCAAGAGTGGCGCTATCCGCTACCTGCCACTGGAAGTGGCCCAAAGGTCTGAGAGCTGTCGTGTGTGCCGGCAATCCGTGAGATTTAACTCGGCCAGTGACAACGAATAGTTGAATATCTCGATGTTTGTTACTAGTTTGACCTTGAGATAAGAGGGCTGAAGACTAAAGTTTCCCAAAAGCAGACCTGGACGTCAAGACTTCGTCGCTCGACGAGATGTCCATGCTACAGCACCACGTAACCACGTTATGTTCATTAAACTGTTTCGCTATCTGGAATGGAAAAATACAGGAAATAGGCTACATTGCATTTTGATAACGTGAGACTTCGGATTGTTCTACCAGTTGCTACATGAATTCCGAGCGACATAGGGGACAACTTGAAGAATGACTCGTGTTGAACCACTGTAATTTTAAGCCAAGGTGTGTCACTGGGGATATCGAAGGCAAATACCTTATATAGACACGAAGAATGGAAACGATTCTTGCACGTTTTGCATGGCTTTCGGGGGAGAGTGCCGTCGGTGAGATTAATGATGCTAGGGTATATGTCAACTCTCCGCGCTCAGTTAAAAGATACGCGATACAAAACTTACGAGTAGCAGATCGCGCACTCCGTTTGACCCTCAAAGTGTAAGGTGACGTTCTTCTTGAAAAGACTAATCGCGTCGACGATGTGCCCGTTCTGAGAGACGTTATCAGCGACGACAGATGACGCGATTCAAGGCCGTGGATGCACGTGCCTGAGACCAAACGATTTGTTCCACTCCTAGAAGCCATCTCCGCCAACGCGTCTCAGGGACACCTATGATTTTCGAATCCTTGACTGTGATCCGCTGTAAGGGCCAATCATTCGGAATTTTCAGCGTAAGTTCCAATTGATGCTCGTCGATGTTGTAGGCAGCGGTCACTTCGTTGACTACGCTGGCCACTTTGACTGTGAGGTTTTCAGCGTTCAGCTCCTCGACGCCCTCTGGATTCTTGATGTGAGCTAGCTCGGTGTTGATTATGACGGGGGAGAAGTGCGTCGCAGTATACTTTGTGACCGACGTGAACAAGTTTTTGTCCTTGCAATCTGCTAGCCACGACCGCACGAGGGAAGGTATGGTTAGGAGAGCTCGATAATAGACGTGAGCAGCGAGAAGCTGGGCGCTTATGGGGTTGCCCGCGTCGTATACTGATGAAAGTATGAGTTCGAGCCCAAAAACTAAATAGAATGACATCTTACACTCAACGTAGAAGTGGTCTACCGACCATATTTCTAACTTAACAGCTTTACTGATGCCCTCGTATAGCTGAAGTAAATGAAGAATTAGGGGAATGAAGTGTGTGTCTACTAATCCAAGTTCTTGTAGGTGTTCCGAATATCCAGACTTGACCTTCATGGACTGCGGAGGTGGCTCGAATTTTTGAAGCATTGACGGAAGTAAATGGAGGTACTTACCGCATTTGTATACAAATCCAAGACAATCATCCAGCCAAGTAAGGTCCCGAACGTTCTCTACAACAAGATTGGTAGAGCTAACCAACCACGATTTCCACGACGCACCGAGTTTGGATCCTCCTCGCTATCGATGACTTCAAGGGATTGTTGAAGTAATGACACCAGTTCCAAGGGCAGCAGAGACTTGACAACGGACTCTGAGTCCACACCCGCTTCGATCACGAGGTGCTCTGTACGTTTGTGTGCCGCCTCCCGTAAAAGATCATAAGTCTTTTTTTGCACACTCGCCGATGGGTCTAGCAGAAGATGCGACATCTATACGGCGCCCAGCCCCGTGGTTAGCGTGGGGGTGGTGAGAACGAAACAAAAATGCTCGCCTTGGACAAAGTGGTGTGGTCCACCAAAGACGAGGGTAAGTTCTGCATGGTGGATAAAGCCGCCTCGCGACATACAGCTCGAGGGATTGACGCGGGTACAGAACCTAAAGTGGGTGTGACATGGAAAATGGTACGAATGAAAGAACTTCTTGTAAATACCTGGTTCCGATGCAACGATATCCCTTAACAAGGTGAGCACCGTCGTCTCGCGACGCTTCCAATCAGCACGTAGCGCCTTGTTATAGAGGACATGGTCTTGAATCACTTGAATGAGCCTGATCGTTCTCCACAGAATTGTAAGGGTCGTGTCATCTTCGAACGAGGCATTCTGCGCGCAAATGTTTCAGTCATGCCTGAACAAGAGCGAAAGATCACCAAACCTCAAGATTGTTCTCGATCAAGTCGAAAACGAAGTCCCAGTGGGAACCCGAAACGTTCTGTAGGATCGGAACAAGATGGAAAAACACATTCGTGATTTCGCTCTCGACGTCCTCGTCGATATCCTCATCCGACCCAATCCACCCTTGGCATGCCTTCACAAAGTTCACCGCACGCGGTGGTGGCAGGAACGCTACGTCTGAATCTGGGTCGGGCGCCGTGGCAGCGAGACGACGTAATAATAGTAGGCCGTCCGAGTTGGCTTTGCTTGCGGTTACGCCCAGGATTCCAGCCGCAAGCTCATTACGGTATCGATCAAGACGAGGAGGTTCAGACCCAGACTGCGCGACGCAGAGTGCGATTGCAAGGGAAGTCTCGGGAGCTTCACAGTTCCATCACGATGATATTCTCGCAAAAATAAATATGATAGACTCACAGTTTTTTTCTATCCTGCGAGCTAAGAACAACCACTGATCTGCTTCCTCCCTCAAGGAATCACGCAAAACATGCCGCAATACCGTGTAGAGTATCCGGGAGTGAAGGCTGTCGTCTTCTTTTTGAGCGCGCTCAATCAGATCTATGGTGAAACCCGATAAGTCCCCCGATGGACTGCTACGCTTTCCATTCAACAAGGACGTGACAACATCCACACGCCAGTTTTCGTCGGCGACAGCTGTCGTCAGAAGGTACGTCGTCAGCTGTTGCGCTTTGATTACAAGGTCTTGCAGCATGTCCTTTGCTGCAACCCGAGAAAATGCCGGGTTTGGCAGCGACGGTACTTCGAGAAGTTCTTCCGCGTAAATCGCCAGAGCAAGGAAATGTCGGAACGCCCAAAGGTTAGTCCGTGCCAGATCCCTGTTCTCCGTGTATGAGTACAGCAAGGCCATGACCCCACGGGCATAAACGCCGAGTCCTTGTTGATCGGCTTCACAATCAGGCCCTTCTGCAACAGCAAATGACGATGGTGGTGGAATAAGAGGGTGAATGATCGCCAGACTTGGAATCGCTGGATCTAGGCGAAGGTTGCACAGCAGGTCATCGAGGTGTCTGCTTGTAGGGAGTAGATCGTCTAGCCCAGAAAGAAGTTCCTCGATGCCACCAATTGTCGTAGCGCGGAGGATATCCAAAGGGCTTTCCTTACAGTGAGCGCTATATACATTTCGTAGCTCATTAAATCTTACCTTACGAGTATGGAAGTATGGAAGATAGCGTCTTGCAAGCGTACGCAGATCGCCGCACCTACCCGCTTTTGCAAACTGGTAGGTGCGCTCCCCAACCACGACATCCAAATCTTTTGTGCGGCAGGGAAGTCGGGTACTGACAGCGCCTTTGGCAGTAAAAATGCGAGAGTAAAGATGTCTGGAACAAGTGAGAGGGCAAGGCTTTCTTCAAGAGCAAGCTTTGACCGGGTCTCGAGGCAAACGGCGAGAACGTCGACCAATACGCCCAGTTCACCCACGTTCTCGTACTCTCCGTGAAGGATACGCGAGAGGTCCTCGCCAAAAGTGGCAACCACCTGTTGAAAGAATGTATCAAACGATTCGTCCGCCACGAAATACTCTTTGGGTCTTATCAGAAACTTGAAACGGTGAGATACCTAACCGTACCTGAGTATCGGATAATACGGAGAAGCATAGGCAGTGCATCCGGGTTGGCAGAGTCTATAGCATCAGAGAGTATGGCGCCGATCGACCTGTCAAATCCATCCTGTGAAGGCTTCAAGTGATCAGGAAGAGTGCGTCGCTCTGCTGCATCCAAAAGGTGCGGAAGCACGACGTAGATGGGCTGTGACGGTAGCGATTCGAGAAGGGAGCGCCAGACTTCGAGCGTAACTCTATGGTTACCGCGAATTGAGAGGTAGGTCGTCAAAAGTCTGGGTGCCGCATTTAAGATCTTGCCGGCGTGGTCCAGAATGATCCCATCCAGCACCTCATGAATGAAAGATTTTTAAAAGAATGACATATCACCAAAATGAAGCACCCCTACCTCGGCTTGGTCAACCACCGTGAAAAGGTTGTCCCCGAAAACATTGATAAGATCAAGCAATATGTCAAGTGATCGGCTAGAGTGCTTCTCCCTTGTCAGCAATAGCAGCACTTCCCGACTCTGCTCCAGTACTCTTCCTAAGATTCGTTGGAATAGTTTGTCCGAAACGGAACGTGGATGAGTCCCCTCCACAAATGTTGCATGGAAAGCCTTGAGTAAGGAGAAAAGAAGTTGTGTGTTCGACCCGGCTGCAGAGTCAGAGTCCGCTGTCATCCCAGGTACGAGGACGTCCCATGCTGCATCGAACAGACCTGCACAGCGGACACCGTCTCAGCGTCTGATTAGAGATAAAATGGATATGAATACCCTCGTCGATCGCGTTCAGCCTGGACAAGCTCTTCGCGATCAACTCTCCTGCGACACCCTCCTCCACTCTCAACCTCCTCGACGTACATGCCTCCCACACCCTCGTATATTGCTCACACACAAGCACCTTCTCTGCATCCTCGCGGTACATAGAGTCTACCTCCTCGCGGGCACTACGTACGCGCCGCGCTATAAATACAAGGCATTCAAGTAGAGCGGCAAGGAACGCGGCAGACTTGGATGTACGATCGAGGGCACTGAAGGCACGTCCATCGACGGCGGCCCAGAATGAGGAGAAGAACGGGCTAGCGGGGATGTCGGAATCAGAGTAGAGTAGGATCTGCGGAGGGCCAGTTCCAGGGTTATAGAGCAGTAAATCAGAGTGAAAAGTACGAACAGAGGATGGGATTGAGAAAATGACCAGGATGACAGCAGGATAGCCCTGTATCGGCGAACCACCACAACCAAGCTCCAAGAACTGCAAAAAGTTCGCGAAACCAGGTGAGCGCCTGTCTTTGGGAACGGGCACAGAAGCAGGTTGTATCTTTGGCTCTTCTCTCGCATCGAATCCGCCGTCTTCCTCGTCAGACTCACTCTTATTTGTTTGATGGAGTTCAAACGAAGCATCAATCTCCCAGGCGCGGGGTAAATCTGCGGTGCATGGGCACTCCGCCACCAAAACGACTAAACCCAGAACAAGGCTTACCTTTGAGGGACTTCAGCAGGGGCCGCCACATCGTTCCCCTAACCTGCTCGCTCGGCTCTGTGAAAGATGAACGCAGAATCGCAACGGAAAGCTTGGGAACCAGGCTAGCAATTACATCTATATATCCCACCTAGTTTGTCACCTCCGGGACGTGGAGTGGGGATGGCGTACCTGGCCAGTTCTCCAACAATGTTTGAAGTAATGTCCATGCATAAGCTCGAACGCCAGGTTGCGCATGTCCAAAGCTCTCAACATCCGCGAAGGAACATTGTTGTGCTTGAGAAAGAGAGCTCCACACCCTCGAATCGGAGAGAATATCAAGTACATCATCGGCTAGCTTGCGTCCAGGTCCCCGGGAGTGAATATCTACATACACCTGAGAAGCGCGAACAACAAATAACTGCAAGGCACTCGTACCCAAAATCCATTGCAGCCCACCGAGAGCACCGATGCGTAGCCGCGCCCGTCGGTCGGTCTCGGTCTCCTCCTCGGTCTCACCTTTCGCACGCGCCATTGGTTCATGATCTGTCCTCCGAGTCTGCGCCGCGGAGAAAGTCGGAACTGGCCTCCCGCGTATGGTCCTCGGAACGACTACATCAACGGACACCTGCACCGGATTCAAGTACGCATGCAAAGCGAGCGGGTCGAGCAGCGCACGCTGAACAAACCCAAAAAGCGCGGCCAACTGCGCATCGTCCAACAGGAGTTTCCGGTCGTCACCCCCTTCGTCGTTTGCTCGGGTGAGGGAGACGTGCGCGTCCCAGGAGCGCTGGGCAGCGAGCGCAACGGGTCGCTCAGGGTCGCGCGTTGCCATGCACCAGCTACCGAGGATGCACTCGACCTGTTCCGTGGATGCGACCTCGAGGAGGTAGAAGACCATTTGCGCGCGTAGCGGTTCAATGCGGAGGACATCCGCGTGAACGTCAAGCGCCAGGGTACGCAGGCGGCGGGATGGGTGCAGGAAGAGCGCAGGCACATGATACATCTGCCAAAAATCCAAAGCCGAAGTTCAAATATCGAGCTAGATCGCGTCGTGGAATTCACGTACCCAGACCGGTAGCGAGGCGGTGAGCGCTTCGAGCCGCGCAAGATCTTCCACATCTTGATGATCATCGTCGTCAATCAGAAAGCGCACATGGTCGAGCCATCCTGCGCGCAGCTCCTCGAGCGCCTTGCTCTTCGTCACGGTATCCTTCTTACTCAGTCCACGCCAAACGACGAGAAGAGCCGCTGGCAAGCGCTGCGCGAGTCCGAGAGTGTCGACTGGGTCCTGCTGCACTGCTTGCGGCTTCACAGGTGGCACATACGCCTTCTTTCGCGGCGGCTCCTTGCCCTTACCCTTGTCTTTTCCCTTGGACTTCTTTTCCTTGGGCACGTTTGGCACGTCGGTGGGTGGAGCATCCTTTGTGGCGGCCTTACGTGCGTGCTTCTTGCGCGTAGTGGAGGATGAGGATGAATTTGATGCACCCCTGGCCATATGGCGCGGTCAGATAGATGGCGTGAGTTATTGGATGTAAGTCGGTGGTCGAGGGTATTCCAGATAAACTCATCGCGCTGAGTCAGCCACCCTTATCACAGCACGTGCAACATATGAGGTGATGTCATACTCTGTCATTCGTAGTGGAAGCCACGGTGGTGTACAGTACAGTTGTCGTAATAATTGGAAACACATGACATGAAGCGCACAAGGAAGGTATTCGAGTATTCGGGGCAAAAGGCCACTGCGCAGGAAGTGGAATGGGTGATCAGATAGCCGTCAAGCAAGTCTTACTGAACGTAAGTTTTGTCGTAGTACAATGTCTCGGACTACAAGTCGATCAGCGACAAGTCAGCTGTGAGGTCAGGTGTTAAGATCGTACCGCTCGCCAGGATGCCTGCTGCTGTTGTCTTCTCCTGCAACGGCATCTATCAACGAACAAGGCACCACGAGGCAGTCGGGAATGAACCGCACCGTGATAGATGTGCAATAACCATAAAACTTCCTGGGCGCTGGTGAATACGTTCTCTGTATGGCGCTGAACTTTGTGCGGAAGTCTGGTTCCCGACACGATCAACATGTGACCTCACTATAGAAAGCTAGTGACGCACACTTGGAAGCGGATTCTATATCGTTCGACCTATCATCGTAGCTCTTGACGTATCGTGCGAGACGAATTCCGGACTCCAGCTTGCGTTGGAGAATGTCGCACTTGTTGAGGAATAGTACGAGATCCACCTTGGCCAGTAGCTTGTTTTGGCAGATTCCCTTCCACAATAGTACAGAATCCTCCTGAAGTGGGGTTCTGGACGTTATACGATAAATTTGACTAAATAGAAGGGGCGTACGAGACGGTTCACTTTTGGGTCTTCTATCAGGACTTGGTCAAACGCCGAAATGGGCGCTAGAAAAATGATAGCGTCCACTACCAAGCCTCGTCAAAACGGAGCGCAAAACCCACGTGAATCACCACTTGGCCGATACACTTACCATTATCGAAGAAGGGCACCCATGTCGCTACACGCACCCACCGCATGAAAAATATGTAAGAAATAACGACCACCCAATAGAGGGATGGCAGCTACATACGCCGCTACAACCGCGCTGTCAGCAGCTGTTCGCGGAGTAGGCTAGAATAGGATTGCGGACGCACCTGGAATCGTGATCCACCGACGTCGACAACTCGCCACTGTCTTCCTCGCTGATCTCCCTCCTCCATCTCGAACTTGTACTCTGAAACACCGATTGTTTTCAATCTCGCTCTCAGTACGTCATCTGCTCAAGTCCATCAACCGAAATGTAACGTTGACCAAGATTGGGTATAGTAGCGCGCACCGTCCGAAGGGACGTAATTGTACTCGGTGACACGCTCCAGATCGTTCAGGAAACTGAAATGAGGACAAGAACCCCGTCAGCCTCATAACTTTGTGACTATTGAGGTGAGGTGACCACACCGAACTCAGGTGGGTCAAAGAGAAATCTAAAAGAAGCACTCACAAACCGCTCTCCTCATCAGGCCGTACACGCCGCAGAGCCAAGATCTCGCGCATGCGCATGCTTTCCCACAGCCGCATCAGGTCAAACCGGCACTCGAACAACACCCGCTGGGCCTCATCAGCCGCCTCAGACGCAACTGCGGTTGCCGGGCGCGCTCCTGCACCGCCAGCACGCCACCTCCCAGGTCGGACGAATATTTCCCTCGCAAGACCAAGGGCAGAGGTGGTGAATCCCACGGGACCGTTTCCAAGGTCCGCGGGTTCATCTTCCGAAGGTGGTACCAGGCGTTCCTTGAGCATGGCTTCGACGTGCTGAAGGGGCTCGAGGCGTTGCACGAGCCCATCAAGCTCGGCATCTTCGCGAACATCTTCACTGGAGCATACGTCCGTATACAACGAATGCGCAGTCGCGTCTCCGAACCGCTCGTCTTCGTCATCATCAAAGTCGGACAGATTGTCTGCGCGCGCCCTGCCCTTGCCCTTCCCGTCTGTCCATACAGAAGCAACCTGCGAACGCGAGTCCCAGCGCGCTCCGGAGAGAGACCGCGCCCGGGTGCGGGAGGTCTGCCGACGATGAACGGCGAGTGCGGCGAGGATGGTGTGGATAGAACGAATGATGTTTAACTGAATGATGACGCGCCAATGTATGCGCTCCTCATGAAATGCAGTGGGTGTGTAGATGCGTTGAAACTCTAGGCATGACCGGGAGAATCACGCAGGCGTATGGGTGCGCGAGAGAGAAACACTCACGGCGCAGTGTTGTAGACTTGCCTGAGAGCGGGATAAGCGATAGCGGGTGAGAGGAGGAATAGATACACACCAGACTCGCTTTGGCCGAGAAGCAGTACGCGAACGATCTTGAATTTCTTATTCGTTTGTCGTTCGGTGCGGATGGACTCGTCTATTGCCTGAGAAACACGGCGAGCTTCTTCTTCGCGGGCAATACGGATCGCCCTCGCTTCTGGAGACTCATCTGGAGGAGGCCTGAGGGCAGCAGCGAGGGGGTCATCGCTGTCTGTGTGCGAGCGCATGAGATGAGAGATAAGGCAAGAAAGGGTGGTATACGGAGAGGACGGAATGGACAGACACAAGGACAGGACCGAAACTAAAAAGGGCCAACGAGTTGCGCGGAGAGTGAAAATTCGGTTCACAATGAACAATTTCCCAAGGCATACCGTCCCTTGCAACGGCATGACCGCACCTTTACTCTCCTACCTTGACTTGAGTTTTTGGAACGTAATTGAGACTATTCCCACCTCGATGTCGTGATTCTACCACAAATTCGGACATTTTAAGTAACACAGAGAAATCAAAATGATGAATGATCCCGGGCGGCGGGGCATTGTTTGTCGACAAGCGAAGACAGAGTTCCATATTTAGAAATACCCACGACAGACTTGGGTGTTTGTGCCTGATCGAAATCGCCGAGTCGTCGGGCCAGGCATCCCAGGCACCGAGATCCAACAGAGGCAACACGACCACGGCTGATATCGCTATCCAAGTCCCAATCACCCAGACGGTCTTTCCCCTTAGAAAACAACAAAAGCCAAGCCAAACATATCCCTCCATTTCTCATAATTGGCCATCTAAACATATGCAAACCCCCGCTGACCCCGGCCTCTCGTGATCCAGTTACTCCCCATATTGGTGCGTGGCATATGCCCAGCGCTCCTTACCTCCATGCGTCTAATCTCCACTGTCCACCTGCCTACAGGTACCCCGTCCCCCTGATCATCCAATAATCTCGGTCATGGGAGTGGGCCGGGCCGTCCTTCCACCGCCTATCCCCTGGTGACGTTGCAACTCGTATCCTGTACGCCAGGTACCGGCATCACTTGAGACCGAAACTCGTCCCGGTCATGCGGGACCCGACATTGCCTGCAGGCAGTGGCGTGGCTTCCAGAACATGATGATGATGAGAAACGCAAATTTCCGTCGCCGAAAGCCGGGTGTTGCCTAACTCGACACGTCCACGTACATGCATACAGTGCAGATGGTTCAAATGCTGCAGCACGCCCTAACGTTCCTTCAGTACTACTACGTCATCGGTGCCCTCATTCTAGGTATTGTCACGGGTCGGGTCAACCCGCACGGGTACCGGGTAGGGTATGAACGGGTACGGGTCCGGGTAGGCATTCTGCTACCCGTCCGAAACCCTTACCCCATGCGCGGGTAGCGCGGGTACTTATTGGTGCATGGGCTGACTGAGGGCTCTTCAAACCGCTGCCGCTGCCTCCTTCACAGACACCGCCACCCCTCTCTGCCCGACAGTCGTCGTTTCCTTCAGTTCATCGATTCCTCTGCCCGTTCTCTCGCTCCAACAATTGCCATGGCTGTGCTCCCTCATTACACCATCACCGGCATCACCCTCGCTTTGGCCTCAGCAGCAAAGACAGCCGCGCATGCACGACTCACCAGCGACTCCAGCAGCAACGTGGCGGCAGGCAGCGTAAGCCTTGAAGGACAGCATGCGCTGTAGGCTCGGAAACGAGCATTGCGACTGCCTCCACACGTCACCCGAACGCATACCTTTATGTCTTCCTCTCATAACGCACTACCATCACTGCACCGAGGACTGTGTCGATGTGCTCGCCAAGCACTGTCCCAAGCGTCTTGCGGCGCCCAGAGGCAAACCACCGCTTGCGGAGATCGAGACGGCATAGGTACGCCTTTGCCTTGGCATATATATCCATGTACATCCGAAGCTGGGCTAAACTACAGGATGTGGCATTCCACCTATCAATGTTTGGCAAACA
>Ga0137394_10001404_pt1 | contig 17523 bp, 17 predicted proteins | sample czobulk116metaG_FD_108278 | JGI IMG/M metagenome (GOLD analysis project Ga0137394, IMG submission 108278) | Vadose zone soil microbial communities from Angelo Coast Range Reserve, California, USA - czobulk1.16 metaG | ecosystem: Environmental > Terrestrial > Soil > Vadose zone | place: USA...
TGAGTACCCGTCGCTCACTGGCCTTCTTTCGCTATGCTGACTTTTCGCTTCCTCTGCGCCCGACAGGACGTGAGTGCCCGTCGCCCTCTGTCTTCCTTTCGACCGACTTGCGACTCTCTCTGCACTCCACAGGGAGTGAGTGTCCCTTGTTTGCTCGCTTTACTTCGCTTTCCTGACCTGTCTCCCCGTATGTGTTCGACAGGACGTGAGTGTCCCTCATTTTCTCGCTTTATTTTGCCTACCTGACCTGACCTGACCTTCCATCTTTGGCCGACAGCTGGTAAGCGCTTCTCGCGCACTTGCTTTTTCTGGCTGTGTTCACTTGTCTCCCCGTCTTCCGCTCGACAGGACGTGAGTATCCCTCGCTTTCTAGCTTTCCTTAGCTGTGCTTACTTGTCCCTCCGCTGCGCTCAATAGAACGTGAGTGCACCTCGTTCTTCTTTCTTCAACTGTCCTGACCTATCCATCCCTCTACGCTCGGCAGTTCGTGAGTGCTCTTGGCTCGCTGGACTTCTTTTCATGTGCTGATATGTCCCTCCGTCTGCGTTGAGCAGGACGTGAGTGACTCTAGCCCAGCCCGCTGGATTTCTTTTGCTGTCCTGACTCGTGCCTGCCTCTGTGCTCGACAGTTGGTAAGTGCCCCTCGCTCGCTCACTTTCTTTTGCTGTCCTGACTCGAGCCTCCCTCTGCACCCAACAGATACTCGGAGTGAGGGTCCCTGTTACGCTGCTTCTGTCTTGCCTTTCTGACTTGTTCCTTCTCTCTGCGCTCCAGAGAGTGAGTTCTTGTTCGCTCAGTTTCCTTTGCCGTCCTGACTTGTCTTTCCCTTCACGCTCGACAGGACGTGGGTGCCTCTTGCTCGCAGACTTGCTGTCGTTATCCCTTACTGGTTCTTTTTCTGTGCATCCTAGTTGGTGATTACCTCTCACTTGTTCGCACGTTTTTTCCTGACCGGTCCCTCACTTTTTTAACTGCCAGAAAGTGAGTTTATTTGTTGAATGCACTTGTTCTCCGTGTTCTCACTGGCATTTCTCCCTTCTCCGCTCTACAGACATTAGTCTCCACCCTACGACACTTTGTTGCCAATGTACTGTTGTTTTTTTACTACTCTATCTTGTATTTATTGATGTATTTTCAGCGACCATCTATGTCTAGTGACCATACACAATATGCGATGATTGGTATATCTCTGCTTTGTGTCTCCGCAATTTCTAACATTTAAAACAGTAACGATTCTTATTCTGGATTATGCCTGTATTTTCTATGCATCATCATCTCGTCCAACTCTTGAAGAAGCTTTGCATAAAGCATGCTCTCAATATAATAATTCTCACAGTCACGATGCCGTCATAAAACAGTTTACCATACCCCCGAGACGATATTCCGTTTCACAATTCACCGAATTTATCCTTCGACATCGTCTCTCATAGTTGCTCTGCTTGCTACTATATAGTGTATCATGAAAAGATGTCTTTGGTGAAATTTGCAAGTAATAAGACTCTCTTCTTACTTGAGACTGAGTCTCGCATGCTTGTTGTCTAGGCCTTATTACATGTCCATCCCAACATTACATACAAAATCTACTTGAGAATTTGAAACAAGCACACCAAATGCAAAAATCTCAGAATCAGTGTCATTTCCCCACATTCCCACCAAGAGTGGTTCGGTCGGGCACTCAGAACTCCGGCTCCCACAAGGGGTACCTCGCACTATAGTGTAGTGGACTTCTGTTGGATTCATGGCACCCTTGATCGACGCCGCGGACATGAGGCGTGATACGCCTGGCATCTTTATTAGGTTTCTAAATCCCGTTCTAAACTCCGTCCGAGCATCTGCTTAGCTTACGAGCTCTCCGAATACCTAGAAAAGGCAATTTGGCTCAGCCGGATGGGGATTAATTGACCCTCGTACCTGTCACACGTGTTGTGGCGTTGGACACGCGTGGGAGCGTCGCTGACAGCACAAATGCGAGAAGAGTCAGCCTTGCCGTCCGTGCTACGTGGCCTGCGCCCCTTACTCATTTCACAAGCCTCCTTCTCGCAACGGCAAAGGATGGGACAGGCCAAGTCCAAGTTGTCTACTAGTAGAAACGATACGATTCTATTCCGAGTCCCCCATGATATCAAGTTCCGAATCCTCGTTATTGGAAGAGCGAACGCCGGAAAAACCACCATATTACGATGTATATGTGACTCCACGAAGAGCTCGGAGGCCTTCAGGTATGACTCACGGGGAGAGCGCAAGGAGGTGCGTCCTCATTCCCAGTGGCACGTTCAAACTCATTATCGAGGCAGGCAAAACTCGACCCCACAATGGAGGTTGGGCAGGTTCATTGTTATTTGTGACTGCTGATCGTGAACATCCTGCGAGCAGCGTGGCCTGCATAACATCGACGACGAAGTCGTCATCACAGACCGCGACCGTTACGTTTTCCACGACACCCGCGGCTTTGAGGCTGGAAGTGAAGTGGAAATAAAGATTATTCGAGAATTTGTCCGTCGTAAGTCGCGGGAGAAGCGATTGAAGAATCGATTGCATGCGATATGGTTTGCATTTCCACCTTTGAGTATCTACAGTTATGAACTACCAAGGTTGTTTTTTAGGTATTGCATTCCGATGGACAATGACCGGCCATCGCTCGATATAAAGTATTTCGAGGATATTTGTCCGGATAAGAATGGTATGTCGAAATACGACCTTGAAACTGCATTGACGTTAGGGATTTTTCAAGTCCCTGTGATAGCGGTCTTCACCAAGTATAATCAGTTCAAGTGCGACTTTGAGATGGGGCTCGAGGATCATGATCATGACGCAAAAGCGCAACTCCACGTCGAGATCGATCACGTATTCAATCAAGAATATCTCGCCCACCTAAAGGGAACTCCACTGCATATACGTTTGGAGAGTGAGGTTTCGGTGATTGTCGAAACACATACTGAACTAATTTCTCTCGCGCAGAAATCCACCAAGCCGGCGCAGAGTGTAATGCTCTCATCGAATTGACTTCAGATGCACTTGGAAGCGCGGTTTCCCTGATGTTGTTGGCTGTGCAGAGGGGTAATCTAGAGCTGAGCATAAATCAAGCCGTTAGAAAGTAAGCCCTTGACCAAAGTGGAATGAGAACGAGAGGAACGTGATATTATTTCAGGTCTCATTCCACACTCGAACAAAGGCGTGGGAGTATAGAAGAAATAATCAAGTTATGCATACTTGCGTTTCCATCACTCTGGGTAAGTTGTAATACGGTGTTCTTAATTGCTTCTTACTGAAAGAAACATTGCTGCTTAGTATTATGTCAGTCCGTCATTGATAACCCGTTTCTGATGTTCTAACTTCTTATCCTGTGTTCCTATCGCTCTCTCACCCGCATTCGCTGCGCGGACTTATCCCTCCCCCTCTGCGTTCCACAGAGAGTGAGTGCCCATCGCTCATTCCTTCGCTGAGTGGACTTATCCCTCCCTCTGCGTTCGACAGTTCGTGAGCTCCCATCACTCGCTCGCTTTCTTTTCTGTGCTGACTTATCCGTCCTCCTGCGCTCGAAAGAGAGTGAGTGCCCATCGCTTACCGGCTTTCCTTCGCTGTGCTGACCTGTTGTGGCTCCCATTACACTTGACAGGATGTGAGTTTCCCTCGCTGGCCTTCTTCCGCTATTCTGACTTCAAGTTGTTCCGCCCTCTGTACGCAACAGGGATTGGACGTGAGTGCCCCTCGCTCCCCGGCTTTCTTTCGCTGTCCTGATTTATCACTCGGGCTGTTCGAAAGTTCGTGAGTGTCCCTTGCTCACTGGTTTCTTTCACTGTCCTGAATCGTTCCTCCGTCTGCGCTCGACAGAGAGTGAGTGCCCCTTACTCTCTGACTTTCTTTCGCTGACATGACTGTCCCTCCGCCTTTCTCGACAGGACGTGAGTGCCCCTGGTTCGCTTCCTTCGTGTCGCCGCCCTGAATCGATCCCCCACCTCTGGGCTGGACAGGTCGTGAGTGCCCCTGGCTCGCTGGTTTTCTTTCGCTGTCGTGACATGTCCCTCCATCTGTGCTCAACCGTGACAGGAAGTGAGTGCCCCTTCATCGCTGGCTTTCTTTTGCTGTCCTGACTTGCCCCTCTTCTGCATCCGACAGTTAGTGAGTGGCCCTGGCTCACTGGCTTCCTTCACTGTCCTGATTTATCCATCTGTCTGTGCTCGACAGGACGTGAGCCCGCGCGCTTCCTTTCTTTCGATGACCTGACCCGTCCCTCCTGCTGTGTTCCACAGGATGTGAGTGCCCCCTCTCCTTCGCTTTCCTTCCCTATCGTGACTTGTCCTACCGTCTGCGGCCAACAGCTAGTGAGCGCCCCTGGCTTAGTTTCACCGTGTTGAATAATTGTCCCCCCCTGTGCTCGACAGAGAGTGAGTACCCTTCGTCCTGGCTTTGTTTCTCTGTCATGACTTGTCTCTCTATTTGCGCTCGACAGAGTGTGAGTGTCCCTTTGCCCTTTTTTCGCTGGCTTCTTTCGCTATTCTCACTTGCCTCTCCGTCTGCACGCTACAGTTGGTGAGTGCACCTCACTCGTTCGCTGGCTTTCTTTAGCTGCCCTGACTTGTCTCTCGGTCTGCGCTCGACAGTTAGTAAGTGCCATTGGCTCGCTGACTTTATATCTTTGTACTGAGATGTCCCTGCGCCTGCGCTCGACAGAGAGTGAGTGCTTTCGCTTACCGACTTACTATCTCTGTCTTGACATGCCCCTTCGTTCGTGTTCGACAGGACGTAAGTTCCCCTCGCTCGCTGGCTTTCTTCTGCTATCCTGACCGGTCCCACTGTCTGCGCTCGACAGGATGTGCGTGTCCTTCCTTCATTGGCTTTCTTTCTCTATCCTTACTTGCCCCTCTGCGCTCCACAGATTGTGAGTGCCCTCTCTAGCTCACTTTCGTTCGCTGTCCTGAATTAGCCCATTCTCTGTATTCGACAGAGAGTGAGTGCCCTCCGCTCGCTCGCTTTCTTTCGCTCTCCTGAAGTGTTCTCCCTTGCACTTGACAGTTTGTGCGTGCGCTTCCCTTGTTGGCTTTATTTCACTGCCCTGATTTGACCCTCTCACTGCATTCGGCAGGACGTGAGTGTCCCTTCCTCGCTAGCTTGCATTCACTGGTCCTGACTTGTCCTTTCGTCTGTGCTCCACAGGACGTGAGTGCCCGGTCCTCGCTCGCTTGCTTTCTTCGCAGCCCTTACTCACCTTTCCCCCTACGCTCAACAGTTGGTAAGTAGCCTCGCTTGCTAGCTTTCTGCCGTTGTCCTGACTTGTCCTTCCGTCTGCACTCGAAAGAGAGTGAGTGTCCCTTGTGCATTGGCTTTCGTTAGTTGTCCTGACTTGCCCCTCCGTCCGCGCTCGACAGGACGTGAGTCTCTCTCGCTCTGTGGCTTTCTTTCACTGTCGCGACTTACCCCTCTGGCTCAATAGTCGGTGAGTGCTCTGGCTGACTGACTTTGGCTTTGTGCACTGACTTGTTCCTCCATCTGTGTGCTGCAGTTGGTGAGTGCCCCTCACTTTCTTTAGCTGTCCTGATTTGTCCCTTCATTTGTGGTTGACAGTTGGTAGGTGCTCCTTACTCGTTTGCTTTCGTTTGCTGTGCTGAATTATCCCTCCGTCTGCGCTCGGTAGAGAGTGAGTGCCCCTCACTCGCTTGTTTTTCTTTCGCCGTCCTGAGTTAATACTCCCTCCACGCTCTACAGTCCGTGAGTGCCCCTTGCTCGCTCGTTCGCTCGCTTTCTTTCGCTGTTCTGAGTTCTTGCCTCTGTGTTCTACAGGGCGTGAGTGCCCCCTCAATCACTAGCTTTCTTTCGCTGTCCTGACTTTTCCCTACCTCTTCGCTCGACAGTTCGTGAGTCCCCCCGGCTCTCTCCTTCCCTTTGTCTGTCCTAATCTGACCCTCTGTCTGTGCTCGGCAGGATGTGAGTGCCCTTGGCGAGCTGGCTTTCTTTCGTAATACTGATTTGTACCCACCTCCTTCCCTCCACAGAGAGTGACAAAGAAAGTGAGTGACGGTAGCTCGTTGGCCTTTCTTTCTGTGCTGACTTTTCGCTTCCTCTGCGCTCGACAGGACGTAAGTGACTCTCATTTTATCGCTTTATTTTGTTGTTCTGACCTGTCCTTCCACCCGGTGGACAGCTGGTGAGCGTTTCTCGCTCGCTCGCTTTCTCTGGCTGTACTCACTTGTCCCTCCGTCTTCGCTTAACAGGACGTGAGGACTCCTCGCTTGCTAGCTTTCCTTGGCCGTGCGTCCCTCCGCCGCACCCGACAGGATGTGAGTGCACCTCGTTCTTTGTCTTTCTTTCGCTGTCCTGACGTATTCCTCCCTCTGTGCGAGGCAGTTCGTGAGTGCCCCCGGCTCGCTGATTTTGTTTCATGTGCTGACATATCCCTCTATCTGCGTCGGGTAGGACGTGAGTGACCCCAGCTCGCTTAATGTCTTTTGCTGTCCTAACTCGTGCCTGCCTCTGCGCTCGACAGTTGGTAAGTGCCCCTGCCAGTGGCTCGCTCGCTTTCTTTTGTTGTCCTGACTTGAGCCTCCCTCCGCACTCAACAGAGAGTGAGTGTCCCTTATCACGCCGCTTTTGTCTTGCCTTACTGACTTGTTCCTCCGCCTCCGCCTAACAGATGGTGAGTATCACTCGCTCGCGGTCTTTCTTTTGCTATCCTGAATTGTCCATCTCTCTGCGCTCCACAGAGAGTGAGTGTTCCTTGTTCGTTCGGTTTCCTCTGCTGTCCTGACGTCTTTCTCTTTACGCTCGACAGGACGTGAGTGCCCCTTGCTCGCAGACTTGCTTTCGCTATCCTGACTGGTTCTTTTTCTGAGCACCCTAGTTGGTGATTACCCCTCACTTGTTCGCACTTTTTTACCAGACCTGTCCCTCACTCTTCTTGACTTCCAGAATGTGAGTGCATTTGTTGAATTCAATTGTTCTCCGTGTTCTCATTTCTCGCTTTCTCTGCTCCGCAGACCTTATTCTCCACCCTACGGCAGTTTATTGCCAATGTACTGTTGTTTTTTACTGCTCTATCTTGGTCTTGCTGATGTGTTTTCAGCGACCCTCCATGTCCAGTAATCATACACCTTATGCAATGATCGGTATATCCTCTGCTTTGTGTCTCTGCAACTTCTAACATTTAAAACAGTAACGATTCTTATTCTGGATCATGCCTGTATCTCCTATGCTTCATTATCTCGGCCAACTCTCGAAGAAGCTTTGCATAAAGCATGCTCTCAATATAAGAATTCTCTCAGTCACGATGCAGTCATAAAACAGTTTACTATACTCTCTCGACAATATTCTATTTCACAGTTCACTGAGTTTATCCTTCGACATCGTCTCTCATAGTTGCTCCGCTTGCTATTATTTACGGTATCGTTTCATCTTTGTATAAACATGTCTCGAGTTTGTTCCGGCACACGGAGAGCCATACTCTGTCCGCTAATTGTGTTAAGCCCGCCGCCTTCATGTTTGCCTTTGCCTTTGAACATAAAAATCAAAGTGCCCAAAGATAATTTGAGCTCAGTGACTGCTGGAACGAGGACCATGCCCCACCAACCTGCTTATACGTTTGCAACAGCCTTTAGGATGATGCCATGATTACACGTCCGATGGCGCTGTCGGGATGAAAAACTACAAGTGAAAAATGAAAATAAAATAAAATAAAAACGGAAAAATAAAAACAAAAGAAGACTACAGTTGGCAAAGGAATACGCACGCAAGTACTGACTGCCAGAGCGTCTATGACCTGACGCCGCATCGACGCGAGCGCGCCAGAGACTCTAAAATGTCCGGACTCGAAGGCCGGTGACCTCAGGTGGAGAGTGCGCGCGCCAGATGGATGATGAAGAGGCGCGGGTCCTCGGACGGCCTCCCGAGTGTCATCTCCCATGAGCAATGACACACACTAGAAGCGCAAGAGCTGGTCGGGGTCCGATGCGCCCCCTTCTCGGCACGCGAAGTCCGACAGCTCGAGGTAGAGACGGGACTGTCCAAGCTCGCTGGGTTCAGCCCTGGCGCGAGGTCCTCCTTGAGCTACGAAGCTGCCCACTCGAGCGACGTCCGCAACAGTTCGTTCCCGCGCCGTCGTAATCGTTGTTGTTGTTGCTTTCGAAGGAGGGGAGGAAGGCGAGGACGTCCTCCGTGATCTTCGCTGCGTCTTTGAGGCAATCGCGCGAGTAAGGGCTCCCGCGCGTCCTCCGCAAGGAGCCCGACTACCAAACCCGTGTGGCCATTCTAGTATCGCCCTATCCCTGTCTTTCATGGGGTCACCTGTAGGTATGATCTGGTGGCAAAGGGTGCTGACGATTACCTTGGAGTCGAGTTCGAGGTGCTGGATAAGCGCAGTCTTCGTGACGGCAACCTCTCCCAGCCCATCTGGTAACAATAAAAGGCAGCGCTGATGGACGAGATTGCCCCATTCTCTCCATTGGACGAGGACTCACGGCTCTGGAAAAATGTACCAAGACTTCCACGTCTCTCCACCTACCCCTGCTTTTCCGGGACACCTAAACAGTAGTATTGTATCCTTGAATTCTGATCTCAAAGCCAGAGTCAATGTAAACGGGTCCGATAGGACGTAACAGGAGTATAGTGTGAATATTTAAGATATGATATTCGTGGAGGTCGTATATGTCGTTGATATGTCTTGCTCCAGATCAGGGAACGCCTTGAAAAACTTCACAATGTTCATCGTGGCTGGGCATTTGAGGGATGAACGGGAAGAGTGGGAAGGTCTGGACGCATGGAAAGATGCACCTCTTCTCTGTGCACAGAGGATGAGCTCGCATGAGACTAGGAGTGGTGTGTTAGTGTGTATTGTAGTAGGTGTTTCAAGGGGAAGGGAAAAAATGGATAGAACGCAAGACAGAATTGGTTGTTGGCACCTGTCACTCAGCGCGCCCAAAGAGCGCCATAGTTTCAGGCAAGGCATACTTGTACCCTAACTCACAACTTGTCGCCCTAAGCACAAAGACTAGCCGTGACTGACAAAAACGTGCATGGGCTCTTACACTCACTTACGTACGCAAATCACGACACGACACGCACACGGGCCGGGATACCGGAAAACATATTACGTATTATGATGATGTAATCAACGTCTATCTGTCAACGAAGACATCCGACCGTGAAAATCAAGCTTTTGCACTATCCACTTCCGAGTCATCGCATATACGCTCCCCAAATACAGACCAGTCCTCCCCATCCCCCTTTCCACTCCCCGACGCCGACGTGTGCGACGTGCACGGCAACCTGCATGTGCCAGATGCCACGCGTTGCAGCACCGAGAGCCGCGAGACTGCTGCTGCTACTGCTGGCGCTCTCTGTATTGGACGAGCGAAGGACCGCAGTGCAAGGAGGATGACGATTAAGTGGGGTGGATCCGCTGGCGGCGGCAGTGGAGAAAGAGGCGGTGGTGTCCAGGCATGTGGGAAATCGCCGGTTGGTTAGATGACAACAGCATATGCGTATCACCTAGCAGGATGCTCAGCAAATGTTCAAGCTCGGTCATCGCACAGAAAATCGTCCGGACAAGTCGAAAATTGATGTCAGCGTTAAACCGAAGTGAACCAATGACACCGTACAACTAGCAGGCAGTGTAAGTGAGCAAGGCAAGAGGCGGTGATGGCGGTGATGGCCTCCGACGGTTTTGTGATCATGAACGCGTGACGGCAATCCCAAGGACTGTAGCTATCTCTTCCTGGCAACCTGGCTCCTAGGCGCCCCTCAACGAAAGAAGCCACGTTTGGGTGAGGGGTCAGAGTTGTTATTCCATCAATGCGGAGCGAGCTGGATCACCATGCCATGCTAATTTGCTATGAACCGATGCACGTCCCAGGTAATACCACTCGACGAGCGCGCCTGAGGTCGATAAATACTACGGGGCGACCCTGGGCAGCTATAGTCAGAGGCAGCATCCCGCTGGCGCCCGGGCGGCGCATTTCGCGTGGGCTGTGAGGAAGCAGCGCGAGCAGTGGACTGCACCCTTTTTCATAGATTTCACACAGACCCGACAGTCGAGTGCTGGATAGCACGCCATAGTCGGTAAGGACGCACTAAAAGCGAGGAAAGGACATACACTTGCCGAAGGTTGCGTCCACAAAAGTATGCCCGGGCGTGTCGAGGTGGTCAGGGTCAGCCTGCAGGAATTTAGGGTTCCTCTGGCGATCTGCTCGCCCTGATATACGAGAAAATACCCTGCGGACTTGATACCACCATATCATCCGGGGGGAATGCGCAACATCGGGGACGAGTCCATCAACAAGGTCGATCTTTTGTAGCCGCCCAGATTCTTTTGTCCTCTGCGGAGTAATGGACGGCTTGTTCAACGGGGGTGGGTTTGACGCATTCTTCATTGAGGGAGAATTCTCGCCTATTGCACGAGTGTCGCGCTACGGTGAGGGAGCGATAAATTGAGTTCTTGTCGAGCGGGAGAGTATACTCACTGGAAGGGGCGATCTGGATTCGTTATTTGTCCGATCAGAGAGCATACGGCCGGGTGAAACTCCAGATTGATTCGTTAGGGGTTGGATTGTTGTAGATCGGTTCATGATCGAGGGGTAGATATCCTTAGTTGAGGGAGAGTCGCTCTTCGTTGAGGGCACAGTGACTTCATTCGTTTTTGTCGGGGGAAAGATGGATTGATTCCTTATCGAGGGTGAGGTCGACTGGTTCTTGATTGAGGGTAAGATGGGCCGGTCCCTCGTCCAATGAGTGATAGCACCACCTGCTGATCGTGTGGGCGGTGGGTCTGCAGTGTCAACCGTATTTGGTTGTAGACTAAGCGTCGGCGGACGCCTGGGTGAGCGTGGCGGACGAGGGGGAGGCAGTTCGCGGGCGGCAATTCGCGTGGATCCCACGAAGAACGGCGAGGGGGGTGGGACTTCTGTGCTAACTGTGACCCGTGGGCGCTCAGGCCTACTGCGCAAGCGCAACGGAGGGAAGGGAGGTAGCTGTTCTGGATTGACATTGCCTCCGTCAGGCAAGGAATGTGAATTTGTTGGGGCGGACCCCTCTGCCCATTCGACCAAGGCGATGATAGTCCTGACCACGCGCGCGAGGCTATGCGAGGTGCCTTCGACGAGATCGTCAGGCAAAAATAGGTCCTCCGGTGGGAGCCCGTTGCCGGAACACGACGCAAGGAACTTTGACACGTTCGACCTACGTAGGATGCCATCTTCGTGCGAGTGGACTCTTGGGATTGAACCCGGTCGTAACTTGTTCAAAAGTCTCATGAATTCGATTAAACGTGTATTAGCATCCCAGTCCAGAGCGTGCTGATGCCAAAGAAGAAAGGAAAACTTACTGGCAGAGGACGTAGCCGTCTCGCAAGGCTTTCGCAAACAACCGCTGTACCCTCTCCTCTCCTACCACATTGGCGCTTACCCCCATTCTGTTCCTGGATGCACTAAGCGGAGTCGCGCTCCCATGCGTAGAGACCGCACTCTCCCTCCACACAAGCTCTAGTCGGCTGAGTGGTCGCATCCGTACTCTAACCTCCTCCGACTCGCGTTTATCGAGGCCCGTGCGCTGTCGCAGCATCTGCTCGCAGAGCACAGAAATGGCTGTGCGCACCGCCTCGTAGTGTGCGGAGCTTGGAATGCCAGTAGATGACCCGGAGGCCAACGCGTTCGTATGGTGGTGTTTCAGAGCAGCAGATGGGAGAAGGGCGTCTTCATACCGGGTTGTTCGCGACGACATGAGGGGATGGTGGCTGGGGGAGGTCGAAGGTGAAGTTCGTGTTAGGGGGCGCTGTTCTCTGCGTCAAATGCGGGAAGGCGTTGGATAAGCAGGGCGATTGGCAGCTAGAATTGGGATTGGGGAGAGTGTGCGATGGGAGGGTAATATCGTGCGAGGAGCAGCGGGTGCTAAGGGATCCAGGTTTCGTCCGATGGCATGCAGGCGGGCTCGATTTATGGAGGAACCGCCGGTAGTGGTGTGTTTTCCACGTTGGCTTTGCTGTGTCATAGGTTGCAAGTGATGGCGCTTGTTACTCAAATTTGTAAGGAAGATTCAGGGGCCGAGGCCAGGACAAAGACTGCAAGGGTGAAGGGCCTACTATTCGAACTCTACAGCAAGTGGAGATTCTGTTGACCGTGCAAAAGGCTTCAATGCCCCTCGCCGGCCGGGAACTGCCGGCATCAATCATGCATTAATCACTCAGACCTCAGGCCTCGTGTCAATGGCGCTGGGCTGGTCGATCTCAGGCAGGAGCCGCTGCAGAGTCGGTAAATTAGCTTAATTCAATAATGTACCTTCTTTTCGGTGTTCTCGTCACAGTGAGTCTCCTGTGTCCAACAAGATGTACGGAGAGTTCCCGCGAACCCGTGACATACACCCTCTGCCAGTCCAGCCCACCTTCCTCCCGTATTCGCACGTATGATGCCTACATCGCCACTTTGGACGTAAATCAACCACGTAACATAATCATTTAGGTGCAGTTTGAGGCAAGCCATCTTAAATCATAATAAACTACGTACATCTGGAGCGCTAAAGTACCCTGTCGAATACGCTCAAAATTTTGTACAATAAAGCGATGAAGGAATGTGACTTTACATGGATAACTGTTGAGCACCGGAGCGCGAAGTGACATATGGGATCGTCAGACCAGTGAAACGCGCGGCCTGGCACTCGACTACGCCTTTGTTCAAACCGGGCGATATCTATCAGCTGCAGAGTGGGCGCCTTTCAGATCCATTGAAGAGGTGATGAGGATGGGATGACGGGACAGTGGAAGGATCCTGCAGGGCCCAGTACAGTAAACCACGATGACTATTGTAGTACTGTTGGTGAAGGTGGGCAGCTCGGAGCAACTGTGGGATGGCGAATTTTGGCGCCAAAAACTCGGAGGCGGGAGAGGCAGCACCCAGTACTGACCGTACTGTAGATCTAGATTGCGCTTGTCGGTGACTTGTATGGTGATAGTACGAAGCCACAGGGCGCGGCGGTGGGGATGATACATCGTAGTGCTGGCATGGGCCTTTACTAGCTTTACTTCTAGTTTCAGAGTCTGGGTGTTACACAAAATGCGGTTTAAGCGCATGACGCAACATCCCTGATTGGGGATGGTGTACGTGGCACACATGCTCACCCCATGAGAGTGACGCGCTAGGTGCTGCTATGATGGACGTTTGCCGGTCTGAGTCACTTTGGGCGAATCGTTGATCAGCCACATCCTTCTCGTATCCATCAAACCCTCGTACCTGTCACTATTTATCCTGTGGAGCACTTCAGGGCCTCGAGGCCACTCGGACGAGTCCAGCTTGTCTTGCGGGTATTGCCGTGGGCGTTCATGGCGAATTCATTCTCAGCTGGTGTTTGCACCGTGTTTGTACGACAATTTGAAGTTCCGTCCATTTCCACTACTTGTGCCGCAATCCCCAGCAATCTCACGCGCGCTCAGTCCCCTTACTAGTCTTCCATCTTACAATATTTGGTGTCATGGACGCACAGCAGAATCTCCCCAGGGTCCCCAGCGATATCAAGTTCCGAGTCCTCATTATTGGAAGAGCGAACGCTGGAAAGACCTCCATCTTGCAGCGGGTGTGTGACACCACGGAGAGTCCAGAGATCTATAGGCTTGATCCAGATGGAGATCGCGAACGAGTACGTTCTAGTTCCTACTAGTATGATTAATCTCACTATCCAGCCAGGTTCAACTTGACCCTACGACAGAGGTCGGCCCGCCTTCTTATTCGTTACTGCTGATCGTGAGCCTGAGCATCCCTGCTTCCAGCGTGGCGAGCATAACATCGACGACGAACTCGTCTTCACAAACCACAATGGTTACGTTTTCCACGACTCCCGTGGCTTTGAGGCTGGTGGTGAAGGCGAGCTGAAGATTGTTCAAGAATTTGTCCGTCGTAAGTCGCGGGAGAAGCGATTGAAGGACCGATTGCACGCGATATGGTTTGTGTTCCTTATTTTGAGTATCTACAGTTGCGAATTCCGAAGGTTGCTTTTTAGGTATTGCATTCCGATGGACAATGATCGGCCATCGCTCGATTTGAAGTATTTTGAGGATATTTGTCCGGATAAGAACGGTATGATGTAGAAATGCGATCTTATGAACTGGTATTGAGACTTTTCAAGTACCCGTTATAGCGGTATTCACGAAATACGATCAGTTCAGGCGCGAGATCAGGATGAAGTTGGAGGATCAGCGCCGTGACCCAGGGACCGAGATCGACGCCGAGATCGAAAGCATATTCAATCAACATTTTCTGGCCAGCCTTACAGGACCTCCACCATTCATACGTTTGGAGAGTGAGGGATTCGATAACGAAAGAACAAATACTATACTAATTTCTTCCCTGCAGGAATGAACAAGCCTAGTCAGCGGTGTGATGGCCTTATCGAAATGACCGCCAATGCACTCAGTGGCAGCGTCGTTGCCCTGATGTTGTTGGCTGTACAGAGGGATAATCTGGAGCTGAGCATAAAATATGCCATTGGAAAGTAAGTTTTTTCATATCATGGGACAAGAATGAAAGGATCACATTATCATTGCAGGGCCTATTCTGCAGTTGGACAGGGCCGTACGAGTACGGACAAAGTCATGGAGTTATGTATACTGGCATTTCCGTTGCTCTACGTAAGTTGTAATACGGTATACTGAATTACCTCTTGCTGAAGATTACTACCTAGATTTTTGTCAGTCAGTACTTGATTGTCTGTTTCTGATGTGCTAACTCTTTTTAAATATTCTCAATACCCTCTCACTCGCTTTCTGTGTCCTGCCTTGTCCCTCTGTCTGTGCTCAACAGTTTGTGAGTACCCCTTGCTTGCTGGCTTGCTTTTGGTATCCTGACTTGCCCTTTTCTCTGTACTTGACAGGAAGCAAGTGCCCCTCTCTCATTGGCTTTCTTTGGTGTCCTGATTTGTGCCACCCTCTGTGCTCAACAGGGAGTGAGTGCCCTTTGCTCACTGGCTTTCTTTCAGTGTCCTGAATTATGCCTCCCTCTGTGCTCGATAGTCAGTGAGTGCCCCCCTGTTTAACTTTCTTCCAGGGTTCTGACCTGTCTGCTGTGCTTGACAGGAGGTGAGTGCCTCTCACTCACTGGCCTTTTTTGGTCCCCTAACTTGTCCCTTCCTTTGCACTTGACAGAGAGTGAGTGCCCTTCACTTGCTGACTTGTTTGGTGTCTTGACTTGTCCCCCCATCTCCACTCAACAGGGAGTGAGTGGCCCTTGCTCACTGGCATCCTTTTGGTGTCCTGATGTATCATCCTCTTTGTGTTTGACAGGAAGTGAGTGCCTCTCTCTTGCCTGCTTTCTTTTGGTGTCCTGACTTGTACCCTGTGTGCAACAGAATGTGAGTTCTCCTTGCTTGCTGGCATTCTTTCCACGTCATGACTTGTCCCCTCCTCTGTGCTCAATAGAGAGTGAGTTCCCTTGCCCCCTGAATTTCTTTCTGCATCCTGACTTGTCCCTTCTTCTGCCCTCAATAGTTCGTGAGTTCCCCTTGCTCACTGGCCTTCATTCAGTGTCCTGACTTGTCCCTTCCTCTGTGCTTGACAGGATGTGAATACCCCTTACTTGCTGACTTTCTTTTGGCATTCTGACTTACTCCTTCCTCTATGCTTGGCAGGAAGTGAGTTCCCCTCCCTGACTTTCTTTTGGTGTTCTAACTTTTACCTCTGTGCTTAATAGATTGTGGGTTTCCCTTGCTCACTGGCTTTCTTTTGGTGTCCTAACTTGTCCCTTGCTCTGTGCTTGACAGAAAGTGAGCCTCTCATTCATTGATTTTTCTTTTGGTGTCCTGACTTGTCCTTACCCCTGCACTTAACAGTTTGTGTGTGCCCTTTGCTTGCCAACTTTCTTAAATTCCTGACTTGTACCTCTATGCTCGACAGGGTGTGCGTTCACCTCATTCACTGGTTTTCTTTTGGTGTTCTTACTCATCCCTTGCTCTGTGCTTGACAGGGTGTGAGTACCTCTTGCTTGGTGACTTTCTTTTGGTGTCATGATTTGTCCCTCTCTCTGCACTTGACAGTTTGTGAGTGGCACTTGCTTGCTGGCCTTTATTCTCTGTCCTGACTTGTCCCTCCCTCTGTGCTTGACAGGAAGTGAGTGCACTCACTTGCTGGCTTTAAATTGGTGCCCTGATTGGTTCCTCCTCTCCATGTGCTCTATAGGGAGTGAGTTCCCCTTGCTTGGTGGTCTTCATTTGATGTCCTGACTCATTCTTCCCTTTATGCTCCACAGGCAGTAAGTGTCCCTCAATCACTGGAGATTTTTAGTGTCCTGACTCTTCCCTCCCTTTGTGCTCTACAGTTTGTGAGTGCCTCTTGCTTACTCACTTTCTTTTGATGTCCTGACTTATTCTTTGCACCCTACAGAGTGTGAGTGCCCTCACTTGCAGGCCTTCTTTTGGTGCCCTGATCTGTATTTCCCTCTATGCTTTATAGTGGGTGAGCACCCTTTGCTCACTAACCCTTATTTGGTGACCTGACTTGTCCCTCTCTTTGTGCTCAACAGGGAGTGAGTTCCCCTTGCTTGCTGGCTTTTATTCACAGTCCTGACTTATCCCTGCCTTTGCACTTGACAGAGAGTGAGTGCTCATTACTGGCTGGCTTTCTTTTAGTATTCTGACTTGTTCCTCCCTTTGTGTTTGGCAGGAAGTAAGTTCCCCTCACTTGCTGGCCTTCATTCAGCATCCTAACTTGTCCCTTCATCTGTGTTGGACAGCAAGTGAGTGCCCCTTGCCTGCTGATCTCTAATCTGTGTCCTAACTCACTCCTTCTCCTATGCTTGATAGGAAGTGAGTACCCCTTGGTATCTGACTTTCTGTTCTGAGTTATTCCTCCCTTTGCACTTGACAGAGAGTAAGTGCCCTGCTTGTTGACTTTTATTCCCTATCCTGAGTTGTCCCTTCTTTGTGCTCAACAGTTTGTGAGTGCTCTTTGCTTGCCAGTCTTCCTTTTGTGTCCTGACTTTCCTCTATGCTACATAGAAAGTGAGTTCTCCTTGCTTTCTGGCTTAGTTTTGGCACTCTGATTTGTGCCTTCCTTTTCTGCACTTGGCAGAGTGTGAGTGTCCCTCTCTTGCCTGCCTTCTTTCATTATCCTCATTTGTGCCTCCTTCTATGCTTAATAGGATGTGAGTGGCCCACCATTGTTTGCCCTTTTTGATGTCTTGACCTGTCCCTCTCTCTACACTTAACAGAAAGTCAGTGCCCCTTGCTGGCTGGCTTTCTTTTGGTGTCCTCACTTATCCTTCCCTCTATGCTCAATAGGAAGTGAGTGTTTCTCATTGACTGGCTTTCTTTTGGTGACTAACTGGTTTCTCCCTTTGTGTTTTCTAGTTGGTAAGTGCCCCTAACTTAAGATTTAGTTGCTTCTCTTGTACCTCACTCTCTGTGTTTGCCAGAAAGTGAGTTATGTATTTGCTTGCTTTCTGTGTTCTGATTTCCTGCTCTACAGACAATATTCTCCACATTGAAGTCATTTCTTACCAATGTACTATTATTCTTTGATCTTTTTTTGTTGGTCTTGTACCTTACTCTCTGTGTTTGCCAGAA
>Ga0137394_10001405_pt1 | contig 17506 bp, 17 predicted proteins | sample czobulk116metaG_FD_108278 | JGI IMG/M metagenome (GOLD analysis project Ga0137394, IMG submission 108278) | Vadose zone soil microbial communities from Angelo Coast Range Reserve, California, USA - czobulk1.16 metaG | ecosystem: Environmental > Terrestrial > Soil > Vadose zone | place: USA...
GAACAAAACGATGCTTGCTTGATCGCAAGCGAAAGCGTAGAAGAAACCCTGTCCCGGACGTCGTTATCCGTTGGCCGGTTTTGAGGTGATTATCATTGGCCGCTTTTGAAGTGATTACCGAGGGCAAGGACCTTGATGCTGCTGGGACCAATGAGTCTCAAGTGCAGGATCCTCTTGAAACAAATCTCATTAGTCGTAAAGCCGGAGGCTGCATGAATTTAGCCGCCGATGCAACAAACGCGATCAATCGCTCGACAGAAGCAGAAGATCAAAGATCGATAGCCAGATAGCCAAACGTCACCGGATTCAGTCCGGCCCGGCATCCTCGCTTTTCGTACCTTGTGGTCGCCGATTCTACCGGTTCCTTTGGCAGAGCGACAAAACGAAAGTGAATACTCTGGCAAATGCCAAGATAGTGCGCGCTCCGCCGGTTCTTGGATACAAGCCACGTTCGACGAAGGTATTCGACTTTGAGCGAGTGCTCTTGCCAGCAGGGCGTATTCCGTCAGCACCTAACCATTGCTTCCGCTGTTGGGTTGGTAGACCCCCGTCCTGGTGTTCGGACACTTCGTGCGCGGTAGATCGCCTTGATCCCGGCAATCGTGCGCCGCGTATCGATAGGCTTTCATAGCTGCGCACCAACTGTGTTGACTCCGGGCTGGGCTCGTGGCAGACCGATCGCACTAGCACAGCCCGGAGAAGCTCGGACAGGTTTCGAGCGTCTGCCTTATCCGTTGTGAAGCTTCATCTAGCAGCGTGTTGCGTCGTGGATCGCAAACGATCACCACCATCAAATGTGCTGTAACACTTCATGGAGTCGACAACGCCATAGTTAAAAGCCGACAAAGCGTTGAAGTGGACACAACGGCGTTAGTTTACCTGCAATTCTCTTAGGGCTCGCGCTTGAAGACCTTCACGTCTATTACATACTGCTCCTGATGGCCAAATCCAACCACGAAGTCGAATGTCTTGCTTTCATTGTGAGCCCACGAGTCACCCAGGGACTGTATGTCGCCAACACGACCGCGGCCATTGTCCGCTGAGATCAAATAGTCATCATCGTGCGCATTGCTGAGCACGTTGATCTTTGCGTAAAACGGAAAGTCAATATCGTCACCGTCATTACGCCAGGTGACGTGGATCGTTTGTTTGCCCGCATAGACGATGTTATTCACGGAATCAGTAAAGCCATTGTAGTCGCTAGACGCCGAGGCTCCAGTCTGGGTGATATCCGCTGTCACGTCTATAGGCAAAGCCTTCGCCTGCGATACGTCCGGTGCTCGAGCACTTTGGCAAGAGTAAGGTGAGCACGTATCGTATCCAAGATTCACATGCAAATCATCATCACTGCCGATAATCAAAATCGCAATTCCGTCATTGAGCCCGTTGTTGTTAAAGCCACCATCTTGATTCAGCCTATAAAGGTTCCCGTAGCCCTCATCGATGACCACAATCTTCCCATTCGAGTTGTCCACAATTCCGAACGGGGTTTCCCAATTAACAGTTCCGTATCCATTCGAGGTGTACTTGGCACTAACAACATCAATGTTAAAGTGGTCGGCGTCTATCCCCAGGGTCACGCGCCATAAACCATAGTCCGTATTGCAACCGTACTGAAAGTGGATAAACGTCGATACTATGAATGCGGGATCTTCGCTGAAGACGTCCCGTGCAATACCAAACGGGCACTTCGATGCGCTTGAGTTGGTGAACTTTACAAGCGGAGTCTGAACGCCAGTTTTAGGATTGATTTTGATAATTCCGCCATAACCGCCTGAGTTATCGGAGTCGCCGTCGAAGTTCGAGTCGCTGTCCGAGACGACGATATCACCGTTCGGAAGAGTAATGATGTTGTACGGCTTCGACATGTAATTTGTTACGCCCTCAACCGGTGATACCTTGCGCTTCGTCCACTGTGTGTCATCGTATGTGTTATGCGCCGCGTGTGCCCCTGGAGTGACTTCCCAGACCCCAGGTTCGTAATAGCTAGGATAATTCGACTTGGCGGTACTAGCGTCAAACCCGCTGTCGGCAACGTATATGCGGCCATTAACATCCTGCGTTACGGAGAAAGGATCGTACCAATCGCCGATAGCAACACGTACTGCGGATCCGTCATATGCATTGAGTACAACCAGCTTGCCGCGATTATCACCACTGTTCGATGTCCCGCGATCGGCCACGAGAACATTCCCATCTTCCATCAGGATTGCACCAGTTACTGTGGAGAAGGGACAACTAGTGCAATCCGCACCGATAACAGTCTGGACGCCTGTCGCTGCGTTAACTTTCATGATTACGTTATCCCAACCTGCAAGAGGACTGGTCACTGCGACGAGGATATCGCCCTTCGATACGGAAAATGCGACCGGTGTACGATTGCCGGTCGCGAACATACTCGCGCACATCAAGATCAATACCAAAGCCAGAGTCAAAACAGATCGCACCAAGAGCCTGAAACGTAAAAGATTTGACATTACATGTTCCCCTTGTATCTGGGTGTTAATTGTCCGGTGGCCTTTGAGCCTCCAAATCCCATGTCTAAGATAAGCGGTTCAGTGTCGTCCTGACGTATCGCGCCGGGCCGATACTGCCGCAATCTGGCTACTATGTCAACCTGTGACCGGCTACAGCCCGACAGGTTCTGGGCGCGCCGCGGAGCAAACTGGGCCGCCCACACTGCCGCTTGCCCCTCTCTTGTTGGGCCTTGCATAATCATCCCTAGTAGGTGGCCATAGTCTCGACTATCCGATCAGGTTTGCAACACTTGCGCGTTCTGTTCCTCTCCTCATCACGTTATGGCTTGCACTATGGCTTTCCAGGGACGAACTAATCGCGAAGGACAATGGCACGGCCGCAGAGCCGTTCCGGAGGTCAGGTTTCGGTTTTAGGATACTCGCCCGGAAGATGTGAAGCGCAACTAAACGAGGGTGACACTAGAGCGATAGGGCCTTCTGCTGATAGCTCTGCCCAGAGATGGTTGAGTGCTCGGGACGAAGACCAATTAGCAAGGTTGGCCCAGACCTGCGAAACACAGCTATCTTCGTCGGCCGGACATTTGGGAAAACCGTAGACGTTTAGCGAATAGACTTCACTGCTGACGCCGAATTGGGATCTTGCGTCCGTGCGAACAGTTGAAATCAGCAGTTGAACAAAGCTCTTGCTCTGGATTAGGCCGTCCGCCGGAGCCTTCGCATTCACTGTGATAGGTCGCTTGTAAACACGGGCTGTAGGGGCTGTCCGTACACGTTCGGTGAACAGCCTACTAGCAACAAACTAGAGGTCGTTTCACAAAAGATGTCTTCCAAGGTTTCAAAACGAACGGATACTCAGCATCCGTTATAGGCGTCTGCACGGCCGACGGCGCTTGCAATGGTCGCTATTTGGTTAGTCCGGCGATGACACAACTGAAGTGTGCGGGAACGTTCACAGGACCCAGATTCACCATGAAGCTGAACCCGCAGATTGTGTATCTCGGCGTCGACTCGGTGCAGTTCGTGTTGCAACTGCCGATACCGGCGATGCAGTCGCGTCTGAACCAAGGAACGCTCAAAACGCAAGGAAAGAAAGCACGTCATTTTACCCATCCTCTCAAAAGTAGCATGCTGTTATTGTTGAAAACGCTTTTCAGACCTCGGGGCTTTTTTTATTGAAAGCTCCACTGTCAAGTAGACGCAATCCTTGCGCAAAAACGCCCACGCGATTTCAGAGGAGGCAACCTCCGCTCTCAGAACACCGCCGCTTTCCCTGAACAACATCACGCTTGAAAGAGACTTCTCACGGTAAAGCTGCTATCCGGCCGGTTACCATTGGTTTAGAGGACCATTTCAGTTAGAGTATCTTACTCAGGGGAAAGGAGTTCGGAGACGAGACCGATGACCGTGGAACAGACACACTGACTGAAACCAATCAGAAGGGGCAAACATGACAGAAGAACGCAGAATCCTCGAGCTCGCCATCATTGGGTTAGAAACCGAACGCAACAGAATCGAAAAGGAACTCTCCGACCTCCGGCAACGGCTCGGTCGCACACCAACAACATCACTCTCGCAGCGTCGGACAGCCACTAGTGGACGAACGCGCCCCGCGACCAACAAAGGCAGGAAAATGAGCGCCGCACAAAAGAAAAAGATTTCCCAGGCCATGAAAGCACGCTGGGCAGCACTCAAGCCGACTAAGGCGAGGTGAGTATTGGTGCGGGTCTGAGAGTGAGCCAGTTCCGCCGGTTTAGAGCGAGCCAACCTCGACTGTCCCTACCAAGAATGTCATCCGCGGGAATTTGGGCAACTGATGCGGCCACAAGAAGCTTGAATTGGATTTGTGCGGCTGCTCTGGCCCGGTGAACCGCAGAGTCCTTCGGCGACGTATCGAATGATCGGATCGGTAGACTCATTTCGAAAACACCATTCCCTCTGGTCATCGAAGAAGGCGACGAGTGATTATGCGGCGCGACGTTCGTAACGGTGGTGCAGACCGCCGACTTCGGGAATTCCGATCACATTGCCAACGGCCTGTACCGATCGTGAATCGGGTGAATCCTTATCTAACGATAAGTGCAACCGCGCCCCGTGGTAATACCGGAAATACGAACGAAGCGTTCGACGCAGGGATGTCTCGTTGAAAACGATCACATGGTCCAGACACTCCCGACGAATCGAACCCATGACGCGTTCCACATACGCGTGCTGCCACGGAGATCGCGGAGCTCCAGGGACTTCTTGGATGCCCATAACTTCAACCTGTTTGCCGAATTCGTGTCCGTAGATCCGATCGCGATCTCGCGCGGACTGCCACCGAGACCAGAATCGAGACAGCCACGCCCATAGCCGGCGATCCGCCGGTTTCAGGCACAGATCGTTCTATTTGAGCAGGTCCAACGTCCCTGTAATCTGCAGTCCCACCGGAACGAAATCGAAGCTTCTCGGTTCCACTGCTCCGGACGATCCCTTGAACGCCGGCGGCGCCAAAAAACCGGTTCCGAGCTGAATCATGACATGGCCATGTTTCGTTTCGACCGCGAACGTCGGCCCGAATAGTTTGAGATTGGAATCCTTACTCGCCTCGATCGATCTCAGCGGGCTCAAGATACACTGATTCTTTGTGACCGGCGTCTTCGCCGCTCTTTCTTTGACGGTCTTTTCCATCTCCTTGCCGCCAGAGGAGCGAAGCGCTTCCCACCACTTGTCTTTCTCTGACGGCGGACGAAGATATCGTTTCAATCTGACCATGATCACGTCGCGGACATATTTGACCCTCTCTTCTGTCCCCGTCAAATCCCGAATGGCTTTGATATCAGAAGCGATCTCCTGGATCACGAGGGCCGCTAACACGACGGCTTCCGTATGATAGATGTTCGACCTGTAATCCTTCGCTATCCGCCCATGGGATTGCGGTGGCGACTTGGCGGTTTCCTTGCCGGCCTGTTCACCATAGAAAGGGGCCGTCTCCTGACTGCTGACCGATTCCAGTATTCTTAGAATGGCTGTGTCCCCCGATCCTCCCCAGCCGATCACCAGCTCTTTTCCGAATCGATAGTCGCCGTTGATCAGGTCGACGAAGTTGGAATGGGCAAAAAAATCTTCAATGGCATGAAACGCCCTGCCGACATGCTGAAACGCCGTCGGGTCGGGCAACGCATCGACGAACTTGATCAATTCTTCATCGATATAGCTGATCGGATTCTTTCTGCCGAATGCGTTTGGATCCTTTCGTGATTGCCATTTTTGCAGCTCCTGATTCCATTGGAAGCCTTCGAAATGCTCGGTGTCCTTGTAGCCGCCGTAATTGTTCGCATCGCATAACAAGAACAAATTGGCGACAGCACCCGTCTGGCTGTAATCCCGTTTCACATTCCCTGCATGGATCTGAGCGATTTCTCCCGCCGACAGCTTGGACAACTCCAATGCTGCTTCTTCCAGCACATAGTGGTCGGTGTCCGAGAACCGGGAAATTCGATCGACCTGTCGGCCCTCTCCTTGTTGAACGACATGCGCCAGCTCATGAGCCAGCAACCGCTTGCCGCTTTCCGTCTGCGGTGAATATTGGTCCGGGGCGAATACGATATCGCGGCCGGCGGTATAGGCGAGTGCCTGGATCGATCGTGAAGAGGTTGCCGCCTTGCCATCCGAGTGGACTCTGACCTGGCTGAAGTCGTGTCCGAAACGTGGCTCCATGAAGTCGCGTGTCGCCGGATCGAGCGGTTGACCGGACGAGCCTAAGACATCGTGGACGATTGGCGGCACGGGCGTCTGGTCCATGTCACCCGAAACGGCGCGCGCCGTTGGCAGATGCTTCGTCTGACATGTGGAACATGTTGCACCGCAGGCGCACGCCCGCTGAAACTGCGGTGCCGGCGTGCGCATCACGTGATCGGCGACGCGGTCTGCTTCCTGCTCGAAGACATCGCCGGGGGAACCGACGGCGAGCTTTGCCTGGAGCCGCAGGGCGGCCTGGTCTCCGATTGTGCGCTGCAGCTGAAGGAATGGATGCGGCTGGTGACTGGCCGCGAGAGCTTTCCTCGAGTGTGTGACGGCGGATGAGAGTCGCTGTTCCGATCGATTCTGTTGTCGAGCAAAACTGGTCATTCGTCGTTCACTTTCTGTTGAGCATTGTTCCCAATAGTTGCAGTGAACCGACGGTTATATCCAAAGTGTTGAACCCGCGGCATAACCCTCTCACATAAAAAGCCCACTGCGACAGGTGCTCTGAGAGAGGCGGACAACCCCGCTTATACTTCTTACGTTCGGAGAGCGCCGTTTACGGCTTGTAACGGACTCGGACGGCAAGCCGTCTCGTGTCTTCGACCTCGACGTCGAACGCGGCAAAGTCCAGGAGCTGCCCTGCTTTCGCAGTTTTGTGATCGGTGCCGGCACGTCGCTGTGCGCGACGAAGCTCGGGCTGGAGCCACCCGAGTGATCCTGCCGCTACGGGCACTTCTTCCGATCGAACGCGCTGCGGTTGCCGTCGTAGATGAGCTCGGTGCCGGTGCCCTTTCGCCGGCGACAGGCGGCCGCGACTTGAAACAAGTCCTCAGCGAACTTGACCCACTTGCTGGCCGGCGCGCTGTGCTTCTGCTCGAATCCCATGCCCCTGAAGTCGCGAGACTCGAGCAGCACGAGACCCTTCTCCGTCCCCGTCTTGTCGACCTCGCGCTTCCCCATGCTGGTGCTCCCGTGCGGCGGCGGTGAGAGGATGTCCGTGCCGCCTGCTATGATGCTGTTCAACCAGTCGTCGATGCTGACGACCGTCTCAGGCTTTTTCACGCCGCAATTCTTGGTATTGACGCCGGGGGGCTGGGTCTTGCTCGAACAATCGTGAACGTCGTCCTTGTGATTCTCCGGAGCCACGGCGACGACCTTGCCGCCACGAAACAAAACCCAATCTTCAGAACCGCCCAAGTGACCCCAATAACCCTCCGGGAACACAGGGTCGCTGCCCGAACGCTTGAGCTCTTTCGGGATCGCGCCGCTTTTCACGATCTGGATGAACAAAGCTCGCTCCGGCTTGCTCAGGATCGAGTTGAACATGGCGGAGAACTTCGTTTTGCTGAGCAGCGTAAACCGAGCTTTGACCGGCGACGCGCGGTCCATCGAGGTCAGAGTCTGCTGCGCCGCCACCAGGTAGAACATGACGAGGTACATGAACCCGTGCAGGTCGTCGACCAGCACGCGATTTGTGCCCTTCTCGGTGTCGGCGTTGAAGTCCTCCAGGACGCTCCCGGCCTTAATGATAGAGGGCGCGGCTTTCCCTGGAGCGACGCGCTCGTTCAGCAATGATTCGACCTGCGTCAGCGCGATGCCCTCGTTCGCCTGAATGCGCGCGTCGAAAGTCGCGTCGTCGATGTCGACTTCCAGTACTTCGTCCTTCTTCAGCTTTCCCTGCTTCTTCAACGCGTCGACGTTGTTGAACGGAAAGGCCTTCGGGTTTTTCGCAATTTCCGCTGCGATATCCGCGGCACTCTGGATCTGCGCTTTGAGATCGGACCACTTCTGGAAATGGAACGTCTCGAACTCGAGGACGTTACCGGTGTCGGTCTGTACTTCCATGCCGTCCTTCCCGCTGGGCGGCACTTTGTGCAGAAACCCGCCGAACTTCCGACCGAACTCCTTTCGCTTGTTGCTCTTCACGGTGTTGGTGGTCTGAAATTCGAAACCCATGTCCCGCTGAACGACGCGGGGTTCGTCGGCCTGCTGCACCACGTGCGTGAGCTCGTGCGCGAGCAAGCGCCGCCCAGCTTGGGTGTGCGGCGCGAAGCGGCCGCTCGAAAATACGATGTCATTTCCGAGCGTGTACGCCCCCGCATTCAGCCCTCGCGCCGAACGGTCCGCTTCCGTTCCGGAGTGCACGCGCACGCGCGAAAAATCATGGCCGAAGCGGCGTTCCATGTCTGTTCGCAGCGTCCGCTCGAGCGGCGCACCGGGACTCGCGAGCGCGCGCTCCACGCTGGCGGTGGGGTCCGCCGGACCGTGCGCCGCTCCCTCCTTCGAGGCGCACGGTGTTCCGCCGACTGAGCGCTGCACGCGCACGGGGGCCACACCCACGGTGTTCTCGCCGGCCCCGGCCGCGACGCGATCTGCAATTTGGTCGGCCTCGCGTTCGTGAGCGTCGTCGGGCGCGCCGATCTCGAGCTTGGGCTGTTGTAGTCCTTGCCGCTTCGCGCAGTCGCTGCACCCGCAACCAAGCTTGCTTGTAGTTCGCCCGGCGGCGAAAACGGCGGCGATCGTACTGGACCTGAGACTCTGCGACGCTGGGGGGAGAACATGCATCCTCATGCTGCGCCTCCTGACTCGGCGTAAGGATACTACTCAGCGCAAGAGCCTGGCCAGTTCCGAAAGCTTGGCGAGCGCGACCTTCATCGTCCGTGCGAAGTCCTGCCCGGCTTGAGCGTCGTCGAACTCCTCCTGCGCGAGACGGATCACGACCACGGCGAACATTTACACGCACACTTCCAGTGAATCGGATCGCGGTGCAGCCGTGGCCATTGAGCGCGATTTTCGGCTTGCGCAGAAAGGGCCGCTTTCACCTCGGGCCTCAAATCAATGGTGAGGATCATGGTCGCTGCTCCCTGTGGATACTGAACCCGATTCTACGGTAGTCCCGAATGATAATGGGCCGGTTTTGTTATCCCGCGAAGTCCGTTAGAGTTCGCCGACCCGGCCCAGGATTAGTTCGTACACCGCGCGGGCCAGAAAGAAGCGATGCTCGATCAACGCATCCAGGCAGGGCTTAACAGCGGCAATCAATTGCCGCTCTTTGGCAAGGACCAAAATGCCTGCCGTGCCAATGATAGGCAGTTTCAATTGAGCCGCAGTCTTTCTGGCCGGTTCGTCATCCAGAATGATCGCCGAAGCGTTTACCTCCACGGCCAAGCAAATGGCCTCGCGTTCGCCGGAACCCAGCGCGGGAAGAAGCGTTTCAGGCAACAGAGGGAGCGACAACGATCGTTGCAGAATCCATGAGCGAGGCTGAACTGTGGAAACGGTTTCCGCTGCGACGCCATCGGGAATCAGGATTTCGTGCAATAGCACACGGAGCAAGTCCAGTCGCTCAATCTACTCCAGCGCAATCAAGGGACTGGCATTGCTGACTACCGGCATCTACAGGGAACGGCCAACCTGGATCTCACTGTCGAGATCTTCGGGCATGATACGAAGGTAAGGAATACCAAGATCGGAAGCGTGTTGAACAAAATCGATTCGGGACATGCCCAGTATCGTCGCGCCACGGCCGCTAGAGATTTTGCCCATGCGGTAGAGCTCCAGAACGATTAGTTCAATGGCCGCTTTGTCGATCGGTTGCTGCAGCTCACTGAGAATTCTGACGAGTTCGTCGTCAAGTTCCAGATTCACGGTACTCATGCCTTAGATGATTACACCAATTCTTGAGGATTACCACCCTGGTGAAACTCATCGCGGTGCGTGGCACAATGGCAACGCCTGTCTGTCTTTTTAAGAAGGTGGACTGTGCATCGTGTTGACAATTCAGCTTCAAATTGCCCCTGGCGATACTTTTTGCGGCTTACCCGTCAAGAATCCGTGTCAGGATCTTCGCCTTAAACTTCAGAGCCAGCGCCTTCTGCGGTGGGAACCCGAGATCTTCAATTGCATTACCGGTACTGTGCAACAACCATGCGAGCGTGCCGCCTCGTCCTAGCGCAAGGGGATCCGAAATAGATTCCGGTGCATCGTGGTTTTCACGTAAGCGTAGACGGAGGGGTCCGGACTGGGCGAGATTCCATACACGTCGATGAGGTAAGAGCCGGGAAAGAGCTTGGGTTCGTCCAGGGCCCGCATTCCTGAAGGCGGCAGTTTGGGCAACATCTCGCCTGGTTGTAACGGAATGACCCGCGTTTTACCAGGATCGATGAGTGACGGTTGCTGCACAAACAAGGTAGAGGAACTTCCCATCGGGAGCCCACATGACAGGGCAGCCCGAGCAGATCCGCTGGGGAGCGCCTCCCGCGATCGGCACCGCAAAGGTGCCTCCGATGCCATTCGGCATGGTTGCGGCCGTGGTGATCCAACGCCGGTCCGTGGACATGAAAGAGAGGCTACCGATCGGATAGGGAACTACCATCGAGCGGCCCGAGCCATCCCGGTTCATTTGCTCAAGATAGTGGTTGGTTCCGTCGAAGGACCGGTACACGATCCGCCCATCAGGTCCGAAATGCGAGGAATCCTCGCCCGAGGCGGAGACCAATTGCGGAGGCGAACTCCGGTCCAGGGTGCCCACCCAGAGCTATAAGGGGTCCAGGAATTCACCAAAGATGTGTCCTGCGCTACATCCTCTATTTATGCGTCCGGGGGCAAATCTTTCCGACAACGTCCAGTTCGTCCCCGAGTTCTTGAAAGACCCAAATGAAGATCGAGCGAGTAACCCAAAAGAAAAAGGCGGTTTATTCAGCCGCCTTTAATTGCGAGGGAAGGATTTGAACCTCCGACCTTTGGGTTATGAGACTTAGTTAACTTTGCCGGCTCTTGCGTTTTCAATCATTTCAGGTCGTATGCTGACCTATTTTACCGATGTTTCCCGAAGTTCTGGGCCCATTTTGGGCCCATTGACCATTGAGTGTAAGATCGGGTTTGCAGTCGTCAGACGTCTTGCAGATTGTTCGCCGATGTCGGGCTCCGAACCTGATCCATTGTTTGAGGTTTTCGAGCCAACAATCTCAGTGTTCGGCCAGACATGGCTGTTTTGCGCTCCAAATAAATTCGGGTGGCGACTTGCTAGGTCCGGCGGCAGATCCATCCCTGTATGGCATCAAAACCAATAAAACCCACGAAATCCGGCATTATTAGCAATTCGCCACCCACAGGTCCGTCGTGAGCTAACTCTAGCCCAATATAATTGGCAGTAGTACTCCCAGACCCAACGTGAAGAGCCATAACGCCGGGGCTGGCGTGCCGACTGGGCGGGTGCGCCTTGCCTCCCTTGCCGCAATGCGAGGGTCGAGCATGAGCCATGCCGAACGGCGGCGCTCCAGAATAAGAAAAGTGGCAGCCGTTGCCGCACCAAAGATCAAATGACCGATAAGCGAGGGGAGCAACGCGTCCGCGGTTCCCGTGGTCCAACTAAAGCTTCCACTTAGCAAGATCGGCTGCAGAGTCATTGGGCCAATAAACCACCAGAGCAAACCATAGACGAGGCCCCAGGCGATAGCAGATGCGGCATCCGGGGCCTCGTGATGAAACAACAAACCGTAGGTTATGCCAATGAAGGCACTCACGATCATATTGACGATGACACCAAAGACGAGCGATGTGCCGCCTAAAATGTGCGCCATTTCCTGAAGAGATCCAGTTGCCAGCAGCACGACCGTGAACAGCGAGCCACCAACTACACTCGCTGCTGCGCCGTAGCCGACCGAATGCAGTAGTCGTGAGCCCGGACCTTCCGTTTCCCTGTTGATCGGGTCGGAGTTCTTCGTGAATCCCACCCACAACCGGTCGAGTGCTCCATAAATCAGGCCGACAATCAAGCCGTAAATGATGTGGCCCACTAGGGATCCGAACAACGCTCTTCCTCGCCCGTAGGTCCAGTCCAACGAAAGGCCTTGCCACTTGGGTATGATCGTTAACGGACCGAGGAACCACCAGAACAAGCCGTAGGCGGCGCCCCACCCCATACTTGACCCGTAGCCTCGCACGTCACGCTGAAACAGAATACCGAACGTGGCACCGATGATCACGGCAAAGAAGAAGTTCAGCGTCATGCCGACCATCATCGAATTCGAATTGACTAAACCTGCAACGAGGGGAAAGAAATTGACTTGGGCCATCCATTTTCCGAACGCCCCGCCACCAACAATCCCGGCGAAACCGCCTACCACCAGTGCTCGAAGAAAACTGAAAACCGCCTGTGGTGTGTCAGTCCTCAGCCGAGAATCCCAGCCGCCCAAAGCCCCAATTGACAACCCGAGCGGGGCTCCGTAGCAAAGAAGGTAGGCCACGAGATCTGGAAAGTGAGCGCGGGCCGTGTCGAGCATCCCCATTGCCCCCGCAGCGCCCATCACGAAAGGAACAATACCCGCCGGGAACGTGATCCAGAGAAGAAATGCGTAAGCCAGCCCCCAGAGCAAACCCGAACCCAGGCTGGCCGCCCGACTCGCCGCTAGCAGTGTAAACAAAAAACCGCAGAGCGCTCCCGCCACGATGGTAACGGCGGTTGTCCCTCCTGTTACAGCGGCGCTGGCGGTAGCGCCGAAGGCGCCGACGACAGTGCCGATTAAGATTTTGGCCCTCGGCGTCGAGATCATTCATGCCTCCATAAGCGACCCGCATCCAGTCGACAACGGGTACTGCTAGCCTAACTTCCGGGGTCTGGTTTCAATCGGCACAGGCTGAGCATCGAGACTGCGAGTTTCGCTGAGATCAATCGTCTGCACAATGTCCCGAGGAAAAAACAGTTCCATCGTCCAGTCCACAACCACGCGCGCCTTTCGCTCCAGCCCAGGCAGCTTGGCCAGGTACACCGCGCGCCACATCATCCAAGCCAGCAAGCCAGAGAACCTGACGGATCTGCCTCTGGCGAGTGGCAGCGTTAACTCTGCACAGGCTGTCTGATGCCCAACTACGCAAAGCGCCCCTAATGAGTCGAAGTGGAAGGGTGTTAAGGGTTTGCCATGAATGCTCGAATAAATGTTCTTCGCGAGAGTTCGAGCTTCGCGTAAAGCGAATTGCGCTGTTGGCGGACAAGGTTTCGCAGTTCTGGATTCGATGAGCGCCGCACAATCACCGAGTGCCCACACACCGGGAGAATTCCGAACGGCCATCGTGGAATCGACAATGATGGCCCCGCGCTTGTCACGCTCCACAGAAAGTGTCTTAAGCAGCGGATTCGGCGTTGTACCGGCTGCCCACACGAGTGTTTGCGCGTGAATCTCTTCCTCTTCTTGATGGCTGCGCTCTATCAAGCTTGCATTACTTACGGCTGTGCCCTGTCGGGCTTGCGGTTTGCGCGCTTCGCTCATGGCTTTCAGGATCACGACACCTGGCCGTGCATCCGCCAGGCGCGTATTGAGCTTGAAGGTGACGCCTCGCTCCTTCATACGTTCCAGCGCATAGGCCGCAAGCGGTTCACTCAGCTCCGGCAGAATGCGCTCGCGTGAATGGACAAGAATGACGTGTAAGTTTTCGGGGTGCAGGTTGGGGTAGTCCGCCAGCATCCCTCTGGCGAAATCGTTCAACGAGCCCGCCAGTTCAACGCCAGCAAAGCCGCCGCCAGCTACGACGAAAGTTAGAATCTCCTGCCGAGTAACTTCATCTGACTCACGGTCGGCACGCTCGAACATATCGATGACGTGGTTACGAATCCGAATCGCATCAAGCAAGGACCTGAAGTCAAATGCCAGGCGCTGCACATTTTCAAGACCCAGATAGTTGGAAACCGTCCCCAGAGCGAGCACCAAGTGATCGTAGGTCAATGCCTGCGCTGCGAAGCCGTCGCCTAGCGTGATCGTCACACGGTGGCCTAACAAATCGATTTGGGACGCCTTTCCACGAATCACGCGCGTACGGTGCAGGGCAGTGCGCAGCGGACTGCTGATGTGCGTGGGTTCGAGACTGCTACCCGCCACTTCGGCCAACATCGGCGTGAAGAGCAGGGCATTGGTCTCGCTGACCAAAGTGAACTCGATAGACTGGTCTGCTCCAAAGAACTGCTCTAGCCTTGAGGCAGTGCTCAGCCCGGCAAAGCCACCACCCAAAATGACAATATGATTTTTGTGCGCGATATGCGGCGCTGGAACTTCGGCACTAGCCGCGGGTCTCTTAGAGGCCAGATCCCGTAGTGCCTGAAGAAGGAGACCGGCGCTTGCGCCATATAGAAGCCATCCCGTCAGTTGAGGGAAGAGCGCACGCATCCCCGCCGCAGTCCAGTGAGGCATCTGTCCACTCATGATTGGGAAGAGGATAATGCTGAGCGAAGCCCACAGGGGAATACCGAACGCAGCCCCGGTCATTAAGCTGTCAATATAGGCGTGCCGGGAGTATCGGAACGCCAGCGCGAAGGTGACACCAATTAGGCTGGCCAGGGCCAATGCGACGTAGATGTTGCTCTGGGTGGCGATCAGCGCCGGACTGCTAGCGAGCCCAGCGGCGAGTCCGATCCAACTGTGTCGCAGATGCCTTTTCATTGCTGTGCCTGTACGGATAGCCAAATTATCCATCGGCTGAACGCCCCACTGATGTAGCGGAAGGAGCGGAGCCAAACAGCTCTCATGTTCACTGCTACTGGTTCTTGTTTAGAAGAGCCTCCAACGGTTAGATTGGCAATTCTCATTCCAAGGGAGCGCGTAGGAATTTCACGGCGGCGCTGTAAGACTGGCGGAACCGAAGGACCGGGTAACACCAGGATCCGTTATGTGGACTTCCACGATGCCGCGACGCTGCCGCAGCACCCGAACATCGGCCTCGGACTTGCACTTGTTGTTTTCATGAAGAGTTTCGCCCTGGGCCTCATCGTCGGGCTTGTTTTGGCGGCACCGCTGGTTTCGATCCTTTTCTTGCTCCATGCGACTGTGGGAACTCCTTTTATCCCATTCGACTTGTTCGACGGATTAGTGCGGATACTTCCAGGGACTCTTATTACATTTGGCATCGACATGATGGTTCGCCTTCTCATGTTTCTCAGGCTGAACCTGAGCGATTCCTCAAAGATCGCGGAGCAGATCCAGGCGATTGCAATCTTCTTGAGCATTTCTGTACTCGGCGCCGGGATTTTTTTCGCCGCGCTGAAAAACAGAAATTCTCGTTCTATAGTCCCGCTCGGGTTGGTCCTTGGAATCGGCACCGCCATACCGGTGGCAATCGTGGCAGGTTCTCCTGTCTGGACGGTGGTCGCGCTAACAGCGTGGGGAGTGGCAGTGAGTGCCGTGCGTTATCGCGTCGCCTTGAGCCCAGACTTAACGGCTTCCGCAGCCCCTGAGCTTGCGACCCCCACGCCAACGCTGGATGCCGTGGATCGGAGGCGCTTTCTTATCAACCTGGGAGGTACAACGGCGAGCATCACAGTCGTGGGAGCTGTCGTTGCTGCCGCGCTACATACGTCATCGGAGCCTGTTGTCCATGCCACGTCGGAGGTGCCGCTCCCGGATCGTTCGGGCGACGTCGAGCCGGCCCCAGGGACCCGTCCTGAATACACGCCAGTTGCAGACCACTACCGCATCGACATTGACCTCCGGCCGATGAAAATTGAGGAAGACACATGGCGGCTGCCTATTACTGGAATGGTTGATCATCCTCTCAATCTAACGCTTGGAGACTTTCGGAATTTCGATGAACAGCAGCATTTGTTTGTGACCTTGTCATGCATCTCCAATCCGCTCGGCGGAGATCTCATCGGCACAACGCGATGGTCGGGTGTCAGCGTGCGACGCGTTCTTCGTGATGCGGGCATCAACGAACGCGCGCAGTTTCTGAAGCTAACTGCCGCGGACGGATTCTATGAAACTGTTCCTACGGATCTAATCCACTCGGACGAGCGTGTCATGTTTACTTATTTGTGGGATGGCAAACCGCTCACCATGGAGCACGGGTTTCCATTGCGAATTTACATTCCGGATCGCTACGGGATGAAGCAACCGAAATGGATAGTCAGGGCAGAACTCATCGAAAAGGACCAACCTGGATATTGGGTTGTGAGAGGGTGGGACAAAACGGCCCGAATGAAGGCCACGTCTATAATCGATACCGTCGCAGTGAGATCCATGATACAGAAAGATGGCCGGACGCTGGTCCCCGTCGGTGGTATTGCCCATGCGGGTGCGCGAGGAATCTCACGCGTCGAGGTACAGGTCGATGAAAACGCTTGGATGCCGGCAACTTTACGTACGCCTCTTTCCGGCTTGACCTGGGTTTTATGGCGTTACGATTGGCCATTCCAACCCGGAAGACACGTCTTTCGCGTGCGCTGCTACGATGGAGCCGGAGTTGCACAAATCGAGGTTCTTCAGGAACCACACCCGAGCGGCGCCAGCGGCATTTACAGCGTCCGGCGAAGCCTTTAAGAGACTCTTCCAAGGCGCAGGTCCGGCATCCACACGATCTTTTCGAAAGGAATTCCCATGCTTGAATTTCTAAATGGCGACCGGTGGCGGGGGTGGGTTCCCATACCGATTCGGATGATCCTCGGTGTGGGGTTCATGGTCCATGGATGGGCCAAGTGGAGTCGTGGACCGGCGGCCTTCGCCGAGCTTCTAAAACAGGTGGGCGTGCCATTGCCTCTGGCTAACGCCTGGATGGTGACATTGCTAGAGATTTTTGGAGGCGCGGCTCTTCTAATGGGGGCATTTGTCGCCATCGTAAGTATTCCACTGATCCTTTCGATGCTGGGCGCGATGTTTACCGTAAACATCAAGTACGGCTTTAGTGCTGTCAACACAATCGGTCTAACCCCTCACGGACCCCAATTGGGCCCGCCTGGTTACGAAATCAACCTGCTATACATCGCCGGCTTGGTGGCGCTGATCCTTGGCGGTGCGGGTCCTTTGTCGATCGATGCACTGCGAAGTCGCCGACGGCAGCGGCATTCGCGAGTAGCCGCCTAACACTCATGAAGACTCATGTGCAAACGCATTCCTCGTCATTACTCCGGCAATGGGAGCAATCGCGGCAACGGACTCTGTCCTTAATGAAAATCTCGTGAGCGACCGTTTCGGGAATTCGTGATTCGAAGATTTGATCGGGGTGGCCCGTTCAACGAGGCAACGTCACTCACAGCTAAGAGGACGGTCGGAGGTGATGGTAGGGAGCGAAGATCCGCTCTGTCGCGTCTCCCTAACTGGCGCTCTTGGACGACTGCTATGCTAGCTCGTCAACGGTCTTTTCAAAAAACGTTATCGACTGCACCAGAACCGTTCAGGGAATGGGCATACGCGAAGTGCGGACGTGTGGGTGGCGAATTCCTGTTCTTTACGTAAAATCAGCGGTTTACAAGACAGACGGATTCTGGCGGGATCCCTCGCCGTTTCGGGTTCCTCCCGGCCGGTGTGAGCCAATTAGACCAGCAA
>Ga0137394_10001406_pt1 | contig 17502 bp, 16 predicted proteins | sample czobulk116metaG_FD_108278 | JGI IMG/M metagenome (GOLD analysis project Ga0137394, IMG submission 108278) | Vadose zone soil microbial communities from Angelo Coast Range Reserve, California, USA - czobulk1.16 metaG | ecosystem: Environmental > Terrestrial > Soil > Vadose zone | place: USA...
CCGGCCACTGACGAATCCGAACGGATGGCGCGCGTGAACCATCACCACGGTCACACACACGCCGAGAGCCGACCGGCGGCGCGGCCGCCCCAGCCGGTCGATCGGCCGCCCGCGCACGCCGGCCACCACGACCACATGGTCGCGGACTTCCGGCGGCGCTTCTGGGTCTCGCTCGTCCTGACGATTCCGGTGCTCGTGCTCGCGCGACACATCCAGGGCTGGCTCGGGCTCCATGACGTCCTCACATTCCGGGGCGACGGCCTCGTCCAGTTCGTCATCGCTTCGGCAATCTTCTTCTACGGCGGCTGGCCGTTCCTGACCGGCCTCGTCGGCGAGGTCCGGACGCGGCGTCCCGGCATGATGACGCTGATCGGCCTCGCGATCGCGGTCGCCTATGGCTACAGCAGCGCCGTGGCGCTCGGTCTCCGCGGAGAGGACTTCTTCTGGGAGCTGGTGACGCTGATCGACGTCATGCTGCTCGGCCACTGGATCGAGATGAAGTCGGTGCTCGGCGCGTCGGCGGCGCTCGAGAGCCTGGTGCGCCTCATGCCGGCCGAGGCGCACCAGGTCCAGGCCGACGGCTCTACTCGCGAGGTGCCGGTCACCGAGCTCCGGCGCGGCGACCGCGTGCTGGTGAAGCCGGGGGAGAAGATCCCGGTCGACGGCGTGATCGTCGATGGCCACACCTCCGTCGACGAGGCGATGCTGACGGGCGAGAGCAAACCCGTCGAGAAGGCGCAGGGTGCGGCGGTGATCGGCGGCTCCGTGAACGGCGAGTCCGCGATCACGGTGGAGGTCGCCAAGACGGGCGACGAGACCTACCTCGCCCAGGTCATCGCGCTGGTCCGCCAGGCGCAGGAGTCGCGCTCGCGCTCCCAGGATCTCGCCAACCGCGCGGCGGTCTGGCTGACGGGCGTGGCCCTGGGGGGCGGCGCCGTGACGCTCGTGGCCTGGCTCGCTCTCGGCGCGAGTCTTCCGTTCGCGATCGAACGCACGGTCACCGTCATGGTCATCGCGTGCCCGCACGCGCTCGGGCTGGCGGTCCCACTGGTGGTCGCGGTCTCCACCGCGCTCGCCGCCAACCACGGCCTGCTGATCCGCGATCGTTCGGCGTTCGAGCGCGCCCGGGCGCTCGACGCGATCGTCTTCGACAAGACGGGCACGCTCACCGAGGGCCGCTTCGGCGTAACCGACGTGATTCCGCTCGGCGGTCGGAGCGAGGCGGAGCTGCTGCGCCTCGCCGCGAGCCTCGAGAGCCAGTCCGAGCACCCGATCGCCGCGGGCTTGGTTCGGGGCGCACGCGAGCGCGGAGTCGCGATGACGCCACCCAAGGATTTCAAGGCGATGCCCGGTCAGGGCGCCGAGGCCATGGTCGAGGGCGTCCGGGTCAAGGTCGTGAGCCCGGGCTACCTCAAGGCCGCGGGGCTGCGCGCGGATCACCCCCGGGTGCGTGAAGTGGCGGAACAGGGCAAGACCGTCGTCTACGTGCTGGTCGACGAGCGTCTGGACGGCGCGATCGCGCTGGCCGACGTCATCCGGCCCGAGTCGCGCGAGGCGCTCGCCCGGCTCAAGGCCATGGGCATCCGCGTGATGATGCTCACGGGGGACGCGACGGCGGTGGCGCGGTGGGTGGCGCGCGAGCTCGGCCTCGACGAGTACTTCGCCGAAGTCTTGCCCGATCAGAAATCGGCCAAGATCAAGGAGGTCCAGGCCCGCGGCCTCGTCGTCGCGATGACCGGCGACGGCGTGAACGATGCCCCGGCCCTCGTCCAGGCCGACGTCGGCATCGCCGTCGGCGCGGGCACCGACGTGGCGATCGAGTCCGCCGACATCGTGCTGGTCCGCTCCGACCCGCGCGACGTGACGGCGATCGTGGACCTGGCCCGCGCGACCTACCGAAAGATGGTCCAGAACCTCTGGTGGGCCACCGGCTACAACCTCGTGGCGATCCCGGTGGCCGCGGGCGTGCTCCACCAGGCCGGGATCGTCGTCACGCCGGCGGCCGGCGCCGTCCTCATGTCGGCCTCGACCGCGATCGTGGCCTTCAACGCGAGGCTGCTCAGGCTTCGGCGCTGAGGCGCCGCCGGACGGGCGCGGCTAGAGCTCGCGGAGCGCGACTGCGATCCCCGCGCGCGCGGCGCGGACGGCGGGCGGCACGCCGCCCACGAGCCCCATCAGCAGCGCGAAGGCGAGTCCCATCGCCATCAAGTCGGGCGTGACCCGGAACGCGAACGCCAGGTGGGAGAAGGTCTGCCAGTTGATGGTGCCGGTCGTCAGGCCGTTCAAAGGCAAGACGACCACGCAGCCCAGGAGGCCGCCGACGAGCGCGATGCACAGGGCCTCGACGACGAAGGACACGACGATGCTCCCGCTGCCGAAGCCCAGCGCGCGCAGGGTGGCGATCTCCCGCGAGCGCTCGGCCACCGCCGAGTACATCGTGTTCAGCGCGCCGAAGACCGCGCCGATGCCCATGACCACCGCCACGATCGTGCCCAGGACCGTGATCAGCGTCGTCAGCTGCCGCGACTGCTTGGCGTAGTAGTCGATCTCGCGATCGATCTGCACGGTCACGCGCGGATCGGAGGTCAGCGCATCCTTGAACGGCGTGAGCGCGTCCGGCGACGCGAGGCGCGCCGTGGCCGACTGGAACATGTTCTCCGGACGCTGGTACACCTGTCGGAGCACGCTGAAGTCGCACCAGAGCTCGGAGTCGTACGCGGTTCCGCCGCTGTCGAACACGCCCACCACCGTCCAGGTGCCGCCGCCGAACCGGACGGTCTTGCCGAGCTCGAGGCCCACGTAGCTCGCCGCCACGTTTCGTCCGACCAGGAGCTCCGTCAGCCCGGGCTGGAAGACGCGGCCGGCGACGATCTTCACCGTCGGTCGGACGGCGAGCGCCTTCGGGGAGACGCCCCGCACCTGGGCGTTGCCCTCGGTGTCGCGGCCCTTCAGCGGGAACGAGGCGATCACGACCACCTCGGGGCTGACCAGCGGGCCGGCGCCCCCGCGCTCGACGCCGGGTGCGTCCTCGATGACCCGTACCTGCTCGAGCATCACGCTGCTGTCCATCTCCGAGGTGGCGCCCGCGCGCCGGACGATCGCGTTGCGTGGGGAGCCCGAGGCCACCAGCGTCGCCTCGAAGCCGCGCGCCAGCGAGAGCATCGCCACGAACACGCCCACCGTCCCCGCGATGCCCAGAACGGCCACCACGGTCGAGGTCCACCGGGCCCGGAGACTTCGCACGTTGTAGATGAAGGGGATGGCCACGTCAGATCCGCCTGAGCGCGTCGACGACCCGGAGCCGGCTGGCCGACAGGGCCGGGAGGATGCCCGCCGTCAGTCCGACCGCCAGCGCGAGCGCCAACCCGCTGACGATCGAGCTTCCCGGCAAGTGAAAGAACGGCAGAAGGCCGCCGGTCGGATCCCCGCGAAGCGTGAACAGCTTGGCCAGACCGAGCCCGACGCCTCCGCCCACGGCGGCCACGACGAGCGTCTCCGCGATGACCAGGGCCAGCACGAAGACGTCCGAGAATCCCACCGCCTTCAGCACCGCGAGCTCCCGCGTGCGCTCGCGCACGGCGATGGCCATCGTGTTGCCGGTCACCAGCAGCAGGGTGAAGAAGACGACGCTGCCGACGCTCATGATCAGGAGCTGGATGTTGCCCATCTGCTTGACGAAGGACGCGGCGAAGGCCTTCTCGGTGTCGGTCTTGGTCTCGGCGGGCGAGTTCGCGAACTGCTCGTCGATCGTCTTGACCAGGCGCACGGCGTCGTCGGGATTGGCGATGCGGACCGTGTACCAGCCGACCAGGCCCTTGCGGAACGACTTCCGCTCGTCGAGGTAGTCCCAGCGGAACCAGAACTGCGTGGTGTCGTCTTGCACCCGTTGGCCCCGATAGACCCCGCGGATGTTGAACTCCCAGTTCCCGGGAAAGATCGTGCCCTTGACCGGGATGCGGTCGCCGATCTTCCACTTGAACCGTTCGGCCAGGGCCTCGCCCACGATCGCGCCTTCCTTGTCCGTCTGGAACGCCTGCCACTGATCGTCGGGAACGACGAACTCGGGGTACATCTGGCGGTAGCTCGCGCGGTCGATGGCGAATTGCGGAAAGAAATTGCGCTCGTCCTGATAGACGCCGCCGAACCAGTTGGCGAACGTCACGTGCGTCACGCCGGGGATGCGCGCCAGCCGGTCTCGATAGGCCAGCGGCAGGGGCTGGATGATCGAGACGCGGTTCAAGACCACGAGCCGGTCGACGCCGGCCACGTCCACGCCCTGCTGGAAGGCGCCGTCGACCACCGCCAGGATGCCGAAGAGAAAGAGGGCCACCGCGAAGGAGCCCGCCGTCAACGCCGTGCGGGTCTTCTTCCGGAACAGGCTGCTCAGGAGGAGAGGCAGGTATTTCACCGCGCCCGGCCCGCCGTCACGGTGTCCACGAGCACGCCTTTTTCCAGGTGCAGGACGACGCGCGCGCGCTCCGCGGCCAGCGGGTCGTGCGTCACCATCAGCGCGGTCTTGCCGTGCTCCCGCACGAGCCGATCGAGCAGATCGAGGACCTCATCCGCGCTCTTCCGGTCGAGGTCGCCCGTCGGCTCGTCGCAGAGCAGAAAGGTCGGATCGGCCACGATGGCGCGGGCGATCCCGACCCGCTGCTCCTGTCCGCCGGAGAGCTGTCGCGGATAGTGGTGCATGCGATCGGCCAGGCCGACGACGGCCAGCGCCGTCTCGACGTGGCGCCGGCGCTCCGCCTTCGACAGGCTGGTCAGCAGCAGCGGGAGCTCGACGTTCTGGAAGGCGGTGAGCACGGGAATCAGGTTGTACATCTGGAAGACGAACCCCACGTGGCGCGCCCGCCACGCGGTCAGCTTGCGGCCCGACATCCGGGTGATCTCGTCGCCCGCCACGGTGACGCTCCCGGCGGACGGCACGTCCAGCCCGCCGAGCAGGTTGAGCAGCGTGGTCTTACCGGATCCGCTCGGGCCCATGAAGGCGACGAAGTCGCCGGCGTCCACGTCGAGGTTCAGCCCCTGGAGCACGTGGATCGCTTCGCCGCCCCGCTGATACGCCTTGCCGAGCCCGCGCGCCCGGATCAGGCTCTGTCCGTCTCCCCGCCCATCGATCCTGACCATCGATTCTCCTCACCGCTTCACGCGAACGGGCTGGCCGTCGCGTAGCTCTTTGACTCGCGTGATGACGACTTGCTCGCCGTCGGACAGGCCCGCGATCACCTCGTGCTCGTTGCCGCGTGCCTGCCCCAGGCGAACCGCGCGGCGTTCCACGCGTCCCTCGCGGTGCACGAAGACCGCGGCGATGTCGCCCTGCTCCAGCAGGGCGGCCCGCTGGACCAGGACGCGGCCCGCGGTGGCCGGCGCGGCGCGCTCCTCGCCGAGGAAGGTGACCTTCACGCCCATGTCGGGAAGGATGCGCGGATCCAGCCGCTCGAACGTCGCCCGCACCTTGACCGTCGCCTTCTGGCGGTCGGCCGTCGGAATCACGGTGCGGACCTTGGCCGGAATCGACCAGTCCGGGTACGCGTCGAGCACGGCCGTGACCGGCTGCCCCGCCTTGACCCGGGCGATGTACGACTCGTTCACGTCGACCTCGATCTCGAGCGAGCCCATGTCGACGATGGTCGCGATGCCCGTGCGCGTGAAGCCGCCGCCGGCGGACACCGGCGACACCATCTCGCCGCGCTGCGCGTCCTTCGAGACCACGATGCCGCCGAAGGGCGCCCGCACGGTGCAGTTGTCGAGGTCCTGCTGCGCGACCTTGACGCGGGCCTCGGCGGCCGCGACCTGCTCGCGGGCGAGGACCAGCCGCGCCCGCAGGCTGTCCACCGCCATGCGGGCCTGATCGCGGGCCTGCTCGGCTACCAGCCGGCGATCCCACAGTTCCTCGACGCGCCGCGCCTCGCGGTCGGCGTTCTCGAGGTTGACGCGCAGGTCGCCCAGCGTGGCGGCGATGGCATCGCGCTCGGCCATCGCCGAGCCGAGCCGCGCGCGCGCATCGGAATCGTCGAGCTTGGCCAGCACCTGGCCCGGCTCGACCTGCATGCCTTCGTCGACGAAGATCTCGTTGACCCGCGCCGTGATCTTGGCGGCGATGGTGGCCCGCTGCCGAGGCGTCACGTACCCGCTCGCGTTCAGCAGCGCCGTCCGGCCGCCCTTGTCCGCGCGCACGGCCGTCACCTCGACCTCGGGGGCCTTCTCGCGCAACGCCCAGACCAGGCCCGCCGACGCCAGCAGCGCCACCGCCAGCGCCACGGCGATCACGCGCCAGCCGAGGCGCCGGGGATCACGCCGAGCGCGCTCGTCGATCCGCAGGGTCGAGAGATCCGGGCCGTTGCTCACGAACCCAGGGTAACAAGTCCCTGCGGACGGCGCCCGATTGACGACGTTCTCGGATACTCTAGCGGCAGAGGAGGCTCCGCGTGAACCAACCGTCGGGGCTCGCGCGCCTGGCCCTGATCCACCTGGAGCGGGTGACACGGTTGGGCGTGGCCCGCGAGATGCTCCTTCGTGAGGCAAAGCTCGACGAGCGACAGCTGCGCGATCCGGACGCGAGGATCCCTCTCGCCGCGATCACTCGCCTGTGGCACGCGGTCACGTCGCACGTGCCCGATCCGGCGGTCGGCCTGCGCATCGGCGCCGACACGCGCGTGCGCGAATGGGGCCTCGTCGGCTACACGATGGCGTTCAGCGGCACGGTCGGCTCCGCGCTGAAGCGCCTTGCCCACTACAGCCGCGTGATGTCGGACGCCCTGGTCGTCGGGCTCGAGACCGAGCGCGACGCCACGTGGGTGCGCCTGGACGTGCAGCCCGCGCTGCGCGCGTTCCGCCCCGCCGTGGACGCTCGACTCGCGGCTGTGGTCTCGTCCTGCCGGGAGATCTCGGCGGCGCCGATCGCTCCCCTGCTCGTCCAGCTCCCGTACCGACGGCCCACCGACGTGAAGGAATACGAAAGATTTTTCGGCGCACCGCTCGAGTTCGGCGCGCTGGCCACCGCCCTCCTGCTTCGGAACGACGACCTCGCGCGGCCGATCGCGGTGGCCGACAAGACGCTCACCGGGTACCTCGTGACTCTCGCCGACCAGACGCTCGCGCGCCTCGGGAAAGAGCGCACCCTCCGGGAACGGGTGCACCGCGTGCTCTGGTCCGAGCTGAGCGAAGGGATTCCCGCCCTGGAGCGTGTGGCCCGCACGCTGAGCATGAGCGCCCGGACGCTCCAGCGCCAGCTGCGTGAGGAGGGGACGACGTTCGCGGCGCTGCTCACGGAGCTCCGGCGCGAGATGGCGCCGTCGCTCCTGCGCGACGGCCAGCTCGCCGTATCGGAGGTGGCGTTTCTGCTCGGCTACGAAGACCCGAGCGCGTTCCGCCGGGCGTTCCGACAGTGGTTCGGACGCTCGCCGCGGTCTTTCCGCCGCGCCGCCGAGTAGAAGCGGTGTTTCCGGGACGCGGGGCCGCGAATGTCGCCCGCGGCTCGAAGTTTGTCGCGCGCGGCCCCGGTACACGATCGACGCCTTCGCTAGCATCTAAAGAGTATGAGCGGTGGGCGCCTGGCGGAGCTACAGGGGATTCACGTGCTCGTGATCGACAACGACCAGCTCGCGCGCCACTTCCTTCGATCGGTGCTCGAGTTCTCGGGCGCGATCGTCACCGCCGCCGCCGCCGCCGACGCCATTCGAGCCGCGCTCATCGCCGACGTCATCGTGTGCGACCTCGTCTCGGCCGAGATGGCCGGGACCGAGTTCCTCTCCCAGCTTCAGCACCTCCACGTCCGCCTCGGGCGAACGGTGCCGGCGATCGCCCTGGTCCCGATCGGGGCGAGGAGCGCGCGCGTGCGGGCGTCGGGCTTTCAGATGTACTTGACGAAGCCGGTCGACGGCGACGAGCTCCGGGCGGCGGTCCTGGAGCTGGCCCGCCACTAAGCTCCGTTCCGAGAAGGAGTTCGCCCAGCGGGCGGTGCCGCACGCTCAGCGGATCCGTCCGCCGATCGAGCTCGTGGTGGCGCACTACTGGAAGAAGTAGCCGGGGCGCGTCGGGCGCCGACCGGCGGGTCCCGGGCCCGCCGGCCTCGCGCCGTTCAAAGCGCGATGAGGCCCTGCCGCACGCCGAACGTGACGGCCTCGGTGCGGCTCCCCGCCCCCAGCTTCTCGAGGATCGAGGCGACATGGAACTTCACCGTGTGGCTCGAAATCCCGAGGCGGGCGGCGATGGTCCGATTGCTCATCCCCTCCGCCATCATCCCGAGGATCTCCACCTCGCGGGGTGTCAGGGCCGCCGCGCCACCACCTTGCGGCGCGGCGCGCGCCGCCGCGGGGCTCTTCAGAGCGTCCGGGTGGAGGACGACGAGACCGGCCCTCGCGGCGGCGATCGCCGCCACCAGCTCTTCCTTTGTCGCGTCGCCGCGAAGGACCGCGCGGACGCCGGCTCGGCGTGCCTGGGCCGTCCACGCTCCGCCCGGATCCGAGGCGAGCACCACGGCTCGAAGGCTCGGGAGACCGCGGAGATTCTCGAGTGCTCGCGCCACGTCCGGTGGCGGCAGCGCGAGGACGACGATCGCCGGCTCGTGGTCATCGATGCGATGCGCGAGGTCTACGAGACCGCTGACCGCCACGCGCAGGCCGGACTCGCCTCGCAGCATGGCCTCGACGCGTGCGGCGACCAGCTCGCTGCCGGCGACCACGAGGATCGAGGTCGAAGGCTGTCGGCGCTCAACCACGTTCAGACGCCGGCGGCGCGCACGAAACGCGTGAGCTGACCGGTCGGCACCGCCAGGGCCAGGGGGCCCGCCGCCCTCGCATTCAGGCCCACGAGGTACCCGCCGGCATCGGCGAGAGGACCCCCGGAGTTGCCGGGCGCCAGTCGCAAGTCAGCCTGGATCCAGGAGCGTCCACCGGGAACGATCGGACCGATCGCGCAGACGATGCCGGCCGTGAGCGCGCCGCGGACACCGAGCGGATGACCGACCGCGACGACGAACGAGCCGATGCGGACTTCGTCAGGACCGGCGAGCGTCGCCGCCGGGATGCCCGTGCCGGGAACGCTGAGCAGGGCGAGATCCGCGTCCGCGTCGCGGGCCACCAGGTGCCCCTCGAGGCTTCGGCCATCGATCAGTCGCAGCGTCACCTGCGGCCGCCGCACGACGTGGGCGTTCGTGACGACACAGCCCGGCGGCCACAGCACGCCGGATCCCAGAAGCTCACCGGCATCCGTCACCTCGACGGTCACCCGGCGCAGATGCTCCGCGAGGCCGGTGATGTCGATCACTTCGTCCGTCTCGGCCGCTCACCGACGGTCACCTGCAGGTCCCGCGGCTCACCCCCGCGTAGCACGGACGCCGTGATGCTCTCGCCGACCCGGTCCGGTCGCAACATCGCCTTCAGATCGGTGGGGTCGGTGATGCGCGTCGCGCCAAGCGAGACGAGGACGTCGCCGATCGACAGGCCGGCCGCGGCGGCCGGGCTCCCCGGCTGCACCTCGACCACGATGACGGCGGTTTGCTGATCGAGATTGAGCCGTTGCCGGAGCGCCTCGGGCATGCGCACCGGCTGCGTGCTCACGCCCAGGTAAGCCCGCGGGATGCGGCCGCGTCGCACCAGCTCGTCGACCGCGCGGTTCACGGCCGCGGCGGGGATGGCGAGCTGCCAGTGCCGCGACGTCCCCGAGGTATTGATGCCGACGACCCGGCCCTGCGTGTCGACCAGCGGTCCTCCGGAGAACCCCGGGTAGAGCGTCAAGTCGAGGTGGAGCACCTCCCCGCCGATCGAGCTCACGACCCCCCAGCTCGCACGCGGGCCGGCGCCCAGCGCCAGCACGATGTGTCCGACGCGGACCGCGTCGGAATTCGCGACCTCGGCCACCTCGACGTCGGGGGCGTCGACCTTTAAGACGGCGATATCGATCGTGGGGTCGCGACCGGCGACCGTCGCCGTCAGGGCGCGACCGTCGGGGCGCGTGACCGTGACCTCTTCGTCCACGTGCACCGTGTGGTCGGCGGTGACCACCAGGCCGGGCCGCCAATGCACGCCCGTCGATCCGAGCCGGGCGCGCCCGTTGACGCCGAAGACCGACCGGCTCGCGCGCTCGACCGCGGTGGCAAGATCGTTCGAAAGACTCAGCAATCCGTCCATTCAGGCCTCCCATCGCAAGAGCGATCCGTTCACCGCCAGCATGCACGGCAACGACCAGCCATGGAATCGCCCGAATGGGTGGGTCGTGACGAAGCCCGGGAACGCGCCTCAGGACAGCGGGGCCATCAGTGTCCGGCGCCCGCGACCGCGACGCCCGTGAAGGTCGCGAGGCGCTTGGCCATCGGCGTGTTGCGGCTCCGCCCCACCCTCACCTGGCCGTCGATGACCACGCCCGAGATCCCGGGAATGTCGCCGCGGGCGATCGCCGTCAGCGCGTCGCCGGCGAGCGATGCCGAGGGCGCGTCGCACACGACCAGATCGGCCGGCGCGCCGACGGTCATCGTCCCGGTGCCCGCCGCGAGGCGGAAGGCGCGCGTGTTGTTCCCGGTCGCGAGGGCGATCACGACTTCGGGCGGGAGATCGCCGAGCGACGCGAGCTCGCACACGCTCTTCATGACGCCCATGGGCATGACACCGGTCCCGGTCGGCGTGTCGCTGGCGACGCACACGCGCGCCAGGGCGCCGGCCTCTCGAGCCCGCTTCACGATGTAGAGGGCCGCGCGGAGGTTTCCGGCCTGGACGATCTGCAGCGCCATCTCCGTCTCGTGGATGATCCGGTCGATTCCCGCCTCGTCGAGCGACGTCGTGCCGCCGTTCACGTGACCGCAGACATCGGGCCGCAGGTGCAGCAGGACTTCGTGGGTGATCGGGCTCGAGCCTGGGATCGAGGAGCCGCCGCTGTGGGACATGACGCAAAGGCCATGCTTCTGGGCGCGACGCACCTCCGGCTCGCCGTCCCTCGGCTGCGCGTAGCCGCCGAAGCCGTACTTGGCGTGGCGGACGCCGTGCCTGGCCATCTCGGCAAAGTCCTCGTCGGTGAGCCCGGGCTCGAGCACCACGGAGCCCGCGTTCACCTTCATCCCGTTGGGGTGAAAGTGCTCGAAGCACTTCGCCGCAGCGATCGCCAGCGCCTTGGAGGCCGCTGGATCGTGCGGCCGGCCGGGCGCGTGCACCCCCTCGCCCGCCGACACCACAGAGGTGATGCCCCCGTGCACGTACGAGTCGAGAAAATCCACCGTCTTCTGCCGCGGCGTGTAATCCCCGAGCACCACGTGACAGTGCGAATCGATGAGCCCCGGAATGACCGTCGTCCCGAAACAATCGACAACCACGTCGGCGCGCGCCGCCCCGGTTCGCGACGCAGCTCCGACCGCAGCGATCCGTCCGTCCTCGACCAGGATCGCCTCCGCCTCAGCCCGCGGCGACGCCAGAATCCCGGTCGCGAGCGCTCCGATATTGACTAGACCCAGTGTCGGCACTAACTCGTCCTCGAAGTCACGTCAGCACCCGGTGACAGGCCGATGGGCGTGGCGGGCGGGCGTGGTCGGGGTCGAAGGGACCCGTTCCCGGCACGCGGCGACGGGCGCCGCGCGCCCGGATGGAGCCCAGCCGCCGCGGAGCAGCGCACGCGTGCGGCGTGGTCCTCTCGACCCCGGCCACGCCCGCCCGCCACGCCCATCGGCCTGCCGCCCCGCTCTGATTCCGAGGCCGCAACGCTAGTACTCGCCAAGGCAACGGTCGACCAGATTTTTGGCGGCACTCCAGTCGTACGACTTGAACATGCGTCGGTTCACGACGGGCTGCGACGCCGAGTAGAACATCTCGTACTGGAGCTGGCGGCCGCCGAACTCGGTGCCGACGAAGTCCCAGATGAGCTTCACGAGCTTGACGCGCTCGCGGGCGCCGGCGGCCGCCGACTGATAGTACCGCTCGGTATCCGCGCGGGTCTCGGCGCTCGTGAACGCGGCCTCCGAGGACGGCACGGTCTGGAAGGCGCCGCCCGCCAGCTCGCGAAGCGTGCGCATCATGTCCACGATCAGCCGGCGCTGGAGCCCCATGCCCGCGTAGATGTACTGCGGGTGCGGCCGCGCCACGCCCCGGGTGATCAGGGGATCGCGCTCGGCGGCCTTCACCAGCGCGTCGAACGCCGCGCAGAGCGAGGCGATGTCGCCGCCGAGCGTGGCCTGGACGCCCGGGTCGCCTTCGGCTACCTGGATCTCCACGAGCCGCAGCGCGAGGCCGGCCATGAACTCGAGCTTCACGCCGAATCGGACGAGGGCCTGGAAGTTCGCGGTGGCGTGCGAGGGCGAGTCGTGGAACTGCGCGTTGACCAGGTCCACGTTCCGGTAGATGAAGACCTGCTCCCAGGGCACGAACACGTCGTTGAAGACGACGGTGGTGTCGACCTCGTCGAAGCGCGACGAGAGCGGGTAGTCGAAGACGCTCGTCGCCAGCGACGCGAAGGGGCGCCGCGGGTAGAGGCGCAGCCCCTCGGCGCTCATCGGCATGACGAGCGAGATCGCGTAGTCCTCGTCGCCCGGGACCAGCGGCGTGATGTAGGAGACGAAGAGCCAGTCGGCCATCGTCGCCGAGGTGGCGATGGCGTGGGCGCCGCGGACGACGATGCCCCCGGCGGTCTCCCGGACGACGCCCGGGTGCAGGAACGGCTCGGGATGGCGGTGGGCGGGCTTCGATCGGTCCACTTGCGGCGGCACGATCGCGTAGGTCACGTAGAGATCCTCGTCGCGCGCGCGCGTGTAGAACCGCACGACGTTGTCGCCGAAGCGCTCGCCGCCGCGGTCGAAGAGGTGCCGCCAGGCGGAGAAGGCCGTGAGCACGCAGGCGACATGGTCGGGCGTCCGCCCCATGAGGCCGAACGACGGCTCGGCCCAGAACCGATGGACCCGCCGCCGGGCGCCGAGGTCTTCGGCCGAGCGGGGGACGAGCCACATGTTGCTGTAGCGGGCCCCCGTCGCCGGGTCGGCGAACGTCAGTGCCGGGTCCCCTGCCGCGGCCTTCGCGCGGTCGTAGGTGTCGGCGATGCGGCGGATCGGCTCGACGAACGCCGGGTGCTTGGTGACGTCGTCGACGCGCTCGCCGTCGAGGTACACCGCCCGCCCGTCCCGGAGACTCGCGACGTACGCGTCGCCGCTGCGCATGGCCGCGCCAACCTTGCCACAGGCGGCGAATAATGACAAACCCCGGGCGCCGATGGTAATGTCCGGCACCGTGAGGCGCCCGCCGCTCGCCGTCGTCCTCGTCGCCATCGTCATGGTGGCGCTCGGAGAGACGGCCGGCGCCGCGATGTCCCGGCTCAGGCCCGAGATCCAGCGCTACGCCGCCGCCCGCGTCGCCGCCAACGCCGCCGCGCACGGCTTCTCGGGCTCGGCCGAGTACGACGACGAGGTGCGGGACCGTGCGATCTTCACGGCCGAGGCCGGGCTCTCGTTCTTCCACCTCCACGCCGAGGGCGTGGGGCTGGTCCTGTTCTTCGCGAGCACGCTGGTGGCGGCCACCGTGCCGTGGCGCCGCGCGCGGGCCGCGCTCTATCTGGTGCTGACGCTCGGCGGGCTCTTTCCCCTGGGCTATCTCGTGTACGGCGCCGCCGTGCTGGAGATCGGGCGCGACGCCGGGATCGAGATGGCCGAGCGCTGGTTCCTCACCCCGCTGGGCGTCTCGGCGATCGTGGGTCTTCTCGGCCTGCTGCTCGTCGCGGCGCGCCGACGCGCATGACGGAAGCCGAGTCCGCGGCCTGGCGCGTTCCGCCGCGCTGGGCGTTGCTGGTCGCCGTGCTCTCGATCGTCACCGCCGAGGTCGGGGGCGCCTCGATGGCGCGTTTCAAGGTCGAGCTGACGCGCTGGGCCCGCGACGCGATGCTGGCCCGGCCCGCGGTCCACGGCCTCGTCGGGGTCCGCGACGTGGACGAGCGCATCCTCGACGAGGCGCTCGTGAAGTTCGACGCCGGGCTCAGGCTCTTCCACATGCACGCCGAGGGGATGGGGCTGGTGATCATCGCCACCACGATGGTCGCGGCGACGGTGGTCCGCGCCGGGGCCGTCCGCCGGACGATCATCGCCCTTCTCACGACGGGCGGAGCGGGCTATCCTGTCGGCTACCTCGTATGGAGCATCCTGATCCCCTCGTACGGGCTGGAGCGAGCGAAGACGATCGCCGAGTGGCTCGTCTGGATTCCGTTCGGCTCCGCCACCATCCTCGCGCTGTGGTGGCTGGCCGGACTGATCGCCCTGCGCCTGATACGGCGATGACAAGACTCCTCGCTCCAACAATCCTCGCCGCGATAATCCTCGCGACGACAATCACCCCGGCGGCGGCCCACCACGTCGGCGCGTACGTGCCGAAGGACAACGCGGTCACCACCAACTTCAAGCAGGTGAAGTTCTCGGTCCAGGCCAAGAAGTTCGACGTGGCGCTGCGGCTCTTCGACGGCGGCGCCCTCCGCGCCGAGATGCACGCCCACACCGCCACCCTGCCGGCCGGCCTCGAGGCCGGGACGCGGGTCGCGCTCCAGACCGGCGACGGGCCGGAGGTGGAGCGCCGGCTCATGGTCTTCTTCGCCGCGCTCGCACGCGATCTGGCGCTCGAGGCCGACCGCCGGCTCGCCGCGGCGGGCGCCACCGCCGAGACCCGCGTCGCCACCGGCCGCAAGTTCCTCGAGGCGATCTGGCGCTACTACAATCTCGTCGACTTCGCCGTCGCGATGCGTGACAACAAGACGTCGGTCGCGGTCCGCCTCGCCTTCGACGAGGCCGAGACCTACGTGAAGCCCGCGACCGGCGGAGCCGCGCCGGCCGATCCGGCCAGGCTCCGGCAACCGCTCCAGCGAATCGCACAGGTCCTCTCGACCCTGATCGAAGCGTCGTCAACACCACCAAGGAGGGATTCATGAAGCGTCTGACATGGGGATTCACGGTGCCGGCCGCGGTCGCCGCGCTCGTCTGGGCAGGGGCGCCGGCCGTCTCGCAGCCGAAGGTCGTCAAGATCGGCGACCTCGGCTCCAAGGTCGGCGTGTTCGAGGGCTACGGGAAGTACCAGACGTGGGGCATGCAGATGGCCGTCGAGGAGCTGAACGCCAGGGGCGGCGTCCTCGGCCAGAAGATCGAGATCGTCTCCGAGGACGACGAGACGAAACCCGCCCCGGCGGTGCGCAAGGCCGAGAAGCTCATCCTGCAGGACGACGTCAAGCTGCTGGTCGGCGCCGTCTCCAGCGGCGCGACGCTGGCGGTGATGGACGTCACGAAGAAACACAAGACCATCCACTGGAACTCGGTCTCGTGCGCCGAGTTCATGCGGACCACGAAGTTCCACAAGTACTATTTCTCGAACCAGCCCGACTCCCGCATGCAGGCCAACGGGCTCGCCAGGTACATCGTCGACAAGATGGGCAAGAAGGTCTACATCTTCTACACCGACTACGCGATGGGGCAGTCGGACGGGCGCCAGTTCAAGACCGCCCTCGAGAAGCTCGGCGGCGAGGTCGTCGGCGTCGCCGGCGCGCCGCTCGACACGAAGGACTTCAGCCCCTGGTTCGGCGCCATCAACCAGTCGAACCCCGACGTGCTCTTCGTCGCGTTCGCCGGGACCGACTCGCTCCGGCTGATGACCCAGCTCCACTCCTTCGGGATGACCAAGAAGTACCGGATGGCGGGCATCGACTGCTTCCTCCTGCAGCAAGATCTGCCGTCGATCGCCGAGCCGATGGAAGGGTTCGTGCAGCTGAACCACTTCTCGCCGTACAACCCCGACGCGAACATGCAGGCCTACAACGCGCGGTTCAAGAAGAAGTTCGGCACCGACGCCAACATCGCGGCCGGCTCCTACGACGCCGTCCTCTTCTGGGCCGCCGCGGTCGAGAAGGCCAAGTCGTTCGACCCCGACAAGGTGGCCGAGGCCCACGAAGGGATGTGCGTGGACAACACGCACGTCGGCCGCCAGTGCATCCGCAAGGAAGACCATCAGGTCATCATGGACATGCACCTCTATCAGGTGAAGGGCGGCAAGAACCTTCCGATCGCCCGCATCGCCGGCAGCGACTCGATCGGCGAGGCGATGGTGGGCAAGGACCCCGTCGAGGGGTTCACGTGGGAGCTCAAGAAAAAGTAGATACGCGCTCCTTTGGACTACGTCGTCGCGGTCCTGCTGCCGCAGCTCCTGCACGGCCTCGTCTTCGGGGCCGCGCTGGGGCTGCTGGCGCTGGGCCTCACCGTGATCTTCGGGCTGCTCGGCGTCATGAACTTCGCCCACGGCGAGCTCTACATGCTGGGCGCGTACGCGGGCATCGCGGTGATCGGCATGACCCACTCGTTCTGGGCGGCGCTCGTGGTGGCGCCGATCGCGGTCGGCGCGATCGGCGCGGTGACGGAGGTGACGACGCTCCGGCCGCTGTACCGTCGTGAGCCGCTGTACGGTCTCATCCTGACGTTCGGGCTGGCGCTCGTGTTCCGGGAAGGCGCACGCCAGGTCTGGGGCGGCGACATGCGGCGCATCCTGCCGCCGTTCACCGGCTCGACGCCGCTGCTCGGCATGATCTATCCGAACTACCGCCTGTTCCTGCTGGGCGCCTCGTCGGCGCTCCTGCTGGCGATCTGGCTCTTCTTCACCAAGACCCGCGCGGGCATCCTGGTGCGGGCCGCCGTGCAGGACGCCGAGATGCTCGACGGCCTCGGCGTCAACGTCCCGCGCGTCTTCACCCTCACGTTCGCCGGCTCGGCCGCCCTCGCGGCGCTGGCCGGGATCCTGCTGGCCCCCATCTTCACGGTCTACCCGCAGATGGGCGTGGAGATGATCCTGCTCGCGTTCATCGTCGTGATCCTCGGGGGCATGGGCTCGATGGGCGGCTCGGTGATCGCCGCCTTCGTCATCGGCCTGGCCCAGAGCCTCCTGACCCTCTGGATGAACCCTCAGCGCGTCGCGATCGCGATCTTCGCGATCATGATCGTCGTCCTGATCGTCCGGCCCCGAGGCTTCTTCGGCCGGGAGGGCGTGCTTGAGTAGGGCCTTCTCCTGGCGCGCCGGGCTCGTCTGGGCGCTGCTCGCCGCGCTGCCGGCCCTCCCCTTCATGTCGAAGTTCTATTTGCTCCTCGCCTTCGACGCGCTTCTCTTCGGCGCGATCGCCATGAGCCTGGATTTATTGATGGGCTACACCGGGCTCGTCTCGTTCGGCCACGCCGCGTTCTTCGGCCTGGGCGCCTACGCGAGCGCCGTGCTCCTGGAGCGCGGGGTCGTCTCGCTGTGGGCGTGCCTCCTCTTCGCCGTCCTCGTCGTCGGCCTCTACGCGCTGGTGGTCAGCTACTTCTCCACAGCGCGCCGCGGGATCTACTTCGCCTTGCTCACCTTGATCTTCGCCGAGGTCGTCTTCACGTTCTTCCGCTACACGCAGACCTTCGGCGGCTCGGACGGGATCCAGGGGGTTCCGCCCCCGCGCCTGGTCGGGGGCTTCACGATCGACACGCCGCTGCGCAACTACTTCCTCGTCCTGGTCTACCTGGGACTCGCCTCCCTCGCCTGTCGC
>Ga0137394_10001407_pt1 | contig 17502 bp, 24 predicted proteins | sample czobulk116metaG_FD_108278 | JGI IMG/M metagenome (GOLD analysis project Ga0137394, IMG submission 108278) | Vadose zone soil microbial communities from Angelo Coast Range Reserve, California, USA - czobulk1.16 metaG | ecosystem: Environmental > Terrestrial > Soil > Vadose zone | place: USA...
CTGAAGGACGCAGAGGGACGTCAAGTGGAAAGAAAGTGAGCGAGCAAGGGATACTCACGAACTTGAGAGCGCAAAAGGAGGGACAAGTCAGGACCCTAAAAGAAAGCGAGCGAGCGAGCGAGGGGCACTCACCCACTGGAAAGCGAAGAGGGAAAGACAAGCCAGGAGCCCGAAAGAAAGCGAGCGACGAGAGAGTAGAATAAAAATTCGGCACATTATGACACAATAAGCAAGAACAGACTGACCCAATACTAGGTAGCAATCTTCTTTCAGCAAGAGACAATTCAGGACGCGGGTCTTACAACTTACCCAGATCGACGGAAATGCCACGATGCACATCTTTATTACTCTTTCTGTGGTCCCACTTCCTCCGTGAAATGCAGAATGGGCCCTGTGATGGGAGTACGTTCCTCCCCCTCTCGTCCCACGAACACGGAAACTTACCATTCAACGGCCCGCTTTATGTTTAGCTCCAGATTATCTTTCTGTACAGCCAAGAGCATGATGGCAGCAACGCTGCCAGAGAGTGCATTGGCAGTCTTTTCAATAAGGGCAGTACACCGTTGGCCAGGTTTGTGCATTTCTGCAGGACAGAAATTAGCGCAATACATGCTAGCTGGTGAACAAAATCCTCACTCTCCAAACGTACGAATCGTGGAGATCCCTTAAGATTGGCCAGATATTGTTCCTGGATAATTCTTTCCACCTCGGTGTCAAGGAGCGCTGTGTCGCTCTGTTGATCCTCCAATTTCATCATGATTTCGCGCCTGAACTGCTCATACTTTGTGAATACTGCTATCACAGGAACTTGAAAAATCTCTCATGTCAATCGCAGTTCATAGCGTCGCATTACAACATACCATTCTTATCTGGGCATATATCCTTATAATGCTTTAAATCGAGCGATGGCCGATTATTGTCCATTGGAATGCAGTACCTGAAAAGCAAACTTTTGTGAGTTTGCGATGGTAGATACCCAAAAAGAACAACACAAACCATATCGCGTGCAATCGATCATTCAATCGTCCCTCCCGCGACCTACGACGGACAAAATCTTGGACAGTCTCCAACTCCTTTTTATCACCCGCCTCAAATCCGCGGGAGTCATGGAACACATAACCGTCATGATTTGTGAATGTCAGTTCGTGCTCGATGTTATGTTCGCCACGCTGTACAAGCAGGATCCTCACGATCAGCCGTCACCAAGGAAAATAAGCTTGCCCAACCTCTATGGTAGCATCGAGATGTTGAACCTGGAGAGACAATGAGATGGAAAGAGATACTAGAAACGAGAACGTACCCGATTGCGTGCTCTCGATGAATCAACGCTGTATATCTCTGGACTCTCGGTGGTGTCACAGATTCTCTGCAGAATCGATGATTTTCCTGCATTTGCTCTTCCAATAATGAGGACTCGGAACTTGACGTTGTCGGCGACTCGAGGGAGAACCTGTTGTGGATCCATAGCAGTGCTATGGAAAGATAGCGGTGATAAAACGTAAGACTGGCCACAGCTGAACACGCGTGAGATTGTCGCTCGGGGATTGCGGCGTGAGACCGAACTTAACTTACTTCGGGTATTGACGACAAATATTCCAGCATATTCCAGGACTGTTCGACAAACCCGCTACACACCAACTGAAGAATGGCATCAAGGAAACGCCCCATATCGGATATCGATACCCTCCCAGACCCGAAGGATAGGAACCAACGGCCCGCACACAAACAACCTCGACTGGATCCCTCACTATCACCTTCGCTTCACGCGTCTGCCAGCCTTTCCTATCCTTCCCTATCCCAACCTGCCGAGCGCGCAATTCCCTTTCAGCGACCGCTATCCTTGTTATCGTTCTCTTATAACAAAGACCGCGAACTTGAGTTTTCCGATGCTGCAATGCGATACTACGTTGATCCTCCCCGGGATGCCGAGCTAGGTCGTGGCTACGAACGTTGGATTCGTCGTCCTGAGGAAAGGGGTCGTCTCGATGGGCTGCTCCTTGCCATCTCGGAGATTCGGAGGCGAGGTGCTGACCCTGTTATTAGCATTGTCAGCTGGCGTGGTGTAATGACAAAGTATGTGTTTCAGACCGCTGTCCCTCACGTTCTGTGCTGTGCTGAGGCCAGCCCTACCCGGGAGGGAGAATCCTGACTGCACCTTATGAAGACCGAGATGGGTGGGAACTAAACGTCATGATCATAAGTGGGACACTTTATTTCGAGGAATTTATCAGCGATGCTCGGCTCAAGGAAAAGTGAGTGATTTTATTCAAAGATAGAAGCAACATTTTTACGACGAACAGAGACGACATGACACCTCGCCATCGCATGCAGACATATTACGGCTACGCATTTGAGTCGTGGTGCACGGCATCGCGGCCTGATGCGTCGTCAGGCTGGGGAGGAGACGTAGACACCAATGTGCAATGGTGCGGCGTGGTGAAGACAAAATTAGGAGACACTCGTATGGTTATCGGAGGTGAGGTGGATTGCGTGAGAGGTATGGTTTCTTTTGACAGCGTTCACGGCATTTTCTTGACGGGGACTGACAAGACAGATACAACGGTCGCAATGACACGATGCTTGAACTGAAAACTTCGATGACCATCCGCGGGCAAAGAGACGAAGCACTATTCGAGAAGTAAGGTATCATGCTGAACCGCCGGACGGCGTAGGCGAGACTGAATTCTTTCGATCAGGAAGCTTCTGAAGTTCTATTTTCAATCCTTTCTCTTGGGAGTTCCGGTGCGCCTTGACATTTGGCTAAAATGTTCACTTCCAATAAAGCCTGATAGGAAATCATCGTCGGCTTCCGTACACCGAGCGGTAAAGTCGTGACTGTACAATCATACAAGACGTTGGAAATCCCGCGGATGGTGCGCGGCAAGCAGAACGCTTGGGACCCCCAAATCTGTCTCTTGTGGGCCGAAACTTTCTTAACGTGGTTAAAAAGCAACGTCGAGGCGGGCAACGCTGCTCCGGGTGCCGTATGGCGCGTGAAGTTCACGCCACGTGTCGGCGTTCAGCTCGCTTTGCTTCAGGAAGAGGAACGACGCGAGGTGGAAGCTGGCGAGGACCGTGTCGGGTTCTTACCGACATGGTACTGGAAGGAGATCCAGGACGTCTCCGGTGCTTCCAGCGGAACGAAGGACACCGAACCAGAGCCGATGCGTTCTTCAGCATCCACCGCGTCCGTGCCTAGTACCCTTCCAACCGGATGGCAGATCTGATAGTAGAAGCATCGTCCGCTCCTGATAGTATTACGATACCATTCTTCCTGCTGTTAGCCGGGAGGCCTGCGTCGCTGTATCGTCGGCTCGTGTATTCATACGATTATGACCTGTCGGTCTGGCGCCTGTGAAGAGGCACATCTTGCGAGTAACCTATCATCTCTTCTGAGTCTCCAGCGCGACTCTTGTCATGTATTCCACGATTTGAATGGCAGACGCATATGAGTAGGAAGAAATTCTCTATCAGCATTCCTCCTGTTCAGATATCAGCAATGACACACGCCGAATGATCCTGCCTGTACGCTGTGCTGTCCCGCTCAGTTCCCCCACAGGACTACATCCTCCCCAGTTTTGATAGTACTTTCGCATAAATTTCTGTGACGCGGTCCAGTCTCGAACTTGAACATGGTTTATTTTCACAACGGAATCGGCTTTTGGTCGTAAAAGCACAGCATTGTTTCATCATATCCGTAGCCTAGATCATAAAATTATCAACGTTACGATAACATATTCATGCGCCATTCGTCGCCTATTCATCATGTAACCCAACTTCCCTGCAAAATACAGTTCTCTCCTCACCCTAGCGACAAATCCGGTCATGTGCCGATTGATAAGGAAGCCATGCATGTGATCGACGTCTTCTGCTTGTATGCTGCGTCAATTCATCATGAGTGTCGTTGCATGTTCGAGCCGTTCAATCGGTGCGATTGCGAATGTCCTCCAGGAGCGAGCGGAATATGGCGCAACCGAGTACGACATCACCCCTCGGGCTTCGCAATTCGGGAAGACCGTCGATCAGGGCGCCAATGCGGGAATATGCGTCTTCCGCGTACGTCGAGTACCGCGCGTCGACTCCCGCTTCGGCGAATACGCTCCTCACGTGGAGCTGGGAGGTTGTATCCTGCTTCCCAAAATACGACTCGAGAGTTGCGAGCTGTTGTGGAGTCCCGGTGGTCCGGACGACGTCGAAACACCAAGAGCGAGTTTTGGGACGGTTGCCCGAGCGACTTTCGAAGTACTCGGTCTGAATCTGAGCATACTCGCCGAGCGGGAGGAGGATGTCGAGTGCGAAGTCGTAGTGGTTGACGTCGATGGGCGATGCCTTCTCGACGGGAAAGCCACAAAAGATCATGGATAGAGCCATGGGGAGGTAGAACGAATAGATCGAGGACTTGTAGATATCAACAGCTCTCTGGCTATCGGGCAGATAATGATATCAGCCACGCGACGCGCTAAATCACAACTCGTGGTATGCTCACTGATCAACGGGAAACTGGCAATTCTGCTGATCGGTGCGGGTCATATGATGTGAGCTTGCTGCGGAGACATATTAGCTCGAGTTCTAAAAGCACTTACAGGGACCGGGTTGCGGAAGAATGCTGGATGGCGAGTTTCGTGCAGAAGCTCGAGCAAGTCGACATAGTAAGACTCCCGTCGGAAGTGTTCGCGCACGAGTTGGTAAACGGCCCCTTCCAGCAGGAGCGCATCGTTGAGGGCTTTGAACCCAATATTATCCACTTGATGCCACGCCGATTTCCCGTGACTCGTCGTGACTTGATTGACGATATCCTCCGACACGGCGAAGTACGAGTGCAGCTGAACGCAAGTTGGTCACACCAGGTAAAGGCAAAAGGAGGATGGGCGCTGGAACTGACGAATATGACTATCCATCCGAGGATCGCGGCCTTTTGGTATTCGGAATCGTCCAGCGATCGTCCCTTGAAAGCTTCCGCTGCCTTCACCACAAGGAGGCCAGTCTTGTACTCGCCGCTAAACGTGTTATGATCGAGACACTTGGTCCTTCAGATGAGTTGCTAATCGATGAGGAGAGAAGAGAGGACACCGACGCACGCGCGTGAAGTATTCGATGGCATCCTGTGGCATAGAATGTACCTCGAATTGAGAGAGCAAGAACCCACGAATAGTAGGATATAAGATCTCAAACTGGTCTCGTACGAGGGCACTTGTCACGGGGGAGGTTGACTGATGATGAGCCTGGGTGTGAGGCGCATCCGTGGGAAGCCTGACGGGAGTGGGCATATCATTGACTAGGGGGGGAGAGATACGCCATCTCACGGGGTACTTTTTATGGTTCCACTCTTGAGCATGTTACAAAATTCCCGAGGTCGTCTGCGATGACAGTGCTCTGCCCGGTCACGGTGATTGGTCATGAACACTCCACTTCCGAAGGTTTACTCTACCAGCGCCGGTCCATTTACAGACACCACATTGATGGTGGACCGCAAGAATTTACGACGATGCCCGGTGATCGGGCGCCGAAGATGCACACAAGATACCTCCGCCGGAACGTTCGTCCGCTGTCGATGGCAGAGATGTTCCCACATTGCTATGCCACAAGAATACAACTTGTCTATCTCGACCGAAAAATGATGGATTTGGCCCTCGGATAATTATATCATGGTTATACCTCGAGTAGGTTAGCCTTGCATCACTCGCAACCTCACTTTCTCCTGCAGTATGGCCGGGGCCCTGAGGAAAGTTTCCCAGAACTATGATTGGACTTTAAAGCGGGCCGACAACGATCTCCACAACGTTATCTGTGGCACGCCTCGGCCGCAGAAGCCATTGCTGTCATATCCGGACGTCAAACCTGCGATCCTTTCCGTCTCTCCTTGGGATGTGAGTACGCGGTTTCGAATTGGTGAGAGTGGAGATCATACCTGATCAAACCTGCAGTCGAATCGTCTTCGATGGAAATTCAGGACCGATTATGAGGAATTTCGCGAGCACCTTGATAGCGCCTTCTTCATTCTATTCAGTTGGATGATGTCCATACATTACCTTCTGAGGGCTGCGACGATACACTTAATCGTGAGTCTACGCAGGGTCTCCGCCTTTCTCTCCCATCTAACAAATTGTGAAGTGGCACCCGATATGTTCCGTTGTCCGCAGCTACGAAGAAAGCATTAAGCTTGCAGTTCGTAATCGTCCTACGTCTGTTTGGGGTCTGTTGGTTCTCCTCTTCCGGTGCGGCATTGAGTTTTTTACATTGTTCCTGAGGTCCATCTAAGTCCCCACAGGTCTGCCGCTCCCCTCATACTCGCCTTGCTTCGGGACATCTTCGCCCTCTCCATCCCTATCAACGCGAAAACTTTTGCCGAAGATAAAACAGTCGCCAGATTTGCATCTCGGCTTTCTGTACAACCCACCGTTTCAGCTCATGTGCCAGTGAAAGGTCCACACAGGCTTGGCGGTGCGCAGGCGCCCGCTAAGAAAAACTCCGTGACATGCATCGCTCCGTCGCTGCCCATCGCGTCATTGGTAGTAGACGACTTGAAAGACGGGACCAGGATGATGCACACTGCTGTGCACGATCAAGCTAGGCGACTGTCCCGCAGAAAACCTGGTCATAATGATCCCGAGGTGCGCGGTCATCGTAACATTGATGCACGACAGAGATTCCTGACGTTGTTGACAGAGCCGCCACGAGTACGCGAAAAAATTCACTGGGACGCTCGCTACATATTAACCTTTTCTCCCGTGAGTGCACACAAGGCTGTGCGGCGCCGTGGCGCTGCCGAGGTCGTTACTATAATACTCCCTCTCAAATACGATGTCCCTGCCGTATGGGTGAGGGATGGGGGTCCCGTTGCCCACGATCCCGTTTCTCTTGCTCTGTGAAGTAGGTACCTTTTCGTAATGTCAGCGCCTCAGAACCGGTACGGTCTTGTCGCCTCATTTCGGTTGAAAATGCGCACAAAGGGCCTGGAAATATGCGGAGTGGGACCCTTGCTCCGAATATTTCTCACTTTTCTGTTCGTCCCCGAAACCTCCGGGAAGCATAAGGCCACGTAAGGGACAGGGAGGAGCACTAGCGAGCGCATCGGATTTCAACGTCAGCCTGAGCCTCTGTCCCTCAAGCTTTTGAGTTTGGGCACAACACTATGAATGTTTACCGCACTAGTGCAATCAACCGGTGTAATTTCCTGCTTTGCTACGCCGTAAACGCCCTAGTAAAATTGTTCATCAATGTTCATTGCTCGAACAGGTATATATAGTACCATAAAGTGTGGAGATGCCTGATTCCTTGGGGAAAGGTCCTTACCTGAGTAGTCTGTCCTGTCACGTGATGAGGATTGTTCGGGTCGCATCCGATACTTTTGTGGTACCATTTGATTGGCGGTCGAGCACTGGCATGGAGCCCACATACATAAACACCTGCGTTTGAAGTTCGAGCATTTAATTCAGTTGGTGAAATTTTTTCTTTTTCAGATCTGTCGCCGTGGTGCTCCCAAATACACCAGCACCACGTAAATTAATCGTGGGGCGACCTGAATGATTCCACTGCGAAGGGCCTACTTGATGATTTTGCGTCTCGGCCGAGTTAAGGGCTGACATCGCCTCGTTGGTTTGAGTCATCGTGTCTGTCACCTCATTAGCGGCGCGGTCCAACATGTTGGGGAGCGGTGCGAGTTACGCCATGTCTAGCTCCGATTCAGGTTCTTTTTTCGGTCCGACGCAGTCCCGTTGCGCCCTCAAAATATGAGATGTGACCGCGGTTGTGAGGTGCAAGTGGGCCTGTCTCCGCCTCGGACGGCCTTGTGGGTATCACCTCCGAGTGTTCAGCATGGGAATCCGTGATTTGTCCTTGGAATCGGCTTACGCAACATCTTGCGCCAATGCCAGCAGCTCCGGTCAGAATTGCACGGGGGCGTATGAAGTCGTTCCTCGCCATTTGGTAAGTTGTGGAAACCCTCTGTTGAGGGTGAGCCGTGTAAACTGCCAGGAAGTCGCACGTCGCTGGAAAGAAAGCCGACACACCTCGCGATGCCTGCTGCTTGTAATGGAGAACGGGGATGGAGAAAGCCAAGTTATCCAAGTATCAGGACAAGGCATCTTGAGGGTCGGTCGTGTCGATTCTGCGGCGGAAGGGAGAATAGGGCACATCTCATGGTACAACAACGAACCATGCTTGAGATTATGGCACAAGAGAAAACCAAGGGCCCAGGGCCCATAGCTGACGGTGTGACTCTAGTCCAGCATACATGAGTGAACCATGCTTCCGAGTCAAGAACTAGTTGAAGCTGACCTGGGCTAGCTAAGGGTTGAACAGGGGAATGGGAAGGAGTAAAAAGGCAACAACTCAGCGATGCCGTGGCTCTGTGTTGCCTCAAATACGCCCTTATTGTTCATAAAAATGAGATGAAAAGCCCACGGGGAAATAACTCGTTCAGAATGTGAAGCAAACAGAGCAACAGGGCTAGTCAGGGCCTCACTGCACTGACGGCCCGCGGCTGAGAGCAGTCTGAGCAGATGGAGAATTCGAGAACCCACTGAGTGGCAGTGCGTTCGTTCCAGCCTTGCTGTGACTTTCATGTTACAAGGCAAGTATAACCATTGCTCCCTTTAAAGGCCCGGGTCCTCGTCGCGAGATTTAGACGACGGCGATAAGGCGGACTGCCGGCCGGGTCGGTCTGAGCTCCGTCCACGGTGTGACGCGTCAGAACGCGCTACGTCACGCGTTCTGTGACATACCTCACGCACCACCATGCTCTGGGTAGATGACGTCCGTAACTATATTGCACCTCACAGACCTTACAGACCCTGCGTTTCTAAAATAACGTCTCACAGTATCGGCCCAGGAAGCTTGATGATCTCCATTATCATGTCCGGCTATCGGAACGCTTGAAGTCCTTGGTTTGTTGCGAGCTCTTTCAACGCCCGTACGACTAACGATATCGATAGGCTGCTTCTGGCGACTTCCCTCACATGCTTTTCTATGGGCCATCTGGAGCTGGAAAGAAAACGCGTGTCGGCGCTACATTAAATGAGCTGTTTGGCAGCGGGGTCGAAAAGGTGAGCAATTCTCAGGATTTTCGCATTCCCTTGAGGATATGACCGTCCTCTGCAGTTGAAAATTGATCAAAGGGTGTTTCTCACACCATCACGGAAGAAATTGGATGTCAACGTGGTCCAGAGTAACTATCACATTGAGCTTACGCCAAGGTCCGCACCTCGCAAGTGCAAGGATGCGGAGTTCCATTGGATTGATTCTTTTCCCATGCAGTGAAGTTGGAAACTATGACAGAGTCGTGATTCAAGAAATTATCAAAGAAATCGCGCAGACCCAACAAGTCGACCTGAGCGCGAGGCACAGGTTCAAAGGTGCTGTTCTCAGCTCCACCGCCCAGGACTCGGGTTATAACTTTGTGATAGTGGTCGTCATCAACGAAGCCGACTCCCTCTCTCGAGATGCGCAGGCCGCACTCCGACGGACTATGGAGAAATATATGTCCAATCTGCGCATCATACTTTGCGCCAACAGCACTTCTCGGCTGATTGCGCCAATCAAGAGTCGCTGCCTGCTCATGCGCGTTGCGGCACCCAACCGCGACGAGATGCTCACGGTGCTCAACCATGTGGCGAAGCGGGCGGGAGCGGGTTCGTTTCCGGAAGACATGGCAGATCAAATCATCGCAGACGCGAATGGTAACATGAGGAAGGCAATCCTAGTTTTTGAGGCGATGAAAATGCAGTCGTATGGCCGTCCCATAAATCTTTCTTGCACCACGGCTTACAAATTCAGGCCCGACTTGTCAAGCTCGCCGCCCATCGCCAAGCCAGACTGGGAGACATACTGCTACAAGGTTGCCGATATGATCATCCAGGAACAAACACCACAGCGAGTCATGGAAGTACGCGCAAAGCTGTACGAATTATTAAGCCATTGCATACCGGCGACAGTCGTTTTGAAAGTGAGGAGCCTTCTTGACACTTGTCCTCTGTCTTACGATTCGAAAAGACGATTGCGGAACGCGTGGTGCAAAAAGTCGACGAAAGTCTAAAGGCAGATATCATGCATTGGGCAGCGATTTACGTACGTTACTTCTTCAGCGAGGGGAATCCAGCTGACTCTGTGCAACAGGAAAATCGAATGTGTCTTGGAAACAAAAAGATATATCACCTGGAAGCTTGGGTGGTCAAGGTGATGTCCTTGTACAAGGTTGGTTTACACCCTCCGTTACAAAACCGGGTATTGATTTTATTTGGAAAATAGCAATTCTTTTTGAACATCGAGCTCGGTGATTTCGACGACCTCATTTGAATATTCGTCCCAAATATGTCTTTATGGCGTTGTCTACACTTATTGTATTGCCTACCTCGTAATTTCGGACAGCATGGTGCTAACGTCATCCTGATCGATGAGGATGTTTGACGCTCGTATCGTGGTTTTTCCGTCACTTAGGAGCTGCACGTTGTATCCTCGCCTGGACAATGAGGAAAGGGTCTGATCGCTGTGTGCGTGACCACATTCCGGTCGTTGTCCCTATTTCTACTTCATTTCGTACCCCGAGCGGCGAGAACTCGTGTTCAGAGCTTGATCGTCGCCTATTTTGCTGGCGCTGATTCCAACGGAACCTATTGAACATGGCCAGGCATTGCAAACTCGTGACTAGTTCCCAGCCCACGAAGTGTAAGCCAGACCTGACACGTAACAAGCCGTCGAGATGAGAAGGTTGAGTGGAAGAGAGTGAGTGCGCTCCATTGTTGATGAACCGGGATGTCAAGTATGAATATTATATATATGAATGCTGAAACACTACTGAAACGCGTCGACTGCCAATTTTTGATCTAGACAAAAACGCGGGTTTTGAGCGCTGCGGAGTAGCCTACGCGTCTGATACCGAGATTGAAGTCTTTCAAGCTACCTTCCAAGGATAGAGCTTGATAAAGCATTGGAAACAAATGCGAGCCAGGCGGCCGGCTTGCCACTCCTATCGCTCAGTTCAACAGTGGGAATAGCCACACCACCACCATGGGTAAATTGGCAATGGTTCTCCTCGCGTGACGGCCCTGAGCCGTCTATACAGAGCAAGCGTCAGACGCGTTCATGCGGCGCGCGCGTCACGCATGGTCAGATGAGCGCGTTTCGTGATCCAGCGGCCGGTCCTCGGAAAAATGATACCGCCGGAAAATCCCCTGCAAAATGTCGGTTCTGCCGTTCCTCTAGCTGGATCGGGTAGTCTTCACTAACAATTCGGCGCGAGCTCCACGATGCGCTGGCACACTGACGACGCTCATCGCCAAGGCACTCGAGGGACCGCTGAACACGGCCAGGGTCGGCCGAATTAAGTCGCCATCATGCGCAATGACAAAGGGCGCACGATTGTCAGCTGACAGTGTGATGGCGGCATCGGCGTTATCATTCCCATCGGGCTGAAAGGAGTCCGGGAGTCCAGTTCCTGGCGTGGAAGCGATGACGCGACAGCGAAGCAGATGATTCCCAATTGTGGGAGCACATGGATTACGGCAGCGACCTAAACGAGCACCACCTCTCGGGGTGTATTGTCTTGTGGGGCCACGTATTAGTTTCATATTGCATGGTTTTCCGTGATACGTATCAAATTGGGATTGTAATGGATAGGAGGGGAAACCGCACACTACGGATGATGGATGTCAATCCCAAGAACCGAGATAGCTCGGAGGGAGTCCGGCACGTAGACCGAAGACCGGCGTGACCGGCGTGAGCCGTAACAAGCGCGACGCGTCTTACATAATTCAATCCGTTCTCCCGTTCCCCCGACCCGCGTCCCACACGCCAGTCCTCACCCTCCCTCCTCAACGTCTCCCGCATCCCCCAATCCTTCTCCGCATCTACACGCTCGCCAGCTGTCCCAATCGTCTTATCCCCTTCTACTACTGGCCACTTGAGCCCCCTCGAGGACTTACGTAGACCATGACCACGCCGACCTCGTCCACGACGACTGCATCACCACCCATGGCCTTCCTTCACACGCCTCCCGTTTCATTGGTTGCTACCATAGGTCCCACAGATATTGACGCGACAGAGCGCGAAGCTAGACAGCAGGCCATTCAGAAATTCCTGGCTCGCGCTGAAATCTCCAAGGTGAGTGTGACCCATCTCTGACTCTGAGCAAGACACGCGTCGAGGTTCTGCGATGATCCGCGTATCATCGTATGTATTACCCAGCGGAGGCCCCGCTTTCCCGTTTTATCTGCCTAAAGTTGCTCGACATCCAACAGTGGGCCTTCCCTTCCCCTATGATACGAGAACATATTTGATGGTGATATTTCCAATATCACCATCCTTGTTATGTGACAGCCTTGCAAGCTCCTCACCGTCGTATCGCCCTCTGAAATTTTCCGAATGGCCGTTGAGCATTGATGCTAACTCAAACCTTTTCTCTCCGCAGCTCACGCGTGGTTTACGCGCGCGCCTGTCGTACGCGACCTACAAGGCGACGCACAATATAACTCGTGTCCCTATCAGCGATCTCGAATCGCACTTCAGGGACAATACCCTTGCTACGTGGGCCCCGACTTGGAGCAGCTACAATGACGTGCCTTCCAACCAGGGGAGTAACGTCACCAACCCCTCTAGCGGTTCCGCCCGCAAAGGTGCCATGGCTCCTCCGGCCACCATTCCTTCTTCGAATTCACGTAACCACCAAGGCAGCCCTGGTAAGAGGGAGCCCACGAGTGCCAATGCAGCCCAGAGCCTTTATGCCTCAATTCTTGCCCCACCACCAGCGAAACGCGCTCGGACCATTCACAATCCCGAAGATCCGCCTGTTCCAGCACCGGCGAGAATGACGAATGGATCATCTCGAAATCGGAAGCGTCCGTCCAATCCTGAAGGGTCCAGAGGTGCTCATTCGCGCGCCGCCCCTGAAGCTCCACCCTACTCCAGTGTTGCGGAACATACACGCGCCCACACCCGGACGAGCAAAGGCGCCAAACGCAAAAGTGCGTCTAAAGGTAGCAAAGCCAACAGCCAACGCCATAACGTCAACACGTCAAGCGTGGATAGTCCTCACGATGTAGACGTCGACATGAAAGCTGCAGCAACTTTGACGCGTCTTTTGCATCATTCCCGAAACTCCATCACCTCTCTCGGTGCCCTTTCGCCGCGATCCAGCATGTCTACCGGCTCGGACGTGGGCTCTTCTCATTCGCACTCTCAGTTTGCCCAAAGCTCTGCGCGCACGACAACAGCCCAGTCATCGTTCACGTCGTCGCAGGAATCTCATCACCCTGGCTCAATAGCGCGACCCGCTACCCCTCCACGCTCGTCAGACGCTCGTTTGACTTCAAGTACTAACAGTTTTCCAGATGGCGGGTCTGCATCGGCCACAGACCAGGAGGCTATCAAATTGTTATATTACCTACATGAATCGCCTTCTCCTGCTCGACCGAGTACTGTTCGCAGCCGAGACGGTCAAGATGCAGGGGTAATCAGAAGTCTGTCCGAAAATTCCGATCTCAAGGCTCAGGGACGAGTACTCTTCCCCTCAGCTTCCGGCGGCTCTTCGGATGTCCCCTTAGCGTATCGGATGCTCACAAGAGATAATTCTAGCTCGTCAATTACATCTTCTACGGCCGTGGTAGCTCCAGCATCCCGCACCCTCACGCGCGAACCCACTCTGGTAATAGACCCTCCGGTCGGTGATGTGGAACTTCCTCAGTACTCTCAGCATTCGGATCCTGCAATTGGCGCCCTAATCGACACTAATGTCCCACCCATGACAAAAGTCACACCCCCAACGCCAATAGAGCCTCCTCAATTGACACAACTCTTGCCGCCACCCTCCTCTCCTCAACACACTGTCCAAACTTTGTCGCCTGCCCAGCCGGTGTCACCGCTCTCTGAGCACAAATCCCATCATGCGGCGCCAGCTACTCCTGGGACATACACCTTTAATCTCAACGACTTTATAAATGTTTCTCCATCCCCGGCGGGCCCACATCGTACCACTGCGCCCTACAAGCAGAATCAGAATCAGTCCGGCATTCGCTCTGGTGGCGGCCGGAAGCTATTTGCGGATGAACAAGCCGAGCCGTTGATAGGCGTCGAAGAGACAAGTAGAATGGGTGAACACCCCAACACGGCCTTGGGTGCTGGAATCCACCTCACCCGCTTTTGAACCTAGTTCTGACCACCGTATTTATCCGTAAAGTTGTCAATTTCCGCAGCGCCCCATGTCATCCAGTTTCATGACCTCGTCACGATCTGCAATTGTCGCATCTACCATCTCACGGACATGGAAAGACCCTTTTTTGATTGTAACATCTTCACGTTTGAATAGCTTTGTATCCCTGAACCCGTCGCGCGTGGCTGGTGACCACCCTCCGTCGTTGCCGCTGTGTGGTAGCCGTCGATCTGATGCGGTTATATTTATGCGTCCAGAGTTGCTGTAGCTCCTGCCGACCTGACCAGTTTCCTCTTCCTTTTTTCTTCCCCTTCCTCTCATGACCTGGCCCATGTCCGAAATGTTTTGTCCATTTTACTTTTCTTTTTGTTTATTGTTTTTTGTACGATGTCGTTTTGGCTAATTCTGGTCGTAGCGATTAGTTTGATGGAGCCATTATGTTGGATGTCCGGAGTTCGCATAGACCTTTTCATCCGTTTCCCTCTATGTTCTCGCCTTTCCTGTGTTCTCCATTGTATGAAGTACTCGATGAAAGACAGTAATAATTCATGGATTGCCTGTCGCGATTCCAGGTTGCTTCTCGTATTCATTTCGAGCGGGTTGCTTCAAGTACTTTTGGATATCCTACTGTAGTAGCTGAACGCGAAACACGCTTCGATATTATCGTCTGGTCTTGCGAAGTGGTCTTGCGAAGATGCACTGGCATGAATTGACAGCCGTCTGAATTTACCCTCCAAGAGTCGCATGGTGACCCGATACTAGTTCCAGTACTTCCTTAGACCAAGTCAACTTGGTCACTGCCCACGAGGTCGCGTACGTCGTTGAGCGTGCGTACATGCTGCGCACCAATACTAAAATCATTCACATGGGCTTGATGATCCCCCCACCATGGCTGCGATTCCAAAGAAATGATTTTGACTATCAGATACGGTAGCAAGGTGATTGGTGATCGATCAGTAAGAGGTCGGACGAGTCATCCGATCACTCATATCCCTTCTCTCACAATGGCATCCTACCTTCGCTCATGGTTACCCACTCTCTCCGTGCAGCAGAGCAATCCTGAAGCCACAGAAGAAGAGGAATCGCCAACCACTCCCACTGTTCCTTCTTTAACCATTGAGAATTCCGATGACGAGGATTTACCGCCTGCTTTCCCCGCCATCGAGAGTGCTCAGCGTATCTCCTCCGCGTCCTCCACATCCTCCGCATCTTCATCGCAGTGGACCTCACGGTCGTCTCTGATGCCGCCACCACCGTCCATTCCACTATCTCGAATACCCGGTCCACCTGCGCCGTCCGCGGCGTCCTCTCTGATGCCTCCCCCTACAACGACGAAGCCGCCGACGCAATTATCCAAATCCAAGAAACGAGAAAAGGTAGCCCTCGCGCCCGGTCATAGCCCACTTGACTGGGCGGCACTGAAGAGCTCTGGCACGGATCTGCGGGTATGGTCTCTTGCTTCTGCTTCTGGTTTGTCGATCTGCGCTGCTGACCATATATCCGTCTCCGTAGAGCGGAATGACGTCCCTGGCGCGCATACCTCCATCAGTGCTGCGCGCACACAACAAGCGCGATGACGCGTGGGCTGCGTTTAATGGCAAGGTTTACAATATAACGCCGTACCTGGCTTTCCACCCTGGCGGAGAGAAGGAGCTCATGCGTGTCGCAGGACGTGACGGGACGAAGCTTTTTGGTACGTATCACTCGCTACTCCAGGTATTTCGATGCTAATTCCCCCCCCTCCCCCGAACAGCACTGACGCATGCGTGGGTCAACGTAGATTTCATGTTGGACGCCTGCTTGGTTGGGTTTTTGGGTCCGGAGTCATCCCCCTAGATTCGATAGATTACCTATATTCACCGCTTTGGGGTGCATAATTTAGATCGCGAGGGTAAGGTCACGAATTTGTCAGTACATGGCATAGATCTGGCTATTTGTAGGCTTCAAGAGTTGCGTTGCTGAATAACCATGGACTGTTTTAGACGAATGCATTATCTATAATCGCTATCACTGAGCGGGTTCAAGCTCGCCTACGCCTAATGATCTCACGCGTCCGCCCCGAACAAAATGTCATATTGGCCTCGGTGAGTTTGGACCGGGGCGATAAAATGTACAATGATGACGGCTCATTTGTGAACTTGACTATGACGAATGGAGGTCTCCATAGTCTGCGCCCCTTCACGGTGGACTCCCGCTACCTCGGCCAATACCACTGAAAAGTAATGACCCACATGCATGTATACCTTCAGAGCTAGAAAGGTCATATGAAATCTCCGACGGTTTTGTGCTACCTTTATCGTTTCTCGACGATACTCATTAGATGCGCTTGTACTCAGATTCTCGACATCTCACGCCGTGGGGGCCCTCAATCGGCTTGCCTTTGCGTGCTATCCTCGAGCTGGGAGCTTCTGTGATTCGATCATCAACACGGCTTCCGAGTCATGTTCTCATGGGACTCGCTGGTATGCGGAAGAGCACCGTGCTCTTTCACGGTCCATGACTTTCGCTTATTGCATCAAGGATGAGATTGATTGTCCTGAAAACCTTCGCGCATGGCCGTGTCACCTTTGACCCGCACATCCGCGGCGGACATCGTAAAACGGTTGGGCGTCTAATGACAATGATGAACACGTGTCACACACGCTCTGTTGGCTGTGTCCTCGCATGCCCCCCTGGATCACGAGTTTTCGGCGCTTCATCACGTACGGATAAAAGGAAGAAGCTAGCCTGAGACACGCGTGTTTCTCGTTCTTGTTGGGGTTTTCCCCGCCCACCTTCTAGATGTCTGCTCTCTTCAGACCTATGATATCGATATCTTTGGCCTTTGCACTGGCCTTGGCCACTCCCCTCTTCGTTCTTGGGTTCGATAACACACGAAATGATAATGTGCGCCTTTTCTAGCAAGAAAAACCACCTGGTTGTCTTTCTCGACTCACGTGCCAATGCTAAACAGGTCGTCGCGTGAGTGTGCTCTCGCATGCGCTCAAAGTAGTTTAGATTGGTTGATCGCCGATCCGGACAACGCAGATACTGGGGCCAAAATTCATATGGGGCTACCCACACGAGCGACAAATCGGTGTGGCAGAAGACTTTGTCTTTTTATTGCCAGGTGCAACGTGCCCCCTTCGCGACCGTATCTTATCTTATCTCTTGGTCTAGGATGACAGCATCGACACGTTCCCCTTGGCTTTCCTAAATGTGGCGTTTGACAACGGAGGGCTACCCTCTTTGGATCTTTCAAATGTTAGGTCTTATTCTACCCGTGTTCTCCCAACATTGATCATATCTCTAGATATGCAACGTAGGGGATAATTCGGTATTCCCGGGGTCCGCGTTGCCCAACTGTTCCTTCCTCGCATCAG
>Ga0137394_10001408_pt1 | contig 17501 bp, 13 predicted proteins | sample czobulk116metaG_FD_108278 | JGI IMG/M metagenome (GOLD analysis project Ga0137394, IMG submission 108278) | Vadose zone soil microbial communities from Angelo Coast Range Reserve, California, USA - czobulk1.16 metaG | ecosystem: Environmental > Terrestrial > Soil > Vadose zone | place: USA...
GCCGCTTCGGCAAGAGCCTCGAGGGGAAAAGCCAAATCGCCGCTGAAGTCAGTCGAGTATTGGCCAAAGTGAACAACGCTTTCGAAGTGGACTTGCTGGTGCGGCGGGCGGCCGATATGTTGGGAATCCGAGAAGAACTGCTCCGGCGACCGGCGCCATCGCCAGGCGCGACGCGGGCGCTTCCACACGGCCCGGTGGCGACAACGACGACGGCGGCGAACCGTGACGATATTGCCGAGCGCTCGCTGGTGAGTTTGATGCTCAGAGTGACCTCCGCGGTTGCCAAGATCGCTCAGGACAAAGAAGCGGCGCAGTGGTTTGGGCCGAAGTGGCGCGCAGTGGTTGACGGAATGGTCCGGGAATGGCTAGAACTTGGGAAGGTCGACGTGCCGCGATTGACTCAGGAGTTGCCAAGCTCTTTAACCGCTGAGATTGCCGCGCTGGCTTTGACGGGAGAGGATCTGTCCGACGCTGAATGCGCTCGGATGATCACCGATTGTCTCTCGCATTTGCGGCGCAAGCATTTCAAGGGCGTGGAGCGCGATCTGCGCCTTGCGATCCGCGCCGCGGAAGAACAGAACGACGAGAAAGCGAAGAGAGAAAGGATACTAGAATGGCAAGACCTCGTACGAAAAGAACGCCAGCTAGAACGCCGAAAGCTCGAGCCGAAGCTGCCCGTCCGGTAGCCAAAGCTTCGTCCGCCTCAGATTCCGCCGGTCGGCCGGCGGAGAAGAAAAATCTGAAAGAGGTCAAGAAGCTCATCGACCTGGGCAAGGAGAAAGGCTACCTGACTTATGACGACGTGAACGACATGCTGCCGGCGGAAGTGGTCTCGCCGGACCAGATCGACGACGTCATGTCGATCTTCGGTGAAATGGATATCGAAGTCGTCGACGCCAATCAGCGAGTGACGCTGGGCGGCGCGGGCGAGGAGCTCGTCGAGGAAGAAGAGGAAGAAAAGGAAGTCGACGGCGACGTGGACGGCGACGTGGTCGGCAAAACCGGAGATCCCGTGCGCATGTACCTGCGCGAGATGGGCACCGTATCGCTGCTCAGCCGTGAGGGCGAAGTCGAAATCGCCAAGAAGATCGAAGAAGGCGAAAATCGCGTCATCAACGAGGTTCTGTCGAGTCCCCTGGCCTTGACCTACATTTTGGATCTCGGCGAGAAACTGTCTCAGCATGAAATCCGGGTGCGCGAGATTATCAAAGAAGAGGGTGACGAAGACAGCGAGGACTTCGAAGAGGAAGAGGTGCACGAAAAGAGACTGCTCGACCAGATCGGCAAGATCCGCCGGCTCACCAACGAGCGAGAAAAAATTAGGCACCAGCTCGACGGCAAACGCGTATCAGCCCAGCGCCGCCGCGCGCTCTTAGATAGCGTCGCCAAGTACGGCGAAAAAATCATCAATGCCTTGATCGCTTTGCAGCTCAACCGAAAACAAACCGAGGCGATCGCCGACGGGCTCAAGCGCGCGATGGAGCGGATGCAGTCGCTCGAGCGGCGAGTACGGGATTTCGAGCACCGAGTCGGCAAGTCTTCCCCGGAAATCCTGCGTCTCGTCGCCGAAGCCGACGGCCGAAAAAAGAATTGGCAAAAGATTACCGGTTCTCTGCGTATGGGACACGAGGCGATCTTGCATATGACCGAGGAAATCCGCAATGCTCGGCGCGATATCCGGCATATCGAGAAAGATCTGGAAATTCCCGCGGACGAGATCAAGCGGCGGGTTTATTCGATCATCGAGGGCGAAACGAAAGCCAACTTGGCGAAAAAAGAATTGATCGAGGCCAATCTGCGCTTGGTTGTGAGCATCGCCAAAAAGTACACCAACCGCGGTTTGCAATTTCTCGATCTCATTCAAGAGGGCAACATCGGCCTGATGAAGGCGGTGGACAAGTTCGAGTATCAGCGTGGCTATAAATTTTCGACCTATGCGACTTGGTGGATCCGCCAGGCGATCACTCGCGCGATTGCGGACCAGGCGCGCACGATCCGCATTCCCGTGCACATGATCGAGACGATTAACAAGCTGATCCGAACGTCGAGATATTTAGTGCAGGAAATCGGCCGAGAACCGACGCCCGAGGAGATCGCCACCAAGATGGAGATCCCGCTCGACAAAGTGCGCAAGGTCTTGAAAATTGCCAAGGAGCCGATTTCTCTAGAAACGCCCGTCGGCGAAGAGGAAGACAGTCATCTCGGCGACTTCATCGAGGATAAGCGAATTATCACGCCATCCGATGCGGTGGTGAATATCAACCTCCAAGAACAAACCCGCAAAGTTTTGGCGACTCTGACGCCACGCGAAGAACAGGTCCTGCGCATGCGCTTCGGCATCGGGGAAAAATCCGATCACACGCTGGAAGAAGTAGGACAGAAATTTACCGTCACGCGCGAGCGCATTCGCCAAATCGAAGCGAAGGCCTTACGTAAGCTCCGCCACCCCAGCCGCAGCAAGCGGCTCAAGAGTTTTATGGAAACTTGATATTTACGCTATCTTGACCCCAGTATTAAAAATTTTCTAAATTGACTTTCTTCGGGCCCATAGCTCAGTTGGTTAGAGCCACCGGCTCATAACCGGTTGGTCCCTGGTTCGAGTCCAGGTGGGCCCACCATTTGATACAGCGTAAAGAACTCCGCCCTCCGAGGGTTTCCGCTTTCGGATGGCGGAGTTCTTACTGTCATAGGCAGTTTGTAAGTTAATCGAGCCACATTACCCTGACTCTCACTTCCTTTAAAATTTCTCTGAGAAATCCTTACTGGGGACAAAGATAAAAAGACCGGGCGGTCTCTTAAGGATGATTTGTGCGCGCCCCCCTCGATCGCTGGATGGCGACACGGCTCGCGCGCCTCTTTCAAGTCGTCATCGTTCTGTATCAGAGGGTGAAGGCGCGCCGCCGGCAGCTGGATCAACTCGACCTCCTTTTGAAGCTTCGAGACCTGCTGGCTAGGGACAAGCAGGCAAGGGCGGAATACCAGGGCCGGTTTGACCATATTTTCGTAGATGAATTCCAAGACACCGATCTGCTGCAAGCGGTTGTCCTTTACATCTGGAAGCGCGAGCCACGCGCCGAGCGTTGGGAGGACGTGATTCTGTCGGACGGCAAGTTGACCCTGGTCGGCGACCCGAAGCAGTCAATTTACCGATTTGCCGGGCGGACATCGCAATGACGAACGCGTTCACAAGATTTTCGCAAAGCAATCATCTCGAAGTGAAGTTGTCGGCTAACTTCCACAGCGTGCCGCCGCTCATCGACTGGTTCAACGACCGTTTCCCGCGGATTCTTGGAACGTCTCCGGACGGCAATCCATTCGATCAGGCAAGCGGCAAAGTATTTGATCAAGCACTGGCGCAGGGGCGGGAAGGTGGGGCAGGGGAGGCTGTGCGTGTTTTGCCGTCGGACCTCAATGATGGTGAAAAGCACGTCGTCGATGAGTATCGCGACTTGGAAGGGCGGGTGCTCGCGCGTTACCTCCGATGGTTGGTCGAGGAGAGCGGCTTTAGCATCATAGATTCCGTGGACGGGCGAGCGCGGCGCATTAATTGATATTGCCATCCTCGCGTTTCCACATGGCGGCTCTCGCTTCTGTTCCCCAGGCTCGACATTGAGGAAATTCCCTACGCGTTACGCGGGGGAACGTTGCTCTTCAAGATCCGCTCCATCACCAGTTTCTCCTTGGATTAAGAGCTTTGGTTGATCGGGACGATGGGGTAGCGAGGCAGCCCTGCTGCGCCCGCCGTTTTTGCGGTCGATCTCGCCGATCTATTGCGAGAGAAGGCTCCAAGGGACAATGGAAGCAATAACCAGGATGAACGAGTGAATCGGGCTCGAGCGGCTCGTGATTTAGTTCGTGAGCTACGTCAACGGCGGTTCGACAGATCGTCGGGAATGATCGCGCGCGAACTTCGCGAGTGTACTGCCTTTGCTCGCGCGGTCACATTGGGACCCAACGGCGCCTAGCGTTTGGCGCGTTTGCGCGAGCGGTCTGGGGCGTTCCTCCGTAACCGGGCATCGTGTCATCTTTAATCCAGTGTGCCCCGGCTTCGACGTTTCATAAACATTTTTTTTCGAACCAGTAGAATAATCCCAAATCATTTGTCTAGACTAGATTAATGATGCGAGCTGTTGCTATTTTTTTTAACGTAAGCTTGGCGGGAGTGCTGACTTCACTAATCGCCATGTTAAGCACCATTTTGGCGAGTCTGAGATAGCTTTCGAACGTTTCCTAAACGAGTTCTTGGTGAATCTTTCTCGAGGAGAACAGCAGCTAGACGACGAGGGCATTGGAATTGTCCCGTCGCCGCAATAAAGTCGGTTGTGACCGCGCTGCGATTCCGCCGCTGCATTGATTGTCCCCAGCCGCGCGGAAAAGATTTCTAGACATATTAAATAGCACCTGACGCTGGCACACGTTACGTGTGTCAATGAGCTATATTTTGGGACGCGACTGGTCGCGGCCGGTTGCGTTTCTGGTTAGACCCAAAACTTGCGTGGGACCAATAACGATATTTATGAACTAGGAATTTCCCGATATGCTATTCGATCGCATCGAGCTTTTCGTCAATGTTGCCAGGCATCAGAACCTCGGAAAAACCGCCCGGCAGATGCACGTCACTGCCTCCTCGGTTTGCCAGCGGCTTAAAGTTCTCGAGAGTGAATTCGGCGCCAAACTGTATAAAAAGAACAAACAGGGTATCGAATTAACAGGGGCTGGACAGACTCTCCTGGGGACTGCGAATGACGTGCTAAATCAGCTTGAAACTCTGAGGAAGACATTACATCCAGCTTTCGAAGTAGCGTGTCAAACCCTGATTGTTGGTGGAACTTACAATCCTTCAGTGAAGTATCTACCTGAGGCGATAGCAGCTTTCCAAAAAACACATCCTCATATCGAAGTGCGATTTCTAACTTACGATGGGCCGCGTATTGAACAATTGGTGCGGGAAGCTAACGTTGATATTGCTATTCTCCACAGCCCATCTAAATCTTCCGATTTAAATATGGAACATTTTGCCGTTGACCATCTCACGTTTTTCGCTCATCCCACACACTCATTGGCCAAAAAGAAAACTTTGGATTTAGAGAGTCTTGCACACACCCCGATAATCGTCAGAGAGACAACGGACGCCACCGACAAAATGCTTAAAGAGATCAAGCGCCGAGGTGTGATGCCCAACGTAACGTTACGATGTGTATCCCCCGACGCCGTAAAAGCGGCTGTCCGGAAAAAAACGGGGCTAGGGATCTTATTTTACAATCTTATTGAGGAAGATATTAAAAGAAAAGATTTCAAGACTCTGAAGTTTCCGAGTTTACCAACGATAGTAGGAAATAGCTATATCGTGTATAGCAAAAACAAGCCTCTGTCATCCGCTGGCAACGACTTCCTTACTTTACTGAGGTCCATGAAACCTCCGCAAAAAAATCCCGGAATCAGTTCGGAAAATTAACAGTAATACAGTAATAAGAGTCGACGACCGTTCCAAAATTTGTATGAATTTGTCGGTCCCTACATAAAGTGCTTTCGGGACCCGGCCGATACCCGAAGCAACCAAACTGTTATGGCTAACGGTTGGGTCACCGAGAAGAGAGACCGGCACTCCGGCCATCATGCGGCCATCACGCTGTGCTTGCCTAGTCGTCCGAATTGAAATTTAAGCGTACCGGCGGTACTCCACTAAGGATGCCTAGATACTTAAGTCTTAGTTTTTTGACGTACCCGTGGGTCCTTTTCTTGACCCGCCGTGTCATTTGACACGGCGGGAACGCAATCTATGTGTCTATTGATCTTTTCCTGAATGAACTGGATAGAGACGGGTCTCGCGACGAGAGTCCGGGCGATTTGACGCGAGCCTTCACTTTGACACTGCGTGCTTCGCAACCGCTCCGCAAGCGCTCAATTGACTTCAACGTCGTGCCTTTCGTATCGGTCGTCTAGAGGACGAACGGTTGCATCTGCCTGAAATGGGTTCCTTCGAAATTAAGCTGTGACTTAAAATCGAAATTAAGAAAAAAAGAAGTATGCAATCAATAGAAAAGAAAGAGCAGAGTAAGCTATGAGTACGTAGTTGTAGGGCTCCTTTCGAATTTTGGAGCAACATTCTATTTTCCACAACCGGTTGCCTTGATCTCACTGTTGTTGAACCAAAACTTTTTTGCGGAATCAGGTCCGGAATGCCGGGAGGGCGGAAGCCTAGAAAGCACGCATATGATTACACCAGGGAGGGATTAGGGATTAATGAAATAAGCTATACGACTGTTGACTTCGTTCCCCATGCGGCTGCCGAAGAAAAAGCTGCAAGGAAAACTTTACGACTCCTGTGCAATTTTTTTTTGCCATTATCGAAAAACCTGTGCTTCTGAAAAACATGCTTCTATTCTCATGGCTCTCATGGCGGTTGCCAACTTACGCGAGCCACCGTGGTTTTAGTGACTTTCTTTGATCTAGACTCCTACCTTGGCCCAGCATGGTCACCAGCTTCGGGCTCATTGAAGTCTCTGCGGCGATAATGCGCTGCAAGGCCCGCGACTCACGCAAAAGCAAACTTGCCCGGACTGATCTGTGATCAGCTGGTGTTATTTAGTTTCTGGCGGAATCGGCAGCACGTAGCTCTTGAGGCTGTCGTGCTGACGAACTATGGGTTGAATGGTTGTTCAGTATCTGACTAACGCACAAAGGATGATGAAATAATTGTAAAGAGCTAAAGCAACGGGGTAGATAGCAGCCTCTTTTGCGGGTTAACTTTTGGCAAAGGTGCCGCAAAGAGATGAATCCCAATCAGCTTTGAAAACTGTGGGCCTGTCGGTTGACAGGACTAGTCCGCCCCGTTGCTTTTGTAACTTATCCTACCAAGTGATGAATTTCAATCACAAATATAGTTCCGCAGATAGGTTGAAAAAAGCACTGATGATTGGAGGTTTTCTCTTCTTCCTTATCAATATCAACGGGTGTTCTGCGGTTAATTCCCCACCGGTAGACAAAACAGGTGCTACGAAGGTCGATATTGCGCAGGGCGTCGCAGCTGTAAAAGCGAAGGAAAATAACGATCTCGAACGTTTGGCTCAGCTGTGGGAGCGACGCAGACGAGAAAGTCTCGCCAGCGACTATCCGATTGGACCCGGCGATGTGCTCGAGATCAGTGTTCCCGGAATGGAAGAGATCAAGATCATCACTCAGCGAGTAACGGGTGAAGGCACGATCTCTTTGCCATTTGTGGGCGTCATCAATGCCAGCGGAATGACGGATAAAGCACTCAGGGAAGAAATTCGCCGGCGGCTCGAAGAAAATTATATGCGGAATCCTCAGATCAGCCTTTTTGTCAAAGAGTTCCGCAGCCGGCAGGTCGCAGTGATCGGCGCCGTGCAGAAACCTGGCCTCTATAACCTGGCCAGTTCGGCGGACACGGTTCTGGGTATGATCTCACAGGCTGGAGGTGTGACACCAGCTGGAGCGGCTGAACGCATCCTTTTTATTCCAGCCGAGCCGGTGGATTCTGCAAAGGCGAAGGAAGTTATCGATTCCTTGCCTGCACAGTTGGTGAGCCAAGACCCTTCACCTCTGATTCTCAAAAACGTTGATCCCATCGTGATTAGTCTCGACAGCATCAACAGGAGCGGTCACGAAAGATATCTTAATCTACCGGCGCGGCCAGGGGACATCATTATGGTGCCTGGCGGCGGCGAGGTTTTGGTTCAAGGGTGGGTAGGAAGGCCTGGCGCCTACAAGATGTTTTCAGGGCTGACAATTTTGGGAGTCGTGGCTGCGGCCGGAGGTACAGTGTTTCCCGCCGATAACGGCTCCGTTGAGCTTATAAGAACCAATAATCAGGGACAGAAAACTTCATTTGTCGCCAATTTAGACGCTATCAAGGCCGGTGAACAACCCGATCTTCCGCTACGAGAAGGCGATGTGATTGATGTCTCATCTACCGGTCCGAAGCTAGCGGCCTACGGTCTTTATCGTTTTTTCACCTCATTCATTAATGTGGGAGCCAGTATCCCTATTAGATAAGGTCTGAAGGTTTGGTCGGATAAAGATTTTACCTGTGAAAGAAATTTCTCCCTACTCGAGACAAGGTGCGCTCCCGGTCTTCGCCGATCAAGAGAGCCCGTTGTCGAACGCACGTTTTGTACAGGAAGCCGTTGATGCTCCCAACTTACGCGATTATTGGCAGGTTGTGACAAAGCACAAATGGAAAATTTTGGCTTGCTTTGTTGCCGCTGTCATGGTCGCCGGCATAACCGTGTTCTCGACGACACCGACTTACACAGCCAAGGCTACGCTGTTGATCGAGCGCACTCAACCTCAAGTGGTCAATATTAAGGAGGTTCTTTCGGAATCCGCCGGAGACGAAGTGAGTAGCTACTACGAAAGCCAATACCAGGTCCTGAGAAGCAGAAGCTTGGCGGCTGAAGTCATCAAAGCGCAAGGACTCGATAAGGATCCCGAGTTTACGAACCCGAGCGCAGACGGCAATTTCATTTTACAGCTCGTCGCACAATTGTGGGATAAGCCGGTCGCCTGGTTGAATAGCCTTCTTTCGCCGGCTGTCCCGTCAAATTCCGGAAATTCCGGCGACTTCTCCGGCGTAAATTCACAGCTCATCGATGCCTACGGTGGCATGCTGGAGATCGAGCCGCTCAAGCGCAGCCGATTAGTTAAAATTGGGATCAGCGCTCCGAGCCCAGTGCTTGCAGCCAAGATAGCCAATGCGCATGCGGAGGGTTATGTCCGCCGGGGATTCACGCTTCGCACCCAGGCGAATGAAGAAGCGCGAAAATTTCTCGAAACCAAGTTGGCCGAACTACAAGACAGATTAGAAAAATCCGAAGATACCTTAAACCGCTTTCGTCGGAAGAAGGGCATTATCTCACTTAACGACAAAGAGAACATCGTCATTGATCGTTTGGCGGATCTCAATAAACGTCTTACCGATGCGGAAGCCGAGCGCATTGGTCTCGAAGCGCAGGCACGTCTTATCAAACGGCGTAGCTATGACTCTCTCCCGGCGGTGATCAGCAATGGCCTTATTCAGGGCCTCAAGACACAGGTTGTGCAATTGGAAGCGGAGCACGCCAAGCTTGCCGCCCAATTTTTGCCCGGGTATCCGCGACTGGCACAGGTTAAAGCGCAATTGGAAGAGACAAAGTCGAGGTTGGCTCAACAGATCAACGGCGTTGTCGAAGGAATCAACTCGGCTTATTTCGCAGCCGCAGGAAAAGAACGAGCACTGAGACTTCAGATGGACAAGCAGAAATCCGATGCCATGGCGCTCAAAGATGCTTCTGTGGAGTATGCAATTTTGGCGCGTCAGGCGGACACCAATAAGCAGCTCTACGACAGCGTGTTGGGACGGTTTAAAGAGATCGCCGTGGCAGGAGAAATTCCTTCCTCTAATGTTTCCATTCTTGATCGAGCGGAAGTCCCGACCCGACCGTCTAAGCCAAATAAAAGATTAAACCTGATGCTGGGTGCCCTCGTGGGTTTAATGGGGGGCTTGGGTTTGGCGTTGCTGTTAGAGCACCTTGATAACACCTTGAGGACGCCCGAAGAAGTCGAACGCTACCTACGGATTCCAAATCTTGCCGTCGTGCCGGACTTCCTCTGCCTCCCCAAAGCCCGGAAAAATGGGAAACCCCGGATCAGCCGATCGGAATCCAGCCTTCATTCGAGCCTGTGTGTCCCGAGCAAAAAGGCTGTGGACTCCGCTCTGCCCCTATCGATGCTCAGCGAGGCGTATCGTAAACTTCGGACATCCATCTTTCTCTCCCGGCCAGCGGAACCGCCCAAAACGATTCTTTTTACCAGCGGGACAAACGGCGAAGGAAAAACAATGACGGTGGCCAATACAGCCATTATGCTGGCGCAGATGGAGCTACAGGTTTTAGTGATTGACGCTGATCTTCGCAAGCCCACGTGTCACAAAGCTCTAAGGGTGAAGGGAGGGCGAGGCCTTACCGACTTTCTTGCCGGACAGGAAGAGCTAGAAAAAGTGATCACGCCTACATCGATCTCCAATCTTTTTGTTTTGAACTGCGGCTCGACTCCCCCTAATCCAACGGAGCTGGTCGGCTCCAAAAGGATGGACGAGACACTTGCCGCTCTCAAAGATCGTTATGACTTCATACTGATCGACTCTCCCCCGGTCATGCCGGTCAGCGACGCAGTTATTTTGTCCAGAATGGTTGACGGGGTTGTTTTAGTAGTGAGAAGCAAGGAAACCCAAAAACGCATTGTTAAGGCGGCGGTCTCACAGTTAGGCAACGGCCACGGGAAGATTTTGGGAGTTGTGCTTAATGGGGTGGATATCCGTAGCGCGGAGTACAAGGATTATTACCAGTACTACAATCGCGACTCTTATTACTCTTACTCATCCACGAGACCTACGTGAAAGTATGAGGTAAAAGGATGCGCTGTCTGATTACGGGGGGAGCCGGTTTTATCGGTTCTCATCTCGCGGATAAGCTTCTGAGCGAAGGTCATGCCGTCACGGCCATCGACGACTTGTGCACGGGAGCGATCCAAAACATCGAAAATTTAAAAACGAGGCGCGGCTTCAACTACGTCGTCGAGTCGATTTTTAACCGTCCTTTGCTCGCCGAGCTGATCGATGACCATGATGTGGTTTTTCATCTCGCGGCATCCGTGGGTGTGCGGCTGATCGTCGAAAGTCCAGTCCGCACCATCGAAACCAATGTTAAGGGAACCGAGGTCGTGCTTGAGTTCGCCAACAAGAAAAAAAAGAAAGTGCTGGTTGCCAGCACTTCCGAGGTTTACGGTAAATCGACGAAAATTCCTTTCTGTGAAGACGATGATCTGGTCATGGGCGGCACCCAAAAAGGCCGCTGGAGCTATGCCTGTTCAAAGGCCATCGATGAATTTTTGGCGCTGGCTTACTGGAAGGAAAAAAAGCTTCCCGTGATTATTGTGCGGCTGTTCAATACCGTCGGCCCGCGCCAAACCGGCCGCTACGGCATGGTGCTGCCCAACTTCGTACGCGCGGCGCTCGCCGGGCAACCGCTTACCGTGTTCGGTGACGGGAAGCAGTCGCGCTGTTTTTGCCACGTCAAGGATACCGTGGGCGCGCTCGCGAAACTGATCGAGCATCCCCGGGCGGTGGGCGAGATTTTCAACGTCGGCAGCGAGGAGGAGATCTCCATCGGCAAGCTCGCCCGGCTGGTCAAGTTAATGACGCACAGCGCGTCGCCGATTCAATATATTCCCTACGACGAGGCCTACGAAGCGGGCTTCGAAGATATGCGGAGACGGGTGCCGGACACGAGCAAGCTCAAGAGCTTGGTGGGCTTCCACACGACCCAGGATACGCGGCAGGTCGTGCAAAGCGTCATCGACTATTTCAGCGCGCCGGTCAAACCGCGCCGTGCAAGCAATGGCAGCAAAGTAGCAAGGATTTCGGAAGTTAGAGTCTAGCTGCTCGACAGTAAGGATCGTCTGGGCAGTTTCCATGCAATCAACCTGGGGCAACGCTATTTTCTTTCTGGCACCCGCAGCGTCGTTCCTGTTTACGCTGTTGTGCGTGCCGTTGGTGCGGCGCCTGGCGACTCGGTGGGGTTGCACGGCGGTGCCGAGGAAAGAAAGATGGCACACCCGGCCTACCCCTACCTTGGGCGGACTGGCATTTTTTCTCGGTTTTCTACCTCCGGTCTTATTGCTGACGCCGAATCTTTCATCGGTCCTGCCCTTCTTCATCATCGTTACGCAGATGTTTGTCGTGGGTATTTATGACGACATGCGCCGCATCAACCCCGCCACCAAGCTCATTGGCCAGATCATCAGCGCGGCCACCGCCATCTTCTTTGGATACTCGTTAAACTTTTTTACCTGGGCCCCGCTCGATGCCCTTTTGACCGCCATCTGGATCGTCGGACTGACCAATGCGCTTAATCTGCTCGACAATATGGACGGTTTGGCCGGCGGTATCGCATTGATCGCGGCCCTCTATCTCGCGTTTATCCAACAAGGCGACGCGCAGCACGTGGTCTTGGCTCTGGCGCTTGCCGGCGCTCTGGCCGGCTTTTTGCTGCATAACTTTTATCCGGCTTCGATATTTATGGGCGATGCCGGCAGCCTTTTTCTCGGCGCGGCGCTCAGCCTGCTCACGGTGCGCGCCAACGGGCAGGCCTCCAACATTCTTTCGCTGGTTGCCATACCGACCTGCATTTTGCTCGTGCCCATTCTGGATACCACCTTGGTGACGGTGACGCGCTTGCTGCGCGGCCAGCGCATTTCTCAAGGCGGCAAAGATCATGCTTCGCACCGGCTCGTTGTTTTGGGCCTGAGCGAACCCCAGGCGGTGCTTCTCCTTTATCTTATGGCTTTTGTCGCCGGCGCCACTGCTGTGCTGATCAAATCGGTTTCCTATTCCCTCAGCCTCGGGTTCTTACCGTTGGTAATTATTTCGTTTACTCTTTTCACCGCCTATCTGGCTCAGGTGGAGGTTGTTTCAGCGGAAGAGGCAAGGCAAAAACAATCGCAAAAAAAATTGACGGTGCTGTTATCCAGGCTGACGTATAAGCGCCGAGTACTGGAAGTACTGCTCGATCTGATGGTGATCTCTTTTGCCTACTATTTGGCCTTTAACTTACGTTTTGAATTTCATCTCAGCGGCTCTCTCGTAACTCTTTTTCTCACCTCGCTGCCCCTGGTTGTGACGGCGACCTATACCGGATTTTTTCTTTTTGGCATCTACCGGGGCCTCTGGCGTTACACCGGGCTGGAGGATCTTGTTCGCATCGCCAAGGCGGTGGCGTGCGGGACTGTGCTGTCTATGGCTGTGCTGATCCTAGTCTCTCGGTTCGCCGGTTACTCGCGAATCGTCTTTATCGTTTACGGCCTCCTACTTTTTCTTGGCGTGGCCGGCAGTCGCCTTTCTTTTCGATTGTTTGCCCTGTTCATGGGCAGGACCCAGAGGCAGACAGTCCCGGTGCTGATCTATGGGGCGGACGATCGGGGAGAGATCGTCGTTCGGGCGTGCCGTAAAAACTCAAGTGTTGAATATCGGCCGGTAGGTTTTCTCGACGATGACCCGTGGAAAGCAGGACGCTCCGTGGCGGGGCTACGAATTTTCGGCGGCGCGGACAAACTGGCCGAAATCATACAACGCGAAAAAGTGGCAGGTTGCATCATCTCTTCGCCGGCTATCTTAGCGAATGGTCATGCTGAGCAGATCCGCTCTCTATGTGAGGAACAGGGACTGTGGATCAAGCAATTGCGTTTAGACTTCGTTGAGGAGGAGCGCTGACAAATCATGACCGCAAGTTTAACGTCAAAGGTGGCCATCGTGGGTTTAGGATAAGCGGGTCTTTCATTGGCGATGGCTTTTAGCAAAGTCTTACAGACTATCGGCTTCGACATTAATCAGAATCGCATCGCCGAACTGAAAAACGGCCTGGATCGCAACGGTGAAATGGCCATGGACGGAACGTGGTTCGACGGGCTCACCATGGGCGGAAAATCCGACCGCTCATCCTGATTCCTCGACGGGCTCGGAACTAAAGGCCGTCGAGGAAGCCTGCCGTGATGCTTCTCGAACGGTCGAAGGATTGAACAGCTTGAACGCTTTGAACTTGAACCCAAGAGCGCAAAAGACGCGACGTTAGAAAAAAGGTAATTGCACCACGAAGGCACGAAGGACACGAAGGTAAGAAAATTGACCGCATAGCAATGCAAAAAGGTGACTTTCTCTTCACCACTTACGCCTGACGTCTCACGCCTGGTTTATCCGATGAATGTGTTGATGATCACGGGCATCTTCCCGCCGGATATCGGCGGGCCTGCGACTTATGTTCCGACAATGAGCAGCGAGCTGGTCAAGCGCGGCCACAAGCTCACGGTCGTGACTCTCAGCGACCGGCTCGATCACGACGACCGTTCGTACAATTTCCCGGTCCATCGCATCCGGCGAGGTCTTTTCAAGCCATTGCGATTGCTGCTCACGGTCGTGCGAATTTTACGAGAAGGGCGAACTGCGCAAGTTCTTTACGTCAACGGGCTCTATCTCGAAGCCGTGATCGCGAATTACTTATTGCGCAAACCGATGGTGCAGAAAATCGTCGGCGACTGGGCCTGGGAACGGTCGACCAATAAGGGATGGATCAATGATAATTTCGAGGAATTTCAGAAACGCAAGTACGGAGCGAAAGTCGAACTACTGAAAACTCTGCGAAATTTTTGTGTGCGTCGAGCGGATACGCTGATCGCACCAAGCGATTACCTGGCTCGAGTGATTACCACCTGGGACGTGTCCGCATCCAAGGTTTTCGTCGTCTACAATGCGGTTGAGATACCTTCATGGACTCGCACGACCGTTCCTTTGAGGACGCGATTGAACCTAGTTACCGTCGGGCGGCTCGTGCCATGGAAGCAGATCGACCGTTTGATCGAGGCACTGGCGGAGATTGACGGTGCGGGTTTGGTTATCGTCGGTGACGGACCCGAACGGAATCGACTAGAGGATCTCGCACGAGCGAATAACTTGAATGACCGGGTGTATTTCGCGGGCCAGAAAAGCAGGGAAGAAACTTATGGCTTGATGGCGGCGTGCGATATCTTTGTGCTGAACTCCAGCTACGAAGGCTTTCCCCATGTAGTTCTGGAGGCGATGTGTGCCGGTTTACCGGTTGTGGCGACGGCGGTCGGCGGCACGCCGGAATTAGTGCGGGACGGAGAGAACGGCCTGCTGATCGCACCGAGCGCTATGGGCACAGTAGCAAATATACTGTTAAAACTCGTGTGTTCTTCAGAAGAGCGGCTACGTTTGGCTCAGGGCGCGTGGCGAACCGCGCAGCGGTTTCCGCGTTCGGTAATGTTTGAAACGACGGAAAACATGTTGCGCGCGTCAAGTGTGATGGACATTAGCGCCTTGAAGCACTGCGAAGTTCAGGCTGGAGGTGTTCGATGAATGACGGCAACGCTTTGACCTACAACGATGCTTTTTTTACACGGGTCACTGAGCCGGGACTTGAGTCGGCGAGAATTATAGTGCCGCGCGTATTAAAGCTCGTGCGGGCCCAGAGCGTAATTGATATTGGTTGCGGACTCGGCGCCTGGCTTAAGGTCTTCCAAGAAAATGGCGTAAAAAATATCCGCGGTCTGGATGGCAACTACGTTGATCAATCCAGATTGCTGATAGACGCAAACCGTTTCAACTCAGTCGATCTTGCGCAGCCGATCAACGTCAATGTTGGCGAACAATACGATTTGGCGATCTGTTTGGAAGTCGCCGAGCATTTGCCTGCGTCTGCAGCTCCGCACTTAGTGCGCGCGCTCACCCGCCTGTCGCCGTTTGTCCTCTTCTCGGCGGCGATTCCAAATCAAGGCGGCAGAGGACATATCAACGAGCAATGGCCTTCCTACTGGAAGGAACTTTTTGTCGCAAACGGCTTTCAGAGGCTCGATCCGATCAGGCGGCATGTCTTGCGAGATAAGCGTGTTCGATGGTGCTACCGGCAGAACATATTTCTCTTTGGGACGGCTGAAGCGATTGCTCGCTCGGAGGTACTCAGAGAAGAGGAACGCCTCGCGGAGCTCGATATCGTCTGTCTCGATCTCATCAATCGTCACAATACTTTGAAGGACGTGTTAGCGGATGTCCCGCGTCTCGTTAAGCACGCGGTCGAGCGCCGAATCCATCATCCGTGGCTATTACGCGCACGAAGATGAGCTTGAGAGTCGTAGATGAGTCGATGTTGTTGGGGCGAGCCTAGGAGTGACGGCTGGAAGTGACCGAAACCACTCAATTTGTTTTTGCGCGGAATTAAAAAGCCGATTGAGCGGTTTGCGAAAATGTGACAGCGACACGGAATATTTTGAAGATATGCTTTTTTGCTAAGGCGTGTAGCCATTGTAACTGCACCGCCCAGTAACGAGGGCGGGCGTCTTTGAGCGTTAGGGAAATGTTTAATGATGAGTGAAACACTAGTCGTACGAACGTTTGGCGTTGATGTTTCCGACGACAAGGTTGCCAGCGATCTCCCGTGGAAAATCGGGCGGCTGTTTCCGTGGCTTTTTGCTAAAGATGTTCCCGTCTGTTTTCTCGGAGTGGGAAGAGGATGACGAGGGCTTCGGCAGAATGGCTCTTTCAGTTCGTATGCGGCCCTAAAGCGATCCCTTTTGACGGGTCTCTGACATACCACGTAAACCAACTGCTCGCCTGGGTTACCAATTTTATCGACATCCTTCGGATCGCGTTGAAATCGACTTCTTCTACCCTGATTGTCCTGGCCCATACTCCGCAATTCGGCCTTGGCGCGGCACTCGCAAAGGTTTTGATCCCGTCGCGCTTGCGCTTTGTGGTTAGAGTAATCGGCAACGATCCGAGCGTCAGTCTTTTAGTCCGGCGATCGTGGTGGCGCTTTAAACTTGAACGAGGGATCGAGCGATTTGTGTTGAGCACGGCTGACGTCGTCTTGCCGATGGGAAATTATACCGACGACCTGGCTAGATCTTACGGTGTCGACCCTCAAAAGATTCTCGTACTGCCATTCCCGGTAACGTGGCCGCAACGGCCGGAGATTACTGATTTGCCGACAAAACCGACTGTGCTGTTTTGCGGACGGCTCATTAAGGAGAAGGGCGTGCATATACTTCTCCAAGCGATGAAGTTGGTGCAACAACGAGTAAGCGACGCTTGTCTCGTCATTGTGGACGATACGGATAATGAAGCCTATCGGCTTGAGCTCAAGGAAATCGTGGAATCGCTCGGCATGAAAGGATCGGTTTCATTCCTGGGTCACATCACCAACGATGCCATTGCGGTCAAATACACGGAATCCTGGGTGCTGGTTTTACCGTCCATCTGGGAGGAGGGCCTAGGGATGGTCATGGTTGAAGCCGGTCTCATGGGAAGAGCGGTAATAGGCTCCAATTTAGGCGGCATTTCCGATTTCATCATCGATGGCAAAAATGGACATCTTGTGCCGCCCGGAGACGTAGACAAACTTGCTGCCGCAATAGGCGACATCCTAGAAAATAGAACTAGAGCAATTGAGATGGGAAATCAGAATAATATCTTGGCCCGCAAATATTTGGAAAACTTTGATCGAGCAGTGCTGCGAGTTCAACAAGCGATTTATGAATTAGCGGAGATAAAATAACCAGAAGTAAACAGTGCGCCAAATGCCAACGGCGCGCAGGCGAAGACCCTATTGAAGCTTTTGTCGTCGCCAGAGGAAATGCAGTGGTTAGTACCTGGATCTCGTTAAACGACAGCAAAATTTCGACGGTCGGCAATGATTGAGGCGACCGAAGCGGCACTGCGGGCCTGCGCGCCTTAGAATATTCAACGGTGGCGATCGGACGGATGGATGTTGCGGGAGTCATTTATTTGCGTAACGCTTTATGCGTTAGGGACGTAGGTGTGTCAATTGCCTGGGCGTTTAACACCACGGAAAGTGGTAACTGTAAGGTTGTTTTAGCTAATGACTGACAAAGTGGCGACTCTTTTCAAAGACTTACCATTCTTTGGGAAATCTCGA
>Ga0137394_10001411_pt1 | contig 17496 bp, 17 predicted proteins | sample czobulk116metaG_FD_108278 | JGI IMG/M metagenome (GOLD analysis project Ga0137394, IMG submission 108278) | Vadose zone soil microbial communities from Angelo Coast Range Reserve, California, USA - czobulk1.16 metaG | ecosystem: Environmental > Terrestrial > Soil > Vadose zone | place: USA...
GTTGATTCCGATACGTGTCCGACTGTGCCAGCGTAGTACGAACGGTTCCACAAAGTTGGCATCCTCGACACCAAGTGAGGGAACTCTTGCCGAAGTATTCGGCTGCTAGCACCCTTCAAACGAACAAAACGTGTTTGAGCCTAGTCTCCACATCGCTGACAAGAACTTTGCGACGATACTTCGGGCAGAACACGATGTGGTACGACAAGTTGAACACTGCTCCTGCGTTCTTGACGTAACGGCTGTCTTTGGGCTGCTGAATGTCCATGTTATAGTTATATACGTCTGCCATACTTCTATCTATTGTCAAATACTTTAGCGCCCTCACCTGCCACCTAAAGTCGGCCAGTCCGTCGGGCGGTCACTTATCGATAAGATTCGCCGAAGGATCTCGACTGAACCTACAAATAAGGTCGGTCCGCTTTGGCAGGGGGTTGTCTGTTGGGGGCGACGGTGTGGATAGCGATCGACGTCGATCCCGCGTCAAATCTGGGCCTGGGCGCTACTTCTTTTCTTCACTAGGCTTATCTGCGGACGGGGGAGCAGGCGCCTGCGTCGGCGGCGCCGGTGTTTGCGAAGTGCCCGAAATGCCGTCCTTGAAGCTGCGGATACCCTCGCCAAATCCCTTCATAATTTCCGGGATTCGCTTGCCACCAAAGAAAATCAGTATAACGGCCAGAACCACGAGCCAATGAAAAATGCTAAATTCACCCATGAACCGCCTCCACGCGCCCCACTTGGCGGCGCGCTATTTCAACCCTAGCGCAGGTAGCCCTGCGCGGCAAGTCTCTGTCGCTTCTTGCGCCTACAGGATAACACGCTCGTCCCCGGCCCGGCGCGTCACATGTTCACGGTCGAGGTATTCGAGGAGGGGGATGGCGTACTTCCGTGTGATCCCCGTCAGTTCCTTGAACGCGGGCACGGAGATCCGGTCGCCTTTTGCCTTTTTGTAAGCGGCCAGCTGCTCCTTTAGTTGAGCAAGCGCTTGACGGTGAAAAACCAATTCCAGAGACACACGCACAAGACTTTTTTCACGCAGCAGGATCTGCAGCAACTTCTCCGCCCGCTTGGCTTCGACGGCAAGTTTTGCCAGCACCTCTTTCACCGATGGCACCGCAAGGCTCGCGGAAGCGAACGCCGCTTCGATCTGTTCCTTGGCCTTGGCTTCTTCGGGAAGGAGGGCGATTTCGGATCCCGCTTTCTTTACCAATTCTCCCCGCACGTCGAGCTTTTTCTCTGCGGCCAGTTCTTCCAGGGCGGCGCGGAACGTTTCACCCCGCACGCGCTTTCCCAGGCTCGTGCGCAAATCCTCGCGCGCGATTCCCGGCAGCAAAGGATTTTCCCTCTGAAATCTTTCGACTCTTTCGATGGTTTTCTTGCGCACGTCTTCAAACAATTTTCCCGAGACCAGCACCAGTGGCTCGGTCGACACGGTTCTCACGCGTCCCGTTTTGCGAAGTTTTTCTAAAGCCCCCTGAATTTCCTCTTCCGCCCACCCCGTTCGCGCTACGATCTCTTCGTACCCGAGTCCCAGCAGCGCGCGCTCCGTCATCGCCGCCAGAATTTCGCCGCCGTCCTGCCGCTCCAGCGTTTCAAGAAACACCGCGCGTCCCGTATCCCGCAGCATCGGCCGCCGCGCCAGTGGGTCCAGCACCCCACCACCGCCAACCGTCACCACCGGCGAAAACTGCCGCACGATGAAGCGATCGCCCGGCAGCACCAGCACTTCATCCTGTAGCTTCAGGTTTGCGACAGCGCTTCCGCCGGGCGGCACTTCCTTCTCACCGTGAAAAAATACTTCGGCGATCGTTTCGGCCGTTCCCGCGTGAAAGTGCACGCGCGAGCCTTGCTTCATTTTTCTTGCGGATGGCAACAGCTCCAGTCGAACGTCAATTCTCCTCGTCTTCCGGAATTTTCCCGGCGCCGCCAATACCATCCCGCGCTTCAGCGCCGTGTGCTCGATCCCAGCGAGATTCACGGCGGTGCGTTGCCCTGGCGTCGCGCGTTCCACGGTTTTTCCGCCGGACTGCACGCCGCGCACGCGCAGCCTCTCACCGCGCGGGAAGAGTTCCACCTCGTCGCCCGGGCCGACGCTTCCAGAAATCAGCGTGCCCGTCACTACCGAGCCAAATCCTTTCATGGCAAACGCGCGATCAATCGGCAGCCGGAAGTATCGCGATTTATCCTTCCGAGACGCGCTTGCTGCCGCCTCGCTCAATGCTTTCTTCAACTCGCCAAGTCCAGCGCCAGTTTTCGCGCTCACCGGCACGAGCGGCGCTTTTTCCAGAAACGATCCTTGCAGGAATTCCTCTGCTTCCATGCGCACCAGTTCGAGTGTTTCGCCCTCCACCATGTCGCTCTTCGTCAGCGCCACCACGCCGCGCTTCACCCCCAGCAACCGGCAAATATCGAAATGCTCGCGCGTTTGCGGCTTGATGGATTCGTCCGCGGCAATCACCAGGAGCACCACATCGATGCCCGCCGCGCCCGCCAGCATGTTGCTCACAAATCTTTCGTGCCCCGGCACATCCACAAAACCGAAGCGGACGCCATTTTCTTCCAGGAATGCAAAACCCAAATCAATCGTGATTCCGCGGCGCTTCTCTTCGGCGAGGCGGTCCGGATGCGTGCCAGTCAGCGCTTCAACCAATGTCGATTTGCCATGGTCGATGTGCCCGGCCGTGCCAACAATTACGCTCTTTATGGCAATGGACATGGTTGGATCCGCGAAATTCTTCTGCCGCTTCGATGCTACTGGAGGAAAGAATCGGGGGTCAAACTTTGAAGGTTACTTCGCCGCAGCGATCTCGTCAACGATAGCTTGGGCGGCGGCTCGCGGATCGGACGCCGCGAGAATGGGCCTGCCAACCACAAGGAAATCGGCGCCGGCGCGAATCGCTTCGGTCGGTGTGGCCTTGCGGGCCTGATCTTCTGATTTGGATTCCACCGCTGAATCTTTTGGGCGAACGCCAGGCGTCACGATCAAAAAATCACGGCCGCATGCCTTGCGAATCGCCTTGGCTTCCTCGACCGAAGCGACGACGCCATCGACACCGGCTTTTTTTGCGAGTTGCGCAAGTTTCACAACCCGGAGTTTGGGAGCGCCGCCGATCCCAACTTCCTTCATGGTCTTTTGATCCATGCTCGTCAGGATGGTGACCGCCAAAAGGCGAGGCCGGTCGGCACCCATCGGAACGCCTGCACTGATGGCTTGCACCGCGGCTTCAAGCATGGCCTTGCCGCCGAGCGCGTGCACGTTGACGAGCTGCACGCCCGTCATGGCCGCCGAGGAAAGCACGGCGCCGGCAACGGTGTTGGGTATGTCGTGGAATTTCAGGTCGAGAAAAATACCGGTGCCCAACGCAGCCACTTCCCTGACGGCCGCCGGACCCGCGGCGGTAAAGAGCTGGTTGCCAATCTTGAACATGCCTACGAGATCGGCAACTTGCTTTGCGAACTTCGCTGCCGAAGAAAGAGAATCGAAATCAAGGGCGACGATCAGGCTGCTGCGGGGATGCGCGTCGAAAGTCAGGGTCATAATTGACCCCGACTCCTTCGGGGTCAGTGCTTCTCGGGTAGTTCCATCAACTCGAGCCGGACCTGGCTCACGCCGGAATGGATCAAGCCGATTTTCCGGGCGACACGATAGGATACATCAATTTCGCGCCCTTCCTGATAGGGACCCCGGTCATTGATGCGTACAAGCTCAAACTTGCCGTTCCGAGGGTTCACTACGCGGACGAGGGAGCCAAAAGGCAGGTTGGGGTGTGCCGCAGTGAGGGCTTCGGAGTCAAAGCGCTCCCCATTGGCGGTCTTACGCCCATTGAACCCGGGGCCATACCAACTGGAATTACCCACCCAGGTCTTAATCGGCCTCACGGGTTGATTCAGATGCGCCACCAAGGGGGCCTCCATCACCGGAGCGATGAGGAACATGAGAGGTACCCAGCGCAGCGCAGCCCAGATCATGAAAAGTCGATGTCTCATAGTGTGTTCTTTGTGCTACTCAGATCCAGAAAAGTGTAGCAAAAAGGCGTCGTTATGTCAACCGTTTTCTGCGGAAAATTTGTCTCTTATCTCATTCACAGTAAATGCTTTAGCGTCAAATAGTACGTTAGTAAGGGTCTCAGTGAGCCGCTCACTGACCCGAGGGTCAGTGAAACTGGCCGTTCCGACCTGTACCGCCGAAGCACCCACAGCCAGGTAATCAAGCACGTCTTCGACCGTCTCGATCCCTCCGAGGCCTATAATTGGTGTCTTGACGGCCTTCTTTGTTTCCCAGACCAGCCTCAAAGTAATAGGTTTGATGGCCGGGCCGGAAAGGCCCCCGGTTGGATTGCCGAGGCGAGACTTCCCAGAGCGGAAATCGATGGCCATTGCGGGATAGGTGTTTGCCACTGTCAAGGCGTCTGCCCCGGACTCTTCCGCCGCCCGGGCAATAAGTCCAATGTCGGTAACGAGCGGGGAGAGCTTAACCCAGAGGGGCCTCTTCGAGGCGACCTTCCGAGCGGCCCCCACGACTTCGGATACCTGGGTGGGGTCGTTGCCGAACTGCAGGCCCCCCTTTTTGACGTTGGGACAGGAGATATTGAGCTCGTAGCCCGCTAGTCCTTCGGCGTCCTCTAGGATGCGGATCACCTCGACGTAGTCCTCAAAGGTGTAACCGAAGACGTTGGCGATGACCGCCGTATCGAATTTTCGCAGTACCGGGAGTTTTTCGGCTGCGAAAGCTCGGGCCCCGACATTCTGGAGCCCCACGGCATTGAGCATCCCAGAGGGGGTGGGGTAAAGCCGGGGGGCGGGGGCCCCTTCGATGGGTTCACGAGAAAGGCCCTTGGTGACGAAGCCTCCGTGGCGGTTCAGATCAACGAGGTGGGCAAATTCGAGGCCATAACCGAAGGTTCCACTGGCGGCGAGAATAGGATTGCGCAGGCGCATCGCGCCAATTTTTACGCTGAGGTCAACGGCGCCAGCGGAGCTCACTGCGGGGAAAAGGATAACACGAAGGGGCCCCCGTCCGCCGAGAATCTACACTCCGTTAGTGGCGGCATGCAAGAATCAAACTGGCACATGGCCCGCAGATCGACGAACCAGGGCACATGCCTAATTTTGCGCGGCAAATGATGAACGACCACGAGGCCAAGGATCCCTGGCTTTTTGATTGCAGCACGCAGCCGAACGGTACGGAAGGCAGAAAACTGCATCAGGGATTTGTGTTTGGAGCCGACGGCAGAGCGGATTTGGGGTGCGCGGGCTGCGCTTGGGCGCGGGGCGCGGCGGGTTTTTTCAGGGCTTCGGAGAGGACGTGGCCGTCGCGGGAGGCCAGCGTGATTCCGCACAGGGCCGCGAAAGTTGGGGCGATATCGGCGGGGGTGATGGGTTCGAAGTATTGGCCGGGCTGGATGCCGAAGGCCATCAGCAGAACGGGGACGTGCTGATCGTAGTTGTAGGGCACGCCGTGGCCGGTGCCGTAGGAGCGCGGCTTTCCCGGGGGAGTGCTGTCCAGGAGCCAGTAGGATTTTGGCAAGATGAATAGATCCCCGCTGCGTCCGGGGAAATAACTGTTGGCAAAAGCCCGGTGCGCTGGGCTTTCGGTGGCGGGTCTATCGCGCAATTCTTCGGCGCGATAGACGGCGGCTACGCCGGGAACGTTTCGAATGGCATCCAGCACCGCGTTCATGGCGTTCGAATCGGCTATCAACTTCTCGTAAACGCCACGGGAGAAATAGATGTCGCTGCCGGAGATACGCGCCACGGCAGGCTTTCCGTAGCTAAACGATTCGAGTGCTTTCTCGATGCGCTCCTGTACTTCGGGCAAGTGCAGGAGGCCGGCGTCGGCGCCGGTTTTTTGCATGTCTTCGGGGATGGGCACGACGCCATGGTCGGCGCTCAGTGCCACGACATAATTTCCGCGACCGATCTTCCTGTCCAGGTGCCTAAACAGTTCGCCAAGGTCTTTATCCAGCCTGACCAAGACATCCTGGATTTCCCAACTGCGCGGTCCAAAGGCATGGCCTACGTAGTCTACCGAGGAATAGCTGACGCCCAAGAAATCGGTCCCGCCGGTGTTATATGGATACAGCGCCGTGACCGCCGCTTCTGTCAATTTGGTCAGATAGGTGTCCGCAAAGGGACTGGTCGCCCATTGTTCGTAAAAAGTTTCATCCGGTTCACTACTTCCCGATTTGCCGCGGAGCGGATGTGGAAAGGATTGCTCCCATCCACCTGGCGGGACCGCCCCGAAAGCCTTCTCTTCATAGAGGTACGCGGATCGCGGCAAACTCGGGGCCCATGTTTTGCCGTAATCGTCTCTCACTGGGTGGCTTTTCGCATACTCCTCGGGAAATGGATGCGTCCCATACGCGTCCGAGGTTGTCCAGCTGCCCGAATCGAACCACGTCACACTATCGGCCTTATGCCCCGCCATGGTGATGGCCGCGCGCGCCTTCAGCGAAAGGGTGATCACGTGCGTCGCGCCGCCGCTCTGGAATTTTAGCTCTTCAGAGAATGCCGGCACAGCCATCCGCAGAGCGCTGTCCCCGCCTTTCGGGGTTCCTCCTGCGTAGCCGAGGTTCTTGGCTTTGGGATCTGCAGTACAGGTGACCATTTTTTGCGATTCGCGATCCCACCAGGCGTTGGCGACCATGCCGTGCGTCGCGGGAAATGCGCCGGTTGAAATGGTGGCGTGGCCCACGCAAGTTTCCGTGGCCGCGTAAGGATAGGCAGCGTCGCGGAACCACGCGCCTTCCTCGACGAGGCGCTTGAGACCGCCGGTCCACTGGCCGTGGAATTTGTCCACATAGTCGCCGCGCATCTGGTCGACGACCACGAGCACCACCAACTTGGGCCTTGCGGGCGCTTGGGCGGCGACGCGCGGAACAAACGGAACGCTGCCGGCGAGAAGAAATGCTACCGCCATCATCCCGCGCTGGACCCGAGCGCTCTTCCACAAGAATCTGCCCGAAACCATAGTTAAGGCTGCCTCCCCAATCCGCCCAAGAGTCTACTACGACCTTGCTGTCGTTCGATGACCGCGGACTCGATTGACCGCGGCGCGGTCAGGAATGATAGGATTACCCGACCATGCGCATCGTCGAAAAGAGCCAATTGATGTCCGCGCCGGAAATTGACCGCACGTTGCAGCGGCTGGCCCATGAAATCGTTGAAAAAAGCGGCGGTACGAAAAACCTGGCGCTGATCGGCATCGTGAGGCGCGGAGTGCCTCTGGCGCAGCGGATTGCGCAGGCCATGCGCGGGATTGACGGTGTGGATGTGCCCGTCGGGGTGCTCGACATTACGCTTTATCGCGACGATCTTTCGAAAGTTGCGCCCCAAGCGGTGCTGCGCTCTTCGAACATTCCTTTTGGCGTTGATAACATGGAGCTGGTCCTGGTGGATGACGTTTTGTATACGGGGCGAACGATTCGTGCGGCCATGAATGGTCTGTTTGATCTTGGACGGCCGAAGCGCGTGTCGCTCTGCGTGCTCATCGAGCGCGGCCATCGCGAGATGCCGATTGAGGCGCAGTATATCGGGCGCAACGTGCAGACAAGCGACACGGAAATCATTGAAGTGCGCTTGCGCGAAATCGATAAGGAAGAGCGCGTGGTGCTGGTCGACCGCGTGGAGTAGATTTGGACACTTTGCCGGAATTGGTTGGTTCCATACTCGAGAAGGGACATTGACTCACCGCTTCCGCGATTTGCTGGCCCTCGAACCGCTGACCGCGGACGAACTCGGCTTTCTTCTCGACCAAAGCAAGCCTTTTCAGGAAATTCAGAAGCATCCGCTGAAAAAATTGGCGACGTTGCGCGGGAAGACGGTGGCGCTGGCGTTCTTCGAAACGTCCACGCGCACGCGCATCAGCTTTGGGACGGCCGCGTCGCGCCTCGGCGCGGACACCATGAATTTGCAGGCGGAGGCCTCCAGCTTGAAAAAGGGGGAGACGCTGCTCGACACGGTTTTCAATCTCAACGCCATGAAGCCGGATTGCCTGGTGATGCGGCATGCGGCCTCCGGCGCGCCGCACTACGTGGCGCGGCATCTGGACATTCCGGTCGTGAACGCGGGCGACGGAACGCACGAGCATCCTTCGCAGGGGCTGCTGGATGCGCTGACGATTCGAGACCGGCTGGGAACTATCAAGAATTTGAACGTGACGATTCTCGGCGACATTCTGCACAGCCGGGTGGCGCGTTCGAACATTCATTTGCTGGGGAAATTTGGTTGCAAGTTCACTTTGTGCGGGCCAGCGATGTGGGTGCCGCGCGAACTTGAGAAAATTGCGCCTGGCACGCCGATTCGCTGTGCTTACGGGATCGCGGAAGCACTCGAAGGGGCGGACGTCATCATCATGCTGCGCGTGCAAACAGAGCGGCTTAACGATCCACCGCTTTCCGCGGACGATTACATTCTTCTGTACCAACTGAGCGCCGCCCGGCTCCGGCTCGCGAACCGGGACGCCATCGTCCTCCATCCCGGCCCGATCAACCGCGGCATCGAGATTACGCCGGAAGTCGCCGACGGGCCGCAGTCGTGTGTGCTCGAACAGGTCACCAACGGGGTGGCGGTTCGCATGGCCATTCTCTATCTGCTGATCAGCTGCGCAACGGAGACGGACACTCATCCCGCGCTGGAAGTGAAGCCCAAGGAATCCGCTAGTGCTACTGATTAAGAGCGCGCGCGTGCTCGACCCGGCGTCGAAGACGGATGCGAGTCTCGACGTGTTGCTGGATGGGGAGAAGATAAAAGAGGTTGCTCCCACGGGAAAGATTGCGGCACCACAAGGCACGGAAGTGATTGACGCGAGCGGATTGCTCGTCGCTCCCGGATTTATTGATCTTCACGTGCATCTGCGCGAACCGGGGCAGGAATCTTCGGAAACGATTGAGACAGGGACGCGGGCGGCGGTGCGCGGCGGATTCACGGCGGTCTGCTGCATGGCGAATACCAAGCCGGTGAACGACAACGCTTCCGTTACGCGCTTCATTCTCGATCGAGCGAAGGTCGCCGGCAGCGTCCGTGTGTGGCCGATTGGCGCCGCCTCGGTGGGGAGCAATGGCGAAGCCATTGCCGAAATCGCGGCGATGAAAGATGCGGGGATCGTCGCCGTTTCAGATGATGGAAAACCGATCGCTACGGCAAAGCTCGCGCGGCAGGTGATGGATTACTGCCGCTCCCTGGATCTTCCGGTGATTGAGCACTCCGAGGACGTTTCGCTGGCTGCGGGGGCGGTGATGCGCGAGGGAGTGACTTCGACACGGCTGGGATTGCGCGGGATGCCGGCGGCGGCGGAATCCGTTTGCGTGGCGCGCGACGTGCAGCTTGCCGAGCTGACCGGGGCGCGGCTGCATATCGCACACCTATCCGCGAAGGCATCACTCGAGCAGGTTCGCTTGGCCAAATCGCGCGGGCTGCGCGTCACTTGCGAAGTCACGCCGCATCACTTCACGCTGATCGACGAAGACGTGCAGTACGATTCGAAATTTAAGATGAATCCGCCGCTGGCCGCGCGGGAAGACCGCGAAGCGCTGCTCGCTGGGATCGCTGACGGCACAGTGGACGCCATTGCAACCGATCACGCTCCGCACGAGCCTGCGCTCAAAGATGTAGAGTTCGATCGCGCGCCGTTCGGTATTCTTGGGTTCGAAACGGCCCTGGCGCTGGCGCTGGAGCAATTGGTCGAGAGCGGACGAATTTCGCTGATGCGCATGGTGCAGCTCTTTACCGCGGGTCCGGCGCATATTCTCGGCATCGAACGAAAGATCGCCCCGGGCCAGCCCGCCGACTTGACCATTTTCTCGACCGATCATGCCTGGACCTACGACGTGAAAAAATCCCCGAGCAAGTCGCGCAACTCTCCCTTCGACGGCCGCTCTTTCAAAGGAGCAGTTGTCGCCACCATCGTTGCGGGCCGCGTCGTTTATCGGATTCCGTGATCCTCGAGGGGTTTCCTTTTCCGAAGCATTCCGGAAATCCAGAGTCCCGCGGCGCCCGCAGCCAAATGCTTGAGCGTATGTCCGCTCCAGAAGCTTTCCAACGAAAAAATCTGGCGATCTGCTGCTTCACATATTTTTGCGAGCACCTAGAAACTAGCCACGACAAGCAGGTTTGATCCCCGCGTGCAGCGTGGAGGCCATAGCAGCGCGGCGACCAGCGCGAGCAAGGCGTAGAGTTGTACGGCCGCGTAGAAGCGCAGGTCGCCGACACCTCGTTGTTCAGACAAATGCCACTGAAGCACGCTTCAGACACCGGCCGCGATCAGAACCGGTGGCAGCCGAAGGCCAAGCTTTACGTTGACGCGCTCCGCGATGGTGGCCGCCACTAGCGGCATAAAAACAACCGTCAGCGGGAGCCGGTCCGACACCGCGGAACAAACGGCGCCGCAATTCCAATAACAGCCGCCAGGGCCAAAAAAGGCCAAATGGAGGAACGACCCGAAAGCATCGGCCGCATGGTTATCAATGCGCGGTGGGTTCGGCGGCGGGGTGCATGCCGTGCTGGGGGACCTCGTGAATGCCCCGGGCGGGAGGCTCGATGCGCTGGCGATAGAAATGATCGAGCGGGACACGGCCCTTGCCGATCGGGTAGCCCTTTTCGATCGCTTTCGTAACGTAAGCCTTGGAAAGTGTAGCGGCCTCGAGCAATCCCCGTCCCGCTGCCAACTGCGCGGTTAGCGCCGAGGCAAAAGTACAGCCGGTGCCGTGCAAGTGATCCTCGTTGGTCTTCTCTCCGGCCAGCGTTACCATCTCCGCACCATCGAACAGCACGTCGACGGCGCGCTCCATGTGCCCGCCTTTGACGATCACGGCGCGGGCGCCCATTTCGACGATCTTGCGTGCCGCTGCTTCCATATCCGCTACATCCCTGATTGTCAGCCCGGTTAGAACTTCGGCTTCCGGCACATTCGGGGTGATGACGCTCGCGCGTTTCAGCAGTTCCGCGGCGACAAATTTGATTCCGCCTACATCGAGGAGTTCGGCGCCGCTCGAGGATTTCATGACGGGATCGTGCACGATGTGCGCAAATTTGTAAGCATCGAGGAATTCCGCGACCACGACCGCGTTACCGCGGTTGCCCAGCATCCCGATTTTCACCGCGGCGATATCGCAATCCTTTGCCAGCGCATCGAGTTGCGCGCGCAGTTCCGAGCTGGGCGTGTTGTGAACGGATTCAACGCCCTGGGTGTTCTGCACCGTGAGAGAGGTGATCGCGGCGACGCCGTAGCAGCCGTGCGCGGCGAAAGTCTTCAAGTCGGCGGCAGTGCCGGCGCCGCAGGAAGGATCGAAGCCCGCGATCGTCAGCAGAATCAGCGGCGTTGAATGGCTATGTCCGTTCGTACTCATCGGCTTTTTTTACTCGAACAATGAAAATAGCCGGTCGCGTTGAGAAAACCGACCGGCAACTGCGAATGTACGCGCATCATTTATCGCGCGCAATAGAAAACTTCAGCGTGGCACGTCCGCCGGTGGTGCGGCAAACTTTTGTAAGATTGTGTGTTTCGGCAGATTGATTAGAAAAAATCCTGCATATGCGCAAAAAGCCGCTCCGGAGAGGAATCGCCCATCACGGGAAGAGACCGCGGACGAGAGTGGCTTCCGAGACGCGGCCGACGGCAAGGATCATGGCGCCGGCGCGCGGGGGGACGTGATGCTTGCGCATGGTGTCGACCATCTCGTGGAAGGCACGAACCATGATCTTTTGCAAGCGCGCGTTGACTTCCTCGACGTCCCACATCAGCCCTTCCTGGTTCTGGACCCATTCGAAATAGCTCACGGTGACGCCGCCGGCGTTGGCGAGAATGTCCGGCAGCACGATAACCCCGCGGCGCGCGAGAATTTCATCGGCGTGCGGCGTGGTGGGGCCATTGGCGGCTTCGGCGACGATGCGGGCCTTCACGGCCTCGGCGTTGTGGAGCGTGATGACATTTTCGAGCGCGGCGGGCACCAAGATATCGCATTTCATCGTTAACAGTTCGTCGTTGGTGATGCGTGAGGCCCCGGGCATGCCGACAACGGTGCCGGAACGCTCTTTGTAGCGAATGGCTTTGATGGGATCGATGCCTCGCGAGTTCGTTACGCCGCCGCGCGTGTCACTCAGCGCGACGATTTTTGCCTTCTTTTCCGCGAACAAGCGCGCCGCGGTCGCGCCGGCGTTGCCGAAGCCCTGAATCGCGACGGTCGCGCCGCGAAGCGAGATCTTCTTCAGCTTGCAAGCCTCCTCGACCACGTAGAGCAGTCCGCGCGCCGTGGCTTCGAGGCGCCCCTCGGAGCCGCCGATCGAAACCGGCTTGCCGGTGACGACTCCATGCGCGGAATGGCCCACGGTCATGGCGTAGGTGTCCATGATCCAGGCCATGGTCTGCGCGTCGGTGTAGACATCCGGCGCGGGGATGTCTTGCGAGGGTCCGATGATGGGCAGGATCTCGCTGGCATAGCGCCGCGTCATGCGTTCGAGTTCGCTCTTGGACATGCGCTTCGGATCGCAGATCACGCCGCCCTTGGCTCCGCCGAAGGGAACGTTCACAGTGGCGGTCTTCCACGTCATCCACGCCGCCAGCGCTTTCACTTCATCCAGCGTGACGTTGGGATGGAAACGGATGCCGCCCTTGCCTGGCCCGCGCGACACGTTGTGCTGCACGCGGTAACCGGTGAACACCTTCACCTGGCCATTGTCCATCTTCGTCGGCAAGGAAACTTCCAGCACACGCTTCGGAGTGCGCAAAATCTGCCGCAGGCCAGGATCGAGCTTCAAGAATTCGGCCGCCATATCGAACTGAATCTGCGCGATGCGAAAAGGATTCAGGTCTTCGCGCGGAGCGATGCGGGGCACCATGGGAGGTGCGCCTATCTGTCTTGTCGGGGCTGTAGGCTTTGCGACCGTGGCCATCGGCGTCGGTCCTTTCGTCTACTCGATTTGTCTAAGAAAATCTGTTTTCACTTGGCCCAAGTTCAAAATCCGTTGGAGATAAATTCTGTCTATCCATTTGCCGCAAACTTCCTGGTGTTGACGGCGTACGCATCGCGGCAAGCGAGGGAACAGAAGTGCAGCAGCTCACCCTCTTCTCGGAACGGAATGGAAAGCGTTTCATCCACGTGCATGCCGCAGACGGGGTCACGCACCAGCCGCCTCGCTGAGCGAGTCGTCTGAGTAGCAGGAGAAGCACCTGCATTCTGATCGGGCGAGCTAGCGGCGCCGGCGTTAGGAACGACGCGGCCGACAATGCGGCGCAGGAGCCACATGCTCCAAGAGAGCACGAAAACCCAAAAGAGAAACCGTAAGATGCGCGCAAAAATAATCATGAGACTCGGTTTCGGCCACGCGGACTGGATATTCACCTAAATGGCCTTGTCCGGAGTGTATGCAAGGCGAAAAGGGCGAGTCAAACGAAAAGGCGTGATTTCAAGAGGTTGCGAGGCGAATGGGATAGGGCAGGGAAGGCCAGAAGAGCGTTAAAATCGTGGTAAGACATAGATAATAAAAGACTTACGATTCGCTCTGGCTCCTCGGAGGAAGAAATTGTGGCTCGGGGGAAAAAGCTCTCCATTACCGTGCTGGAATGCGGTCGATGCCCATGTATGGGCGCAAGACTTCGGGGATCAAAATCGCGCCGTCTGCTTGTTGATAGTTTTCGACCACCGCAATCCAGGTGCGGCCGACAGCGAGACCGGAACCATTCAAGGTGTGCACAAAGTCGCTCTTGCCACCTGATTTTGCTTTGAAGCGGATGCCGGCGCGGCGAGATTGAAACGCTTCGCAGTTCGAGCAGGAAGAGATCTCCCGGAATTCGTTGCTTGAAGGCAGCCAAACCTCGATGTCGTACGTTTTGGATGAAGCAAAACCCAGGTCACCGGTGCAGAGCAGCACGGTGCGATAGTGCAGGCCGAGTTTCTGGAGAATGGTTTCAGCGTTGCGCACGAGGGCTTCGTGTTCTTCGTAGCTTTTCTCCGGATGCGTGAACTTGAAGAGCTCGACTTTTTGAAATTGATGCTGGCGGAGAATACCGCGGGTGTCTTTTCCAGCGGCGCCGGCTTCAGAGCGGAAGCAAGCCGACCAGGCGGTGACGTGAATGGGGAGTTTTTCCTCGGGAATGGTTTCGTCCCGATACAGGTTGTGGAGCTCGACTTCGGAAGTGGGCGTAAGCCAGAAATCGGTGTTCTCTAGTTTGAAAAGATCAGCGGCGAACTTCGGTAATTGACCGGCGCCGATGAGCGACGCGGTGTTTACGAGAAACGGCGGAAGAATTTCCGTGTAGCCGTGCTCGCGCGTATGCACATCGAGGAACAAATTTGCCAGCGCGCGCTCAAGCCGTGCGCCCCACCCTCTGTAGACGGCGAAGCGTGCGCCCGTGATCTTCGTGGCTGCCGATAGATCGAGGATGCCCGCAGCCTCGCCGACCTCCCAGTGCGGCTTGGGCACAAAATCGAATTTCGGCGGCTTACCCCAGCGACGAATTTCGACGTTCTCTTCGGCGCTGTGTCCGACGGGCACCGACGAATGCGGCACGTTGGGAATCGTGAGCAGGAGCTCGCGCTGCTGGGCATCTAAGTGGGCGATTCGCTCGTCGGATTGTTTGATGCGCTCGGAAACCTGCTTCATCTCGGCGATCAGCGAGCCGGCGTCTTGCTTTTCCTTCTTGAGGCGGGCAATTTCTTCGCTAGCCTTGTTCCGCTGTGCTTTGAGCTGCTCAGTCGCGGTGATGAGTTCGCGGCGCTCCTTGTCGAGCTTGCGAAAAGCCTCCAGGTCGAGCACGGCGCCGCGCTTCTTGGCCATTTCGGCGAAGACGTCCAGGTGATCGCGGAAGTAATTCAGGTCATGCATGGCCTTCGAAGGATACCGTAATCCGCACGACCCTTGTAGCGCGGGGTTGCCGGACGGCAGTCCGCTGAACATTCCTACGTTGGACGCGGGACTTCGCTCATCAATTCCATGATATTCCCTTCCGTATCGCGGAATCCCATCATCCAAAGATCGTAGGTTGACATCGGCGCGATCAGACGCGGCGGAGCTTCGATTTTCACTCCCAGCTCTAGAAGCCGGCGGTGCGCGGCGTTGATATCCGGAACCCGGAAGTAGACGATGGAGCTGGGATGATCTAGCTCCGGCGTTTCGGCGCGGCCGAGCATCAGCCGCACGCCGCCGCAATCAAAGAACGCCAGGTTGGGGACGGTGAACAGCAGTGGCAGACCCAGGGTGTCACGGTAGAATGCCGTGGCGCGCTCGAGATCGTGAACAATGATGGAGATTTGGCCGATATTCTGGATGCCGAGGTTTGATAAAGCGCCGCTCATGGGCAGTGTACCTCCGGGAGTAATTTAGTTAGCATAGCTAACTATATTCTATGACGGGTGTCAAGTCCAAACGTCTCGCGGGCGGGGAAACTTTCTCGACCGCCGACCGGCTCCACTCCGCAGCCATCCACCTGTTGCGGCGGCTGCGCGTGCGCGACCGCGAGAGCGGGGTGGGCCCGGCGCAGCTATCCGCGTTGTCGGTTTTGGTCTTCGGTGGCCCGAGGTCTCTGGGCGAGCTGGCCGATGCCGAGCAAGTGCGGCCGCCGACGATGAGCCGCATCGTCGCCGGGCTGGAACGCGCTGGTTTGGTCCGGCGTCATGCGACCGAAGATGGGCGGCGGGTGCGCCTCGAAGCGACCGCCAAGGGCACGAGGATCCTCGAAGCGGGCCGCAAGCGCCGCGTGGAATCGCTTGCGAAAGCTCTTTCGTCATGTACGGAGAAAGAGCAGCAGCAGTTGGGAGAGCTTACAGACCTCCTTCAGCAGGTCATTCGGAATCTTTAGAGATACTTGGCGCAGGAGTCCTCGGCGGCATCGCTAGCGATCCGAATTGTTTGTGAAGATCCTCCTGCAGGCCGGACTGCAAGCGAAGCAAACCAATCGTTGCACGCGTCTAGCAGCAGAAGTACTTCCGTACCAGCAAAAGGCGCACCGGTGGGAGCGGGAAGTACTGGAAAAAATGAACCCGGCGAGCTATCGACGGACAATTCGGCGGACAGCAAACTACCGAAGTAGTCGGAAGTTGTTTTGGATTTCTGGAGTAATACGACGGTAGTGACCTGTCTGCTCCTGTGTGTCGCGCTGCTGCTCACGAGCGCAGCAGAGCGGCCGGAAAAACCAAATTGACTTCGGATTACTGCACCTCCATCCCCACGCCCGAGCGGCCGGTCCCCCCACCGGCCGCTTATTTTTTTCGCGTACCGTCCCCGCAGGCACCCCAGCCGATAGAATACCGGGTAAGCTAAACACGGCCCTGGGGCTAAAGAGAGCGGTAGAAATGAAAAAGGGGGCTGGTGCAAGCCCCCTTCTTCGTAATTGACGCCCCAAAACCGGTAACCGAGTCGAGGATCGGTTCCGGCCACCCCGGGAAGCCAATCTTATAAGTTATCAATCAGAGAGCAAACCGCATGCCAGCGATGATTGCTCCACAGGAAACTCCCGACTTGATTGAAACCACTATGGTTAGGTTCAACAGCGGCCGAAAAAGCGCGATGTTACATGGCTCAAGTCTACAAAATCCCACAGAATGGCAGCAGGACTCTCCATTCTTTGGGAGCGTTCTTCGTCATGGTTAAGAAGGGAAGCCCAAGCGATTTGAGAATATCGTTATTGTAACTTTCTGCCGGAACCCGCCATTTTAAATCGATGTAAGTGTTTTCCGAGCAACGACACACCGAATTCACGGATAGAGGAAAGTTCAGTTCTCGACGCGGCTGGCGCTCAAGCGCCGATGGAGGAGCGCAGGGCGTTGGCCAGGGACTGGCTGAAGTGCTGGACATCGGCTTCGTGTTCGGCTTCGACCATAACGCGGGCGAGCTGCTCGGTGCCGGAGTAGCGAAGGACAACGCGGCCATTGTCGCCGAGTGCGGATTGCGCTTCGGCTAAGGCGCGGGACACTTCAGGAAGCGTCTCGAGCGGCGGTTTCGAACGCACCTTCACGTTGACGATGAGTTGCGGATAATCCTTAAGGCCTTCAACAAGCGATTCGATTTTGCCGTGCATGGAAACCAGCGAGGCAATTTTTGCAGCCGTCAGCAAGCCGTCGCCGGCAGGGCTGTCTTCGAGAAAAATGATGTGGCCGGACTGCTCGCCCCCCAGCACGTTGCCGCTGCGAAGCATCTCTTCGAGAACGTAGCGGTCGCCGACGGCGGCGCGGGCGAGTGCAATATTTTCGCGGGCAAGAACGCGCTCGAGACCCAGGTTGGACATGGAGGTAGCGACGACGCGGTCGCCTATGAGCTTATTCTGAGATTTAAGGAAACGCGCGGCGGCAAGGAGCACCCCGTCGCCATTCACAATCTTCCCGGTCTCGCAGACGAAGAGCGCGCGGTCGGCGTCACCATCGAAAGCCACACCGAGACGCGCTTTCTCAGCAACGACGCGTTTCTGCAAGCCCTCCAGGTGCAGCGAACCACAGCCGGCGTTGATGTTGCGGCCGTCGGGCGAAACGCCCATGGCGACAACGTCAGCGCCGAGCGACCGGAAAA
>Ga0137394_10001412_pt1 | contig 17479 bp, 25 predicted proteins | sample czobulk116metaG_FD_108278 | JGI IMG/M metagenome (GOLD analysis project Ga0137394, IMG submission 108278) | Vadose zone soil microbial communities from Angelo Coast Range Reserve, California, USA - czobulk1.16 metaG | ecosystem: Environmental > Terrestrial > Soil > Vadose zone | place: USA...
AAAAGGTGCATACGGTCATGTTCCATCGTAGAGTAAGACATTGCAATTCGGAATATACGAGGGATCGTGGATTGATTTCGTCGGGATCGATCACGGAATCTCCAGCTTCGCAAAAAAAATCGCATCATCACGTGACGTACATGACATTTTTTTTGTGCCCCTCATTGCGGGGTGCTGTGTATTCTCACCATGAGTTTTGAGTCATTTTTCGAGAACTGTATGTCCGTGTCCGCGCTCGTACGGCAGCCGACTCGAATTCCCAAGTCATTGACACGATGCCGCGAGTCGACGGTGGTTCGTGGGTCCAGACGCGTCGGACGGCGGACAAGGGAGTGCCTATTCCGACTTTCGGGACGGGCTCTCGTGAAATCGCTCGGCGGACGTGGACATGCTTGCGACTGAGCAAACGTCTGTCTTCGTGGCCGTTCCCCGGGAGCGTTGGAAGCATCTGTAGGTTCGCCAATACAATAACGTAGCGCCGATTCCATTCCCAAGAAGCCCCCTCACGCTAAAGAGCGATGGAAGTCCCGGTAGACAGAAATGACGAGGCCATCATCCAATTTTTTTTGTCGTGCTCTGGCCCCTTCCCTCCCGCTCGATTTTTTCCCTTTCATTCTGCGCCACATGGAGACGACGGGGGATGAGTGTGTGAAATGGCTTGCCGCGGAGAGAAGTGAACGCCACATGAATGACACTGATCCACTTTAGTCAGAAGCTATCTATGCGATCAACGCCAGTGGTTAGGGAAATATCGATACTTGTGTTACGAGGCAGGACCTAATGCCCCGAGAAAATCGTAGCAGGAGAAAGGGAGGAAAGGACGGACAGAGAGGTTTCCCCGGGCTGGGGATGGGATCGGGGCAAGCTGGCCACGTGAGTGATCGGGTGAATTGAACCGGGTGTTTTATTCCGCCTCGACTGGGGTAACGCTCTCAACCTTGTTTCCGTGGCCCGAGATCTCATCATCTGGGGCTCGTTCCTGTAACCTGGTCCATCATGTCTGGTCATGCGACTCTTGCTTGTTTGATCCATCCGCCCCTTCATATATTCGCGATCCTTCGTTCGTAACACATGTTCTCCCCCACCCCACTCTTCCTCTCCTTACTCTCTACCTTTCCCATTCGACCGCTATGAGCCGTTTTGTCACCTGGGCCCGCTTTGGCAACAAGAGCAAGGAGCTGCAGCCTCATACGACCCCACCCCTCCCAGAAAGTGGACAGGAAAAAGAGATGGCTGAAGAGGCTGCTGATCCGCCACCCTGCCGCGACTCGCTGGACCATCGCTCCGCTGACGTCGGGCAGCCCGACGATACTCCCCAGTCTAATGGCGAAGACATGGTCACACCCAAGGCGGGTGCCGTTATTGAAGCGTACGTTACCTTACTCCCACAATCCCCACAATTGTTATTCTCGCATACAACCGACACACCAAGTTCCTTCCCTCATTCCCTCATACGCTCAAATTTCTTTGCCTCTGACGCTGATATCTCTTTGCGCCTTCCAGGTCGGCATCTAAGCTGTCCATCCACTCCGTAGGATCAGCCCATGACACTGTATCTCCGTAAGTTGCGCCACTCGTTGCTATCTTCTCACGACACTAACTTCCTTCTCCTGTTCCAGGGCCGCACATATAGATTTTCCCAAGTAAGACGCGCATGTTCATTTCGTGTTTCCTTTCAAGCTAATGCGTATGTAGCCCGTCCTCTGATGCCCGGGAAAAGCAGAGTACGCGCCGTCCTCCGCGATTAAAGCATTCCAGGTCTTTCTTCAGTACATTCGCCCTCGCCAAGAAGCTTCGAATTCGAAAGCAAGTCCTCGTGCGCGAACCTGACAATTCTGTGCCTGCGCCCGCGCCAGAGATCTCCCGTCGCTTAACATATCGCCCGAAGCCAGTACCCATTCCCCTCCCCGATGACATCGCATCAAGGGAACGACGCGAAGAAGCTCTCCGTGCGAGGGGTCTGCTCCCACGGGACCTATCAGCCATCGAAGCGAATCAAGATCGGCGGATTGATACCCTCTGCAAAAAGAGCAATCCTCTCCCATCTTCTGACAATACTCACAGCGATGCAAATGGCATCGCCCAGGCGTGGCGAATTCATAATTCAAAATGGCTGTCCGAGAGTCTACCAAACTTGGACACTTCAGAGGATCCCATGACTGAAGAAGGTCCGCATCCATCAACATATTAACCCCTATTTTTGTCCTAATTCTCTCTACCCAGTCACTCCGCCGACAGAGGCGTCGAGCCTTTCTGAGGGATTGTTGGCGCTGGTGACAGTGGGCGCTGATGATCCTGCTTCAGTCCCACTCTTTGGTTCGCCATCGATTTCGAAATTCTTGACTTTAGCCCCGAATTGTTCACCCGAGGAGTCCATCAGTCATGAGGACTCGCCATCTTCATGGGCAGATTCACCAATTCCATCAAGCCCTGAAGGACTGATGTTGCCATTATTTTGTCTCGAGGACTCGCCTACCTACATTCCCATGTTGGAAGCTGTCAAGACAACTACCGCCCAATCAGCGCCCTCTTCACCTGCCTCTTCTAAGACGTCGTGCTCCTTGCATTCCCAGATCGCTGAGAAGCCACAGGCGTCTACACCTTCCTTGCAAGTATCGCCTTCTCGTCAACAGGAAGATTCGCAAACATCTTGTTCCCTTCCTCAATCGCCTTCCGAGCCACGAATTGAATTGAGTTCGAAGTCCCTGCCTACGGCACCTCACCCTGAGCCACTCGATGTCACTGCACAGGCGCAGCGCCCAGTTCCGGACCTCTCACCCCTTCTTCTTTTCCCGCTTGTGTCGGATACATTGCTCGCGTCACCTACTACCCCGACATTATCGCCGTCGGTATGTTACTCGTCCTCGGAGGCCTCGGACAGCACACCGACTGCCGACAATGGGGATCTCATTGCTTCGCCTGTGTCGGATGTCATGCAAATTCAAGGCCGTGCCGACATTACACCGTCCGCAGTGAAGAGTAGCGAAGGGGGCATCCTTTCCCGGGAAGTAATCTTGGAAGGGTCGGAGCCTTTTCCAGATGAAGATGATCTCGATCCCTTCGCCGCTAGTCCTTCGAGCCCCTCCTCTATTCCAACCGTAATTACTACTCCCTCAAGCAGGTATGGCCCCACCACTGCCTCACCAGAGTGCGCGTCGTCTCATGCCTCTTTTTAGCAGGTCAAGGAATCGATCATCGACGCTTGGCCCACCTCCCTCGGCATCGAGATCACCGTCGTTGATGGGCTTACGCCGCACATTTACTAACTCCCGGTTGTTCCTCCGTCCTCGCTCTCGCACGACGATGTCGCATCTAGACCCCACGAATTTATCACCACCGCCCTCGCCACTGGAGGTAAAAGTACACAATCGTTCAACCATCTACGAGGAGACGACGCGGATCGATGACGATGAAGTTCGTCGGTTGAGCGAGCTCGCGTTCATGACGTGAGCCATTGTGCTTTTCATTTATTTGATTATTTTCTTGGCATACTTGAAAGGAGAACTATGATTGCACATTGGCATTTCCACTCTTTTAGCGTCCCCTCGGATTCCCCCCCCCCTCTCTCTCTCTCTGAACCCTTTTCGCATAGATACCCTGTATCACCTGACTTTCCAGACATTGTCGCTCCTTGAAAATACCAGCACGTCGGCATACCATTCCTTGAACCTCATTTTTGTTTAGCTGTTTCGGTAGTCTATCGCATGTCTATATTCCATCCCGGTTTGTTCCTACTACTAAGGCTAGGGACCTTGGACATGAAGCGTATCAATACAGTATTATTATGAGCGATGGTCTCGGGCTTTGTTGCAAGTGATAGCTGACAGCGAATTCGATGCAGCTGGCGGCGCAGTCGCAGGAACAGATTCCGCGTAATAAACCTTCCTGCCGGTAGCTATGAACTTATGAGATCTATGAGAACTCGAAGCGAGAGTCTGGGACTGGCACGATCTGGAACTTTCATTTGCTTCGATTGCCATCAAAATACAGAAGACAAAAAAGAAGAGAACCAAAAGCCTTCGGACTTATGGAAAGCATCGAGGTGTATCGATTGCACTGGCATTTGGCTAGGAATTGGTGCGGATATTTTGAGGTGATGAACTCGGACGAGTCATGCGTTGTCGTCTCCGCCGCCTTGGCACCGTGACTGCGGCAGTAGCGGGATATCAGCGGAAGTTGGGCCATCTCATCCCCTCCCCTCCCTCCCTCCGAGCGAGTCGGAATTTGCGGGGGTCACTCAGGCCTCACTGGCAGGCTGTGAGATCACACCCGCGGATCGCCTCATTTTTCCGCTTTCCGTTTCCGGGCGGGGCACAAAGCCAAAACAAAATGATCATCGTGATTGGGGCGTTATTTGTTGGACAGCTCGTTGTGAGAGGATACACTTATTTACCTCCGAGTCGAGCTTTCTAGAGTTGTTAAAGGTGTCACGGTGCCAGAGACCGGTATGATGTGGCTTTAATTCCTTGCCGTACCGTACACTAGAGTAGTCCAGTCCACGTGTGTCACACATACCAAGCGCTGTAAGCTACAGTACTTCGAATTCGTACAACTGTCAATTGGGCGGTGTCGGTGGCGGCTATCAATGAAAAAGAAAAGTGACGCCATCGCCATCAATCTCCCCCAGAGCACTTGTATCCCCCAGCCCTTGGCTCCATAAAATTTGAAATTTATTATAAAGTTCGAATTTGAATTTTCAATCTGAAGGTTCGATTTCCGACAGTCCCGACTTCCCCGAAAAACCTGCCCATATGTGGAAGGTTGGGGAATGAATCGGGAACGTAGGTCCATGACATGTGCTCCACTTTTTTCGTCATCGTCTGCGTCAGGTGGTGCCAACTATTGAACTGAATCCATGGTCAAGGTTGCATTATACGTGGGTACAGTGCCCGCCAATTCATTCATTATATATTGCTCTCACGCGTCCTGTCACCTGTCACCAGGGCAAAGAAGGAAGGAAAATCTGACGAGAGGCGCGTCCATGCTTCCTAACTTCTCACCGACACCGACTGGACACAAGGGATACTCTTGAAAAAGTAATTGCCTCCCGGGTCCGCTTAAGTTGTCGCTCGTACATATCAGTCTCGTATCCCCTCGTCCTCAGCTCATTTCGAAAGCCATTTGTACTTTGCATGACGTATACGTTACCGTAGAGTAAGAACGTGAATTATGTGCTAAGGTACGGCTTATAAGGGTCCACAGTGCCTGTCGTTGTGTCGTGAGGGTAACTGGCCCCCCACTTCCTTCGAGATTTTTTGAGGTTACGTTTCAGGGCTTCTGGAAGGACGAGAGAAATACCGAGAGAGACAAATAGCAGTACACACGACAACCACAGTCGATTCGGTGTCTACAGTATTATTTTTCCCATTCATTTAGAAGTCCGGGAGGCCATGACGCTAGGAGGCACGCCCAAGGCAACTCAGGTCCGAGTCAGCAGCTCAAACATGGTAGAAAGCAAGGCGAAGGTGAAGAAAATACTACATACGTCCCGGATCGAGGTCGTTGACAAAACGGATGTAAAAGTCGAGCATCGTGTTTGCAAGCAAATCCCAACTCGATGCCTGAATTTGATACAGGCCCAAAAAGAAGCCTGAGCTCAGAAGCATGGAAAACTATCATAGCGGGAAAAAATAATAATAATAGAAATTCGCAAAAAATGCATCCAAGCCCCGTTTGGATAATGTAACCGTACCTCCCAGCCCTAGGCGAATCCCCTGGTACAAACTCTGTGAAGAGATGGGCGAAGACCGGCTGAGACGCCGCAGCTGCAGCAGAGAAGCGCCTCCTGGGGGGCAAGGAACATGCTGTCCCCGTACCAAGCCTCCGCTCTGTCAAACAGGAAGTCACCGGTGCTGAACGGCAGCTGCCAGTGCTCGGTGTCCGCCGCTAGATACAAGCCCGCGATCTCGTTGAGGGTGTCTTGGGTGATCTGATCTTTGACTCGTCGATCTGGGACGCTTTCACGAATTGCTCAAAGCCGGTGACTTCCGCGGCCCCGGACAAGCCTAGGCCAAACAGCGTGGCGGAAAACGATGTGCCCTCCTCGTTCAGCTACCCATCGGGCGGTGGGAGGGTGTTTTTATCAGAATTTTAGAGCGAGACGAGATCACCGACTGACATTGGTGCCCGTGATCATTGATTGGTACATGAAGCAAGTCTCCCGAGGCGATCATCGCCGAAGCGCGAACAGGGGCAAAGCTACCCAGAGCAATAGTAGGTTGCCATAGCTGATGGTTAAAAGTCGAGTTGACGAGCGCGTTGCTTATATTCATCAGTGTCTTGAGAGTGGTTCAGGGCGCATATCGGATCAAATCAAGAACGGAAAATAAAACCTCAGACGGAACAGCCTCTGAGCATGCGATGGCTCTGGGACCTGCAGGGCATCTTGTGGCCTTTAGAAGGGCATCGAAAGGCTTTCCTAGTTCGTCATAAGTAGAGAACTCTTGCTAAGAACAACATGTTCAGCGCAGACTTTGGAGGCCAACCTGGCCTTTCTACTCACAAAGGGCCCGTAGGTGAATCCATAATAGCTGCACGGAATAGCGGCCTCGATGCAGGGAATAGAATATGGGCCTCCACGCTTCCGGCGCCAGCTGACTACACATAATGTAAAACTTGACGTGGCCTGAACGCAGTCCTAAAAAACCTACCTGTCCGCCGAGCGCAACCTGGCAGTGATCTCGGGACTGGCGTCATTCATACAAGTTGTGTATACTTGCTCTGGATCGCCACCGAACTTGGCGATGTTATCCTGGACGAACTCCAAGGCGGCCCGTTGATCTTGCAGGCCGATGTTCAAGTCATGAAGTGGAACATGGGAACTGGCAAGCTGAGAAATGTATGTAGACATTTCTGGGCTTTGGAGGGCTAACCAGACTTACGAATCCAAAGGTATTGACGCGCGATAGTTACTGTCCCGGAGGATGAGCAACTTGCAGGAAAGGAAGAAGTAATGTCACATAGTCACCAAGATGATAGGTTTTCCTATAGCAACACTTCTGGTCACGATACCTGAGTGACGTCCTCGATACACTGTTAGGAACGATAGATAAAATTCCAGCCTACTGGTTCCATCCAAGGCTGGATCAGACGCAGTTCTAAGTCAATTGAACGGAGATCATAGGCTCGTAAATTTCCTATCGCACCCTATGTTATATGCACCACCCTTCGAGAAGATTAGCCGATCGCAGATGTTTCAGTGGAAAAAGTCTGTTGTGGTCGCCACACCCGCATATATCGGAGATGAATGCGTTTAAACTAGGTCAGGTGATCATACGACGGACGTTCAGAGTAGTTGGCCGAATATATTACGTAGATACTGTCTTCACTAATAGGAGCGGTTGTCGATGGTTGAGGGCAAGCGTGGCTGAATTCAAAAGCATCTTAGATGTCCTCCAAAGGTCGAGATATTGGAAGTGGCGCTTTGATACCCAGCCAGCGATCAGTACCGTTTACAGTCAAGCCCCGGAAAGTGCCTGAAGAAAGGGTGATGAGTGGCGACGATGCCACATGTGGGAACGCGTTTAGGAGTAGCACGAGGGATGCCAGAAGGAGTATTCGTCGTGAGGTAACCGTGGCGAGGAACTTTGGGATCGTTGGTGCCGAAAGTCGAAGGAGTGACCGCATGCTGACTGCACAATGAGGAATTGTAGGTTTGACACCGGAGCACGATCCGAGGCTCAGTACAGGGCTTCACCTTACGAGTTCAGTGCCCGGGGGTGTAGGAACAAAGCTCGGCGGACTGTGGGAACTTCCTCGGGTCGTGTGACCTGTCTCTCATTATAATTGGGGCTTTCCACTTCTTCTCCTCCACATCATTGATGAATGCATCATCTATTGAATCTCTAACAATCCTTAGATTTACATATATTCTATGTCAGTAGCACTTCTCTATATACAATATTCTGGCTTACCCAAAATATTGTGTATAGAGAAGTTCTACCAACACAAATAGAGAATGTACTTGACCATGTAATCATCTATCTACTACCTCGACACCCAGTGAAATCAGTGTGATATTTATTTTGGGGAGATCCATTTTTACTCGAGAATGGCCACGTCGTGATTGCACGTGCTGTGTCGACTCGGACCAACCCGGGACGTCATGCTCGCTTCAGTCAAACAATTGGTCCATGCGATCTCCATGACGGGCGCAAACTACACTGGAGGGAAACGGCGAGTGTCTCGAATTCGTTCGCTCAAATAGACACTGTGATTCCTAACCAGCGGTCATTTATCTTCAGAAACGTCGCCCGAACGCGCTTCCGCGACTCGACCCGGCGCGTACAGAAAAATCACTTCGGCCGTCGGCGTCTTGGAATCCTCAGTCGCGATCTCGCGAACGGACCACATCCAAGGACGGAAAAGCCCAATTGTGGAATATCCGGCATCCAACTCGAACATGCGCAGAGGGACATTTCTCGACTTCTACATCCGAGCCCCACGCACGAGACGGGAGCCGTCGGCGCGTTTGCTTCTGCCAGTGATGGCTCCTCTGCCGCTGTCTCTTCTTCCACTATCATACCTTCCAACTCGCGAATCACGCATATCTTGGACGATGGAAGTTGTGAGTCCCCGCAGCCTTTTCCTTCCAGCTGAGCGGGACGTCTTTCCAAAGACTCTTCCCTACGAGCAGAGATGGATCGTGTTCTCGAATTCTCAAGGACAGTCGGCCTCTGCAATTACACAACCTCCCCCAAGCAAGGTGCCCTGGCGTCGCCAACACCTTGCCTGGACTCTGAGCGAGAGGTGGGTATCGTGCTTCTGGTCTTGCTTTAACTCACTGCGGCTTTCTAGCGGCTGAGCTCACGCCAACAACGACATGAAGACTCCCCCATAAGCGACTCGTCTGGAGGGCACCGTACAAAGGCTCACGTCGGCCACGCTTCGCAGGTCCCTGGTATGTCTTGTTAACAAGGTTATTTTGACACGCTGAGACTAACTGCTTTACCAACAGAAAATTTGCAAACGTCACAAACCAGAACTCAGTTACATTCGCTCAGAGAGACAGTTTCTCCCACGCCTGACTGCGAATATCTGGAGTACTACGTCTCTCAAAGTCCTGTTAAATCCAGAAGCACCGTAGAACCCCAACTTGGTCAAGAGACTGGTTCTCCAGGGTTATTGAGAAGGGATCCGCGCACAACAGATCCTTTACCGCCTTCATTCGATGCCATCGCTTTCTCAACGTCGCCCTTACCACCTTCGTCGCCCTTACCCAGTAGTACAACTTACGGGTCTCTTCTTTCTCTTTGTCAGCTACCTCCTGAGGCCGAGACGACAATTCTAAACTCAGACAGAATCCCATTGCCCTCCATGTTGAGCGGTTCCTATGACGTTGGCTCTTCCTCTCGCTACGGTGGCAGTCGGCACATAACTCCTGATCTGGCATCTACGTCACCCTCGCGGCACCTTCCCTGCACCGAGTCGGGTCTCGTCCCGAGGCTTTTGGCATCGTCTTCCAAGGCAGACATCATACCTGACCTCCTAACGTGTAACAATCCTTGGAATGCCATCGGTGATGTGCTGGACCTTCCTCCCATTCCTTCAGCAGACGCTACGTACTTTAGTAATATTCCGTCCTTCAATGCGTTCAGGCTGTCGTCCCGGGCTTCGTCTAGCTCGGGACAAGTGGATATGAGAGGGCCTCTCAGCCCTGCCAGAGATGAGGGTACTAGGTCGAGGACAGTACACTCCGATGAAGATATCCTTATTCGCCCTGACTCCTCTCAACTTAGTTTTGCACGCGAGACCACCCGTCGTGCCTCATCCCCGCTGGTATCCCGGGACCCGCCCACTAAGAGAGTCTTTTCTCCAGCACTGCCGTTCTGTTCTAGCCTCGAGGCTCCCATACTAAGCCTAGCCGAACCTCACCAGCTCTCTCCTTCACCAAGTGCATCTACTTCAATACCTAGTGAAGCTCCCCATTCTGTGCTGGTGTCTTGGACCCTGTCACCGTTACCTCGAACCCCAGACGGCAAATTTGGACTAGGCTCAGAAAGCTCTCCTGCTCTGGTGAAGATGCTTTCACCCCCTCCCTCTATTATGACACCCCGAAGGCCAACGTCCCCTGCTCCAAAGAATCTGAATTTGCTGGATACATCTGTATCTCGTCCTTCTGGGATCACGTCCACACCATGCGATGCTATAATTGAATCCGATCCTGCTAGTCTCATCTCTAAGGTGCCCACAACGCAAGCTACCGCATCGAGGGAGCAACGGCCAAGGCTTGAATGTCCCGATTTATTTCAGGACGAGGAGGACAGTCTCACGGGTATATTCTGAGGGCTTCGATGATGGAACATGGCGTGAAGTAACCAATACGATGTACTACTAAAGACATTATGCATGAAGACGTTGGTTGTGTCATGTCTGCCGCATCTCCTTCAACCTCTTGGCGAATGCTTCACGGCAGTGATAGTGCGTAACTTCGCCACTACATAACACAAGTTAGTTAGGGGTCGCCGAGGGTTAAAATGGGGTCTCACCGGGGCGCGTGTACGACGATGGCGCTTGGTCCGATCCTCTTATGACATTGTGGACAACTGGAGAATCGTATAAGCAAATCGGGGATATTTCCGTGCGCGCAGAAAAAGACGTACATGCGGCTATCCGTGACCTTGACGCGATTAGCCTCCAAGTACATCAGCTTACGCGCCACCTGGTCTTTCCGAGAAAGCGCAACTTCGCGTACGACGCGTGCGTCGAAGCGCGGTACGTGGAGAGCACCGAGCAAAAATACGCGCACGTCGCGCGCAGAGACCAGCGGAGGCAAAAGCTGGAGTGTCTCCTCGGGGTCCAGTCGGGGCCCGTGCCGTGCGATCAATTCGAGGGCGGGCCGCAGAAGATCATCTGTTGTCTTGACCAGCGGGCGCAGGTAGATCCGAAGGAGCGTCAAAAATATGTTGCGCGTTTCGGTGTCCGGCTGGTGTGTGCGTTTGCAATATCTGTTGAGAGGAAGAGTCGGAGCTCGTTCCACAGAAGGGCAATAGGCAGCATACCGCTCCGCTTTGTCGTAGTCGCGCAGTCTATACACGTACAGCTCCAAGGCGCTATCGTGACGTCCAAGTTTTCCGAGGAGAATCGCTCTTGCCTCAAACAAGTCTATGTGCGAAAAAGATCAGTTTTGGGCGATCTGTATATATTCCGAATCGTATACCGTCGCTTGGGAGCATGCCGAGCAAGCGATCGACACGAAAACGGGTGGTGTTATCAATGAATTGAAGCAGCTTCCCGTACGCTTTGTTCCGAGTGTCTGTGGAGAGAAAGTCAATAAGGGGCACGGCGATTACTTCAGTTAGCTTATACCTTCGTCCCCTGCCTTCTTCGCATTCACCGTCATCTTGAGACACAATTCCGCCAGACGGTCATGATATATATATGACTCCTCGTGACGCTCCTCTATCAGGAATTCCAGATACCGCACACAGAGTTCTCTGTTGACACTCTCAAGGAAGTTGGCGACATGTTGTGGGGGTAACTCCACTTCTTCGGATGTGAAAATCTTTGGATGCATCAACAAGCAGTGTGAAAGGTATATACGAGGCTGCTGACCTCCAATGCCATATCGGCATTCTCATCGAGGATCCACTTCGAATGTCGGAAAATCGTATCCATGTATTCCGGGCTGAGTCTTTGGAGATATGTGATAGATGGCCCGAGCTTATCCTTCATGTCCATTTCCTTGTCGCTCAGCCTCCAACGCGCCTTAGCGGGATGGAGCGCAGAAATGCACTGCATACTCACTTGCGAAGGAGCTCCAACGCCTTGGAATGCATCTTCCTGACATTATACAGATCAATGAGCTCAGAGAATTTCTAACCGACAATACTTTAAGCTGGTCTTGTCTTGAAAAATGACAGGAAAGCGTACACACCTCGCGTGCGGCAAGCATCTCCTCGACCTCAACTACCTCGCACCAATTGTCCCGCCTACACAAGGGGCCAAGCAGTCCCGGTCGTACTATCAAGTACGACTTGAATAGGGCAGTGTCGACGACCTGTGCACACATGACCAGTTGTCCGGGTGTTAGAGAGGAAAAGGGGGCATCAGGAATTTCACGAAGGGAGTCGCTCGTCGTGTCGGACAAGGAAGCATGACGGTGGGACTGCGCAGGTGTGATGTGGAACGCCTCAAGTGCGCCGAGGAGTTTCTGGCGCCTGTCCGGGAGGTACTGTAGTAGGCTTTCAATTGAACGGCCGAAATCATCTACGGAACCTCGATGAGAAATACGTCCAGTAAACATTAATGTGCGGACCTCTTCGCGGCTTGCCCTTCTTGCTTATCACTGACGCCGTTTCCGCATCCTTGACGCCAGATGGCCGGACCACATCGAGGGGATTTTTTAACTTGCTTACTTTAGCTATGGTTGATATCACTATCTGCCCTGATGACGCTGGCTCCTCCACACCGCCACCATGTTCCGAAGAGCTAGAGGATGGCGACGATGCGTCTTCTCGCGTAGTTTTTGGCGTGGGCCCCCCAAGCATCTGAATCCACTGGCTGCGTGGAACAGACAAGCGACCTGAGATCGACTCGGAATATAGGGAGATGACCTTGGCCGGGTTTATGTTTAACTTGACGAATGAATCAAGCGCGCGATCATATTCGCCTGAACGGAATTGCGACACGGCGTCTAGCGCCTTGGCCAGGCTTGTGCGTCTATCCTTCGGTGATGCGAGTATCAGCATGGATCTATATGAGGCTGCGCGTGCACATACTTTATCCGGTAGGAGGTCGGTATCGATAGTGTCGAGGAGAGCAAGAGCTTCCGCGTACTTTCCAGCATCTATGAGTTCGTCAACTTGCTCACCCCACGACTTCATGCGGAAACACCATATTGAGCTGCCCTCTGAGGCCGCGGTAGTCCGGTCCGTAGGTGTGCTAACTAAGAAAAGGGGAGACTTAGCAGATGGTGACGCGGTCAAAAGGCGCAAGGTGCTGTTGATGAGAACGGGAGGTGATGCAGGTTGAGCAGAATCGAACGGAAAGGGCAAGGATTGAGATATTTGAAGGGAAATTGAGGAGTGTATCTGAAGGACAGGACCAGAGTGGAAGGTCGGCTGGCCAGGCGCTGATCCTGCATCATCACCAGGCGCTTTCGGTACACTTCCCGCAGGGAGGATTGTAAAAGTGTATGGTTTGACAAAGCCTGACAAGAGAGGGTTACTTTTCAATACCACTTTGCACATTCGCACGACGTACTAACATCCTCTGGAGGTGCCGACCAGGGTATATGCTCCTTACGTGATGGCTTGCCATCCAAACCAACGAATAGACCCTCGTCTACAGTGCAATTAGATACAAAGGGTTTAAGGGACCTGTGTACGTACGGTCTTTTGCGATGAGTACTTGTCCATCGCCAATATTAGTGACACACGGCCTGAGTTTCGATCCCAGGCCCAAGGTCATATATCCCCCCAGTCCCGAAAGGGCACCCATACTCATACTTACGTTCCCAATTCCGGCCCCAGATTTGCTTACCATGGGGCCAGTCGCAATCTCAATCGTTGACATGGTGTCCAGGGAAAAGAGGACGTGATCCGCCTCATATGCCAAACAAACAACTTCAGAATTCAGGAAGGCAATGGTCCGCGCTGAATGCGGGAGGGGTGATTCCTGTAGCATTGTCACGAGGAACCAGGGAAGTATTCTGGTTGACGAACCTTGATGTCTTGTGCCTCACCGTCCTTCCAAGAATAGACTACCAACCTCCTCTGACAACCGACTACGAGATATGTGATGACAGTTGGGACGGGAATAACCGGAGTGCCAAACTCTCCATCCTGTGGACGAGTCTTTCTTCCATCAGGATACAAGTGTTGCACGAACGTATTTACTGCGAAGGAAAAGGCAGACTTCGCCTTCGGGAGTGGAGTGGGTTTGGATAGGTCTGGAAGGTTGAACAACGTAACCTGTGACTCTTGAGGGCTGTCAAGGAACTGGAAAGAAGTAATGACGATCCACGCACGCGAAAGTACGACAAGGGAGTTTGTGTCCTTCACAAATCCAAGCTGATCAATGGCTTTCTTTGTGAAGTTTCTCTTCGTCTCCAAATGTGTTACGGCATAGGTGTTACCATCTATTCTTAGCTTCAAATAAGTGGTACTGCAGGTCGACGCTGACACCTACCTAGTGGGCTAATGACGCTGTACACCGACAGGTTTCCGTTCGCAGTCCCGACATAGAGGCGGTCTCCTACGTCACAGATCAGCTAAGCGGGCCACGCAGGACTGACTACTGCTACCTTGGAGAGAAAGGGCCTCAACTCTCTCTTTTAATCCGGTTAATACGATATCTGGAGGCTCGAACGGGGCCATAGGAATGGTGACCCAGTGAGTCAAGCGACGCGTCAACAGCGCAGATCAGAACCTGATCCCGTGACTTCAGTCTCTTTTTATCTGATTTAAAACCTTTGTGCCCAAATGTAAGGTACTGATGGGTTTCTTTTCGATAACAATTTTAAATTGAGATAGCCCGGACGAGCGATGGAAAGACCAAAACAAAACAGGTGGACGGAGACAAGCACGACGAGCGTGATACATAAGAAGTTTCCTATTTACTCAACTTCCCATTTGGTTGATGCATATATTGATGCGGCGCCGAAGGAACGGTCTTGACAGGGGGCGCTGTTGGTGGTGGATGTGCGCGAGGTTGGCGATAGTAGTTTGTACCGCGTTGGTCTGACTGTGCGGCCACGGCTGCGGTGATAACTGGAGATGTATTTGCAGCGACTGTCGGCATCGGCCAAGGCATGTTAGATGGGGGGGCAGTGGTCGTAGGTCTGCTTGGCGTTGGCGTAGGAGTCGATGTCGTTGACTGTGCTTGTAGTGGAGGGATGAGATTATGAATTGCCGGCGACGGGTGAGCAGATGGGGTAGACGTGGTAGTGTGGGTTTGCGCAGGAGATGGCACAGCCGCCGCTGCGTTAGTGAGAGAATTCATGGGTGGTGCAGGAGCCGATGGTCCTTCGGATGTATTCTGGACATCGCCTTCTCGCCTTCGTTTGACCCCGCGAGTCGTGCTTTCTTTGAGGCCAAGTGCTGTCGCCTTGAGAAGAATTTGATGTCTAAATATAGGTCGTCAGCAATACATACAATCTGATGAGGGATTTTGCGAACCTCGTACGGGTGTTGCCCCATTGGCCAACAACCCAATCCCAATCAGTCTCATTCGACGATCCGGAAGTTCGACTTTGCTCTGCAAGGCGCTTGAGGCGTTCAACTTCCTCGTCCGTCCACGCCCCAGACGCTCCAGCAGGATTGCTCGAAGCCATGGTCAACGTTGGGGCAGAAGTTGTAGACGTAGAGGAGATAAATTGAGTTGCGGGAGGTGCAGAGGATGGTGTTGTAGGTTGTACCGGAGCTGGCTGGGTAGGCATGCCCGGATAGTAACCAGGGGCATGGGGATATTGATAGTAAGGTGCAGTGGGGTACCGTGGTGGGGTCGTAGTATACATCGTCGGATAAATAGGTTGTGAGGTACCAGGCATACTAAGAGGCATTACGAACGTGGAAGGGTTCGTGATGACGGCGGACGGCTGCGGTGTTGTTGTTGCAGGCGTGGAGGTTGATGTTTGGGATGGAGGTGGATAAGACACCGAGGGGTAGACAGGTGGTGGCGGTTGACCAACGAGCTGACTAGGGTTTTGAAGCTACAGCCAGGGTGTCCATAAGAAATGGGCAAGTCATCTCGTCCGAACTTACCAACTGGTCACAGATACGTTTGGCCTCGTTTAGCATGCTGAGGGGATCGACTTTACTTGATGGCCCCATTTGGTATGACTGTGCGACGACGAGGGAAGGGGTTGCTTTCTAACAACGTTCAGAAAGATCGTCATATCTGTTAGTGAGTAGAACGCACGATAAGTTCTTCTGCAGCACCATAGAACTCGGAGCACAGGTTCAGTACCCGCCATTGAAACTCGTAGTATTGCTGATTTTGAGCGGTAACGCCGGGTAATGGCGGAGCACCAGTCTGCGAGCTAGGGTAACTGGGGAACTGAGACTTGCCAGCAGAGCCAGCGCTCTCGCGGGGTTTTCTGTTCCGAGAACCTTTGGGACGACCAGGACGACGCTTCTGCTCAGGTGAGTCAATGGCGTGAGCGGAAGATTGGCCAACAGATGTGATCTGTGTGGGCTGCTCTTGTGGGGCAGGGTTACCCGTCGCGGCCGGGCTTCCCGAAAAAAGAGTCAAAAATGTGCATTCGGAAATATTAGAGCGTGACAAGATTTAACACACCCAACGACTTGCTTGTTTTGAGGAGACGCTGAGGGACTTAATTCCCTGCGATCATTGTCATCTAATTCCTCCTCGACGACCTCTTCTTCTTCTTCCTCCTCCTCCTCCCGCTGAGTGTCGCTCACAGAATATGGCTGTGCAGCATTTGGGGTGGGAAACGTCGGATATTGGGAAGGTTGTGAGAGCGGGGGTTGCAGCGCGTGTGAAAGGGGTAGATAGTGCTGCGGGTTATCCATTTATATCGGATGACAAGGATCAGACTCGGCCAGAGCAAGAATGGTCCGAAGTAACCCTAGTTCAAGGGAGAGGTCGAATACGGAGGTGACCGGGGAGAGATCAGCTACGGTGAGAAAAAAACAATGGGTCTCTGTCAAATGTCACGGCTTAATAACCATTTCCAGTTGAGGACTTTTAGCGCAAAGTCACGCTCGTGCGAAAGAGTTTGTCAGCGACAACGTGGCACGTTTCAACGGCAGTTGCCGTGGCGTCCTCATATTTTTCGTAGTCAACTTAACAAATCCCACGATTTTTAATTTTTGGTAAAGTCATTTATTTGCTTGTAGCTACACAGCATTGGGCCCATGTTTTGTCTAAGTCAAAATATGCTCTAAGTGGGCATGGTTGCAGGGGGAGGGATGCCATGGGCACACCTGTTTGTGTCAGCAGATAGTGCATCTGGTTTGGCCCACATTCCTGATGTTGCCCCATGCCATAAGGATGATTGTTGGTGCAGTGGCACATCAGGAAAACTACATTTGAGTTTTCACATCTTTTCACATCTTATTGCATCTTTTTGCACCTTATTGCAGATATAAGACCAGATAAGACAGAATCTACATATTGCATGTCTTATCACATAAAAACATAAAAAAAAATTGAAACTTTTCTGCATCAAATGAGCAAAAATAAGGCACAAAATGCTATCATGAAATTCTTGATCTTATCACATCTTAGCACAAAGGTGTTGAGGTGCAATAAGGTGTGAAAACTCAAATGCAGTTTTCCTGATGTCAGCTATGGCTACTTGGCTAACAAGAAATATAAATCCCATTGGAAGGTTGGCCTTCCAAGTGATATTATCACTTCTATAGATAGAAGTGACATCTAAAATGTATTGAGCTTTGAATGCACACAAGAATCCACAGAGATCAACCATAGTTTGTCGTTGCACACGCATATGCACATATGCGGGGTAGCACGTAGATAACGGTTCACGGCCCGGTAAGTACCAATTAGGCAA
>Ga0137394_10001414_pt1 | contig 17475 bp, 10 predicted proteins | sample czobulk116metaG_FD_108278 | JGI IMG/M metagenome (GOLD analysis project Ga0137394, IMG submission 108278) | Vadose zone soil microbial communities from Angelo Coast Range Reserve, California, USA - czobulk1.16 metaG | ecosystem: Environmental > Terrestrial > Soil > Vadose zone | place: USA...
GCAGGGATCGATTCTCCCCGTTTGACTTCCATCCAGAGTACGCCGCTGGGGTCGAGTTTGATGCCTGTACGAGAGCGTACCACGGAGACCAGTTTGGCCGGGTCCAGCAATGTCTCGGGATGGAACCTTACCGCGATGCGGGTACCCTGGCGCTCTACGGCGGAGATGCGCAAGCGCTCACACATGGATTTGAGGGCGGCGTACTCCAAAAGGTTTTCCACGGAGGAAGGCGGTGTGCCGAAGCGGTCCTCGAGTTCTTTGCGGACATCCAGCTTGTCTTCTTCGGAAGCGATCGAGGAGATGCGTTTGTAGGTGCGCAGGCGGAGATTTTCGCTGGGGATGTAGTCCTGCGGGATGCGCACGTCAAAGCCCAGACTGAGTGTGGTGCGCAGGTCCGGCGCGACTTCTTCGCCCTTCAGCTTGGAAACGGCGCGCTCCAACATCTGGCAATACATATCGAAGCCAATCGCTTCGATGTGGCCGTGCTGCTGGCGGCCGAGCATGTTGCCGGCGCCACGAAGCTCGAGATCGAGCGCGGCAATGCGGAATCCGGCGCCCAGTTCACTGAATTCCTTCATGGCCGCGAGGCGTTTGCGCGCGATGTCGGAGAGCGAAGTGTCCGGCGGGACAAGGAGATAGGCGTAGGCGCGCTGGGCGGAACGTCCGACGCGGCCGCGCAACTGGTAAAGCTCCGCCAGCCCCAGGCGGTCGGCGCGGTTGATCAAAATGGTGTTGGCGCGGGGGATGTCCAGTCCGTTCTCGACGATGGTCGTCGCGACCAGCACGTCCGCTTCATCGCGGATGAATTTCAACATCACGCTTTCGAGTTCTTTTTCTGCCATCTGGCCGTGGGCCACCACTACGCGAGCCTTGGGGACAAGCTTGGCCACCATGGCTCCAAGCGAATAGATCGATTCGACGCGGTTGTGAATGAAGAAAACCTGGCCGTCGCGAGCAAGTTCGGTTTCGATGGCGCTCTGCACCAGCTCTTCCTGAAAGGGGGCGACGACGGTTTGAATGGCCAAGCGGTCGCGCGGAGGCGTTTCGATGACGGACATGTCGCGAAGTCCAACCAGGGACATGTGCAGGGTGCGTGGGATGGGCGTGGCAGAGAGGGCGAGGGCGTCCACGTTTTTGCGCATTTCCTTGAGGCGCTCTTTGTGGGCGACGCCGAAGCGTTGCTCTTCATCGACGACGAGAAGACCGAGGTCGGAGAATTTTACGTCTTTCGAAAGCAAGCGGTGCGTGCCGATGACCACATCCACCTTGCCCGCTTCCAAGTCCGCGAGAATTTTTTTCTGCTCTGCGGCGCTGCGGAAGCGGCTGAGCATTTCGATGCGCGCGGGGAAGGCGGCGAATCTTTTCTTGAACGTCTCAAAATGCTGGAAGGTGAGGACGGTGGTCGGCGCTAGAATCGCGACCTGCTTGTTGTCCATTACGGTTTTGAACGCCGCGCGCATGGCGACTTCTGTTTTTCCGTAGCCGACGTCGCCGCAAAGCAGGCGGTCCATGGGCTCGGCGCGTTCCATGTCGCGCTTGATGTCGCGGATGGCGGTGACCTGGTCGGTGGTCTCCTCGAATTCGAAAGCATCCTCGAATTCGCGCTGGAAATTGCTGTCCGGTGAAAATGCAAAACCCTCCGTCGCCTTGCGCTGCGCGTAAAGAGCGAGAAGCTGGTCGGCCATGTCTTCGACGGATTTGCGGGCACGCGTCTTGCGCGAGTTCCAGACGGTACCGCCGAGTTTGTCGAGCGGGGGATGCGTGCCCTCGAGAACACGATAGCTCTGAACGAGGTCCATGCGTTCCAGTGGAACGTAAAGGCGCGCGTCGTCGGCGTACCGCAGGAGCATGAACTCGCCGCTGTGTCCGCCGGATTCGATCTGGCGAAGTCCCTCGAACTGCCCGATGCCGTGATCGACATGTACCACATAGTCTCCGGGCTTTAACTCGGCAAAATCGCCGAAGAAACCGGAAGTGCGAATCTTGCGGCTGGGACGCTCGACGGTGGGTGTGACGTCGAAAAGATCGGCGTGGCCAAAAAGCGTAAGCTGAGCGTCAGGAAACGTGACGCCTTCCGCGAAGGGCGCGCGGATCAACAACATCGCCGCGGATTCATGCGCGCCCTCGGCGGTGAAGCCGGCGGCGGCATCTTCCGATTCGCCGAGCACGTAGGGCACTTCATACTCGCGACAGATGTCTGCAAAGCGTTCGATCTCTCCGGTGCTTGCGGCCGTCAGGAAAACCGTTCCGCCGGAAGCGAGCTGGGACTTCACGTCTCCCATGCAGGCCACGACATTCCCATGAAAACGCGCGCTGGGCCGCGAGGAAAGCTCGAACTGCGGGGTGGAACCGATTCCCAGCGCGAGCTGCTCGATGTGAATTTGCGAGGTTTTTTCCAGCGCGGCCGCAAATTCCTCTTCGGACCAGAAGTAGTGAGAGGCGGCGGGTGAGTTGGCGCGCCCGTGACGCTCGTAATTTTCCGTCGCAGCGGCGAGATGCTTCGCCGCGGCTTCACGCAGAGTTTGCGGCTCATCGAGAAACACGATTGGACGCAGCGAACTTTCCGCCAGCTCAAAGAGCGTGCTCGGCCCCGGTTCTCCGGTGGGCCCGAAAAACGAGGGCGTCTCCCAAGCGGCGTCGTTCAGATTCGCTTTTTCCGGCGCCGGCACGGACCATTCGGTCAAAGGCAGAAGCGTCGTGCGCACGACCGGGGCAATCGACCGCTGCGTGCGCGCATCGAATTCGCGCACCGATTCCACGCTATCGCCGAGCAGCTCAATGCGCACAGGACGAGCGGCTTCAGGGGAGAAGACATCAATGATGCCTCCGCGCACGGCGAATTGTCCCGGCAGCTCCACCATTTCGGTTCGCGTGTAGCCCACGGAACCTAGATGGGTAATCAAATCCTCGTGGGGAATTTCGGTGTCTTTTGCCAAAGTCCGGGTGAGATAGAGATACGCCGCCGGATCTTGATAGCGCCAAAGCGCCGCGGCGATGGGGGCGATCACCAGGGTAATCTGCCCATCCGCGACGCGAAAGAGCGTAGCAGCGCGCCGTTCGAGAATGTCCGCGTGCGGGCTTTGCGATTCCCAGGGAAGTCTGTCGAAGGCCGGGAGCGTGGCGACACCGCCCGCCGCTCCCGGGAAAATGCCGCTGAAAAATCGCAGCGTTTCCGCGAGCGCTTCGGCACGGCGATTGGAATCCGTCACAAAAAATGCCGGACGACGTAATTCGCGCGTCAAATAGGACGCAACGAGAGCCTTCGCGACGTCGTGCAAGCCGGTGATCGAGATGTGGCTCGCGCCGGAGCGCAATGCGGCCAGCGCGCCCTCCATCGCCGCATGGCGAAGGACGGCCTCCAATCTCTCGCGAACGGCAGGAAATATCATGCGTGGTTGATCAGGATTCCGCGCGAGAGGCGCGCGCCCCTTGGTGTATTTTCTGCAGAATGGCGGTTGTCGAATAGCCGGGCACGACGGGAATGGAGACGACGCGCCCGCCCGCAGCTTCCACTTCCTTGCGGCCCACGATTTGGTCGCCGGGCCAATCGCCACCTTTCACCAGGACATCCGGGAGCAACCCGGCGATCACTTCGCGGGGCGTCAGGTCATCGAAGATCACCACGGCATCCACACATTCCAAAGCTGCGAGAATTTCCGCGCGCTCGCGCTCAGAGATAACCGGGCGGCCTTCGCCCTTCAATTGACGTACGCTCGCATCACTGTTCAGCCCGACTATCAGTGCATCTCCCAATGCGCGCGCCAGTTCCAGGCTGCGAATGTGCCCAGGATGAAGCAGGTCAAAGCAACCGTTGGTGAAGACGACGCGGCGGCCGTTGCGTTTCTTGCGGCCAAACTGCAGAATCGCTTCCTCAAGTGTCAGGACTGCCGAATTCAAAGGGTCTCCATGCGGACCGGAAAGAACCATAGCGGTATCGGTTAAAAAGATAGTTTATCACGCGCGGGAGGTCCGTCGCCCGCGGGCCGGCGACTCACGATGAAATCACCCCAAATCGTTCGTGCCATTGCGGGAGTTCTGCTCTCGGCCGCAGGACTCTGGCTTGCACTCCCTACGCCTTATCGTGAGCGGACATTTCTGATCGACGCGGGGGGCTGCCGGCTCGAAACCACGATCGTGGAAAAGCAAGTTGGCGGCTCGCAAGGATCGGTTTTGCTTTTCCACGGAATCTCCGCCAACAAGAAAATTATGTCTTACCTCGCCCGGGGTTTTGCCGGGCAGGGCCTTCGCGTCTACGTTCCGGATTTACCGGGACACGGACGCACGCCGGGGCCGTTTTCTCCCGCGCGGGCGGAACAGTGCGGCGAGGCGCTTCTTCGCGAACTGCTCACGCGCGGGATGATCGATCCCGACCGCACGATTCTCGCCGGGCATTCGATGGGGGGCGCCATCGCCGAGCGGATTGCCTCCCGTGTTCCAATCGCGGGCTTGATCGCCATCTCGCCAGCGCCGATGCGAGCCGCACATGGAGTGACGGCGGAGAAGCTGTTTTTCAGCGATCCCCCGATGCTGCCGCCTCATTCGCTGGTGATGATTGGCTCGCTGGAACTGGAGTCGATGCGCGGCGATGCTACCGACCTGGCTGCCTCGCGAAGCGACGGGACCGTGAAATACCTGGAGATTCCGGGCGCTTCGCACGTCAGCGTTCTCTTCAATCGTTCCGTGGTGCGAGCTTCGCAGGAATGGTCTGCGCAAATTCTGCATTTACCCCCCACTGCGGCGTGGCCCTCTCACGGCCCGCTCATCGGCGGACTCAGCGGCTTCATCGGCCTCCTGCTGATCGCGGGGCCGTTCCTCAGGGAGGCGGCTGGGAAGAACGGAAGCGAAGAAATCGCCACGACCGGCACGGTCATCGGGGTGCCACGACTTTTTCTGGAATTTGCAGCGGCCTCGCTACTGATCGTGCTGCTCTCGCGATTCTGGATTCCTTTGAAGGCGATCCGACTTTTTCAGGGCGACTATCTTGCGAGCTTTTTGCTTCTCTTTGGGGTGCTGCTGGTTGTGGTGCATTGGAGTTGCGTGCGTTCTGCACTCTCGAGTTCCCCTCGCCGACTGCTCGCGGCGGGGTTTGCCGGAATCGTGTTGCTACTTCTCGCCACAGCATGGTTTGATTTGACGATTTACGAGGCGTGGCTGACCGGCGCGAAGTGGATGCGCTTCCCTTTTTTGCTAATCGTCCTTCTCCCCTACCTGATTGCAGAAGAGACGCTGCTCGGTCTGGTGCGGCCGGGGAAAAGGGGGCGCAGGCTGGCCCTTGCGCTGTCGCTGAGGCTCATTGCGTGGGGAGCGCTTATGGCCGGCGTCTTGATTCTGCACAACGGAGAAATTCTGATGGGTCTGCTGTCGCCGTATATGGCGGTGTTCAATTTGGTACAGCGAAGTGCCATGGACCTGTTGCGTAATGCGACCGGCTCGGCGGCGACGGCGCTATTCGGTGCTATACTCCAGGCAGGTTTTTGCCTGGTGATCTTTCCCCTCACCTAATGGCCAATCACCTTAGAACTCGTCACCAAAGGAACTTAAGACGGGGGTTCCGCGCCCAAGGACGGAATTGAAAGCTCTCAGCGAGATACGACCATGGCTCAGATAGCGATCGTCGGCGGCGGACCGTCCGGCGCAATGTGTGGTGAACAACTCGCGCGCGCGGGCCACAAGGTTAATCTTTTTGACGAGCATCTGGCGTGGGAAAAACCCTGCGGCGGCGGCCTGACTCACAAAGCGATTCAGTGTTTCCCCTTCCTGCTCGATAATTCCTATCCCAAGAAACTAGTGAATTCCGTGGAGCTGATCAGCAGCGAAGAGCATCGCGCCACGCTCGACATGCCCCATCCGATCGTTATCTATTCGCGGAAGGTGCTGAATGGCATGCTCCTGGATCGCGCGCGAGATGCGGGCTGCAACGTGCGGCGTTCCCGCGTGATGAGTGTGGACACCTCCACGACGAAGCCCCGCTACTGCGTGGAAGGTGTTTGGCAGGAAGCCGATTTTCTGGTTCTCGCTGCCGGTGCGCGCAATCAACTGCTCCCGGAAACACGGGCGTTGCAGCGCGACGAACTGGAGATGACGCAGGGCTACTTCGTGCCGCAGACCAGCGACTCCATCATCATCAAGTTCCTGCCGCAGTTTGAGGGCTATATCTGGTCGTTTCCTCGCTGCGATCATCTCTCGGTCGGCATTTGCGGGAGCATGTCGTCGCATACCAGCACGGAGCTGCGCAGCCATCTGCAAACATTCGTGGGGAAGCACGGTATACAGACGGAGGGCGCAAAGTTTTATAGCCACGTCCTGCCCTCGCCGAAGGAGCGCACGCTTTCCGAAAGAAACGTCATCGGAAAGAACTGGGCGCTTGTTGGAGATGCGGCGGCGTGGGTCGATCCCCTCACCGGCGAAGGCCTTTTCTATGCCATTCGCTCCGGCGAATTGCTGGGCCGCTCGCTCGCCGAAGGTTGCCCGGAGAAGTACCCGGCGTGGGTGAAGGCAACTTTTTGCGCTGAACTGGAATTCGCGGCGCGCATCGTGCGGCGTTTTTATCGCGGATCTTTCCTGGGCAGTGCGGTCACGACGCGCATGGTTCAGTTCCTGCGTCGCAGCCCGGTGTTCCGGCAATTGATGGGCGATCTGTTCAGCGGCACGCAGGATTACACCAGCCTGAAGCGGAGACTCTGGGGCCATCTGGGAATCACCGTCAGCGAGTTCATCTCCAGCGTTTTGAACCTCGATCGACCCGCCAAGGCCATCGTGCCACGCGCGGGAACCGCGGGCGATTGAAGATAACTACTCCTTCCGGTCCGTTTTCGCAATATAGTCATACGGACACTGCTGGCATCTAATCCATAGGGTACTGTTCGTCTTCCAATCATGGCCACCGAGACAGCCGCCAAATCACCAGCCAAAAGTGAAAAACGCAAAAACGCGTGGAAGAATCTTCCCGACGTTTGGGCGCTGATGAAGCCGAGGCGCGGGCTGCTGGCGCTGGGCTTCGTACTCATGGCCATCAATCGACTATCGGGATTGGTGCTGCCGGCTTCCACGAAGTATCTGGTGGACAACGTCATCAGCAAACGGCAAATCCAACTTCTGACGCCAATCGTGCTGGCCGTTCTTGCGGCGACCGTCCTTCAGGGACTGACGTCGTTCACGCTGACCCAAGTGCTCTCCAAGTCCGCGCAAAAAATGATCGCCGAACTACGCCGCCGGGTGCAGGCGCATATCGGCCGGCTTCCCGTCTCGTTCTACGATGCCAACAAAACCGGCGCGCTCGTTTCGAGAATCATGAGCGACGTCGAAGGCGTGCGCAATCTGATCGGAACGGGGCTGGTTGAATTTGTCGGCGGGATGATGACCGCGGTCATCGCGCTCGTCTACTTGATTCATACCAGCGTGACCATGACCGGCGTCGCGTTTGCCATCCTGCTGGTCTTCGGGTATGGGATTAACAAAGCCTTTGCGACGATTCGCCCGATTTTCCGGGCACGGCCGAAAATCAACGCGGAAGTCACAGGGCGCCTCACCGAATCGCTCAGCGGCGTTCGGGTGGTGAAGGGTTACCACGCGGAAGAGCGTGAGGAGGGGGTCTTCGCCAGCGGCGTGAAGCGCCTGCTGGACAATGTTCTGAAGACGCTTACGGCCACTTCGCTGATGAGTCTTTCCGCTGCGGGGCTGATGGGTATCGTCAGCGCCATCATCATGGAGCTCGGTGCGCACAAGATTCTTGCAGGCACGATGACGCTGGGAACGTTTTTTGCCTTCAATATCTTTCTGGGCCTTCTCGTGGCGCCGGTCTTTCAAATCGTGGCCATCGGCACGCAAATCACAGAGGCCATCACGGGTCTCGAGCGCACGCGCGAAATTCTGAACGAAAAGCCGGAAGATGATGAGTCTGGACGGACTGTGAAGCTCGATCGCGTGAACGGGCTGGTCGAGATGCAAGACGTGAGCTTCGCCTACGATACGCGGAAGGAAGTTCTGCACGAAGTCAGTTTCCGGTCGGAACCGGGAACGGTCACGGCCCTCGTTGGTCCTTCCGGGGCGGGAAAATCGACCATCATCGGCTTGATCGCGGCATTTTATGTGCCTTCGAGCGGCAGAGTTCTGGCGGACGGGATCGATCTGGCGACCGTAAAGCTGGATTCCTATCGCACGCAGCTCGGCGTCGTGTTGCAGGAGACTTTTCTATTCGATGGAACGATTCGGGAAAATGTGGCTTTTGCTCGGCCCGACGCCACGGAAGAAGAAATTCTCGCCGCTTGCCAAATCGCGCGCGTCGACGAATTCGCGGAGTCTTTCGAGAACAAGTACGACACGGTCGTCGGCGAACGCGGCGTGAAGCTTTCCGGCGGCCAGAAGCAGCGCGTCTCGATCGCTCGCGCCATCCTGGCCGATCCGCGCATCTTGATCCTCGACGAAGCTACCTCCAGCCTCGATTCGGAATCGGAAGCGCTGATCCAGGAGGGTCTGCGCTACCTCATGCGCGGCCGCACGACATTCGTGATTGCGCACCGGCTCTCCACGATTCGACGAGCCGATCAAATTCTCGTCGTCGAGGCGGGGCGCGTGATCGAGCGTGGCACCCACGAAACCCTTTACGCTCTCGGCGGCCGTTACTACGACCTCTACACCAAGCAGCACGCCGTCGAAGCCAATCTCTTCCTGGCGCCCGGGGAAGGCAGCGACCTGGAAGACTCCCGCAGCGTGGAAATCCAGGCAGGTGCGAGTGGTCGGAGCGACGCCGCTATACCCGATGCCATCCGCATCATTCGCGGCCAGAGCAGCTGACAAATCCCCATGCAGTGAAAAGAGAAAGGGCGCGGCAGAAGAACCGCGGTCCCGCGATCGAATTCCATTGTGAAAACGGTCAGGCAGTTGGGCGGCGCACGATCAACTTTTTCGGCGCAGGAGGCGGAATCAAGGTAGCCATCTTGCGGATCATCGCCAGCACTAGCCGCTTGTCGCCATCGGAAAGAGTGGTGCTGTACTTTTTGATCTCCGCCAGGAAGCGAATCTCGTCCTGCGAGAGCTCGCCGAGGGCTTTTTGCGTCTCACGGTCGCGCGGCGTTTCGGTGCCGGGGAAAAAGTCCGCCAGTGAGATGTCCATGGCTTCCGCGATTTTGGCGAGCGTTTCGAGAGACGGGACGGTGTGCCCATTTTCGACGCGCGATAGGTAACAACGCAACAGTCCGGTGCGGCGCTCGATGTCGCCCTGCGACAGGCTGCGCTGGCTCCGGTAAGTCCTGATCACCTCTCCGATGTTTACTCGAGGTTTTTCTTTTGGCATGATCTCCCCACTTGAGGGGGTATCTTACTCACTAACAGCAGGAGTGGCAAGGGGGAATTTCTGGTGGATGGTTCCAATCCGATAACGGGCAAGGAAAACCCGAGAAGAGCGCCCCACCCAGGAAAAGAGGACAGGGAAAGAAAAAGGCGAGCCACGGCTCGCCTTTTTCCGAACATTCCCCAGGACTTCAGTACGGAACCGCGAGAACGATGCTTATCTTTGCGTCGCCGCCACCGTTGCCGGTTGTTGCAGGCGGAATTCCAGCAGCGTTTCGCTCGGCACTTTTACCTGCTGACCGCGCGTGAACACCTGCACGCCCGCGCCGGCCGCCGAGCCGACACCCGCGCCGATCGCCGCGCCCTTGCCGCCGCCGGCAATCGCGCCGATGATAGCGCCGGCCACCGCGCCACCGCCAACTTTCTTCGCAGTGTTCGAGCCGCGCCCCTTACCCTGCAGGGTGTAGTCGCTGCTGACGACTGGATAGTCCTTCCCATCGATCACGATGCGCGTCAGTTCGAGCTGTAACTCGGCGCTGCCGGCTATATGGCCCGCCTCTTTAGCCTCGGCCAAGCGTCCATAAACATCGGTGCCCTTCCGCGCCACCACGGAATTGCCGACGGTCAAATCGGTCTCCAGGCTGGCATGGAATACGTCACCAACGTGATTTTTTGAGGAGTCCACACCGTCGATCATGCGCACCAGGAAAGATTGCCCCGCAGGGATGGTAACCTCGCCACCGGGGGCCGTCGGAGCCAGGGAGTTTGCCGCGACAGGAGCTACTGCTGGGGCGGGAGCCATCGCTGGGGCAGCGCTTCTGGAATTGCCGGTAAACGTCAACGCGACAGCGTCCGTTGTGTTAAACGTCTGAACTTCGCCATTTATCTCGAAGCGAAGCACGGCTTGCGTGCCGCCGAGATACTTCCCTTTCAATACGCGGCCATCCTTCAATTCCAAAGTATCCGCCGCGGCCACGCTTACAAAAAACAGCCCCAGTAGGGCTGCCGCCAAAAAACGATTCACTCTTTTCATTGTTCCCTCTCACAATTGGAAATCACCAATCCCGCAGATCTCCGGATTTGTTTCCCCCTGCCCAAAAGCTACCCTGCGATTCTACCGCATTGGATGAGAGAGACGCGACGAATGGTTGCGCCCGGCCAGCCGCGGAGAGGCCGGCAATCAGGGGGGGAAGATCTGACGCACATCGTGGAGGGGAGTATAGACCGGAAGGCAGGCCGCCCCGACGGTCGCGCCGTGGCAGCACCATCCTGAAAGATAAGGGCCCAAACCAGATTGGTTTGGGCCCGAGTGCTTTGAGAGCACGCTTAGGATGAGCTAAGAACTGCTGCCCGGGTGCAAGCTAGAGTTGGCGGCGAGCCTGATCGGCCTCTTCAGCCAGTCTCATAAGCGCTTGCACGATCCCGGTGTCATTTTTATTGGTCTTGGGATTAATGAAAAGCCCGTCCGTCACAAACGACTGGACAGAGGCGACCGCCCCACCAAAAGCTATCGAGGTCGGGCGAATGATGGCCACCGGGCCGAACTTCTGGTCCAGGAAGTGGGTTGGCTCGGGCATGATCAAGTTGGACTGCAAGGTGTCCCCGTTCAAGGATTCCGGATCCGTTTCACCCTGGGCAGCGCTCAACGTGGAAAAGGTCACGGTCGAGTGGTTCACGGGATCGACGTCCGTCAAGGGAGTGGCATTGCCGGCTTTGTCCTGCCAGGTCTGGAAGTGCATGGTCTCGCTGGGGCCGATGCTCAGCAGGATTCTCAAGACTTCCAGGTTGGTGACGTGCTGTGCCAGCGCCGGATAAAGGCTAGTGCCACCTTGCTCAATGAAGGCGAAGTGGAATCCCGCCGTGAAAGCGATCGCCTTGAGGTGGTCGGTGAAGGTGGACTGCGTGGGATCATTGAGATTGATGACGCTTCCGTTTGTATCGGCGTTGCTTCTCGGGATAGCGGTGTGTTGATTGACGTTTAGACTGGGAACCGCCTGAGCAAATTGTGCCTTGGGATCAAAATCCGGGTTGGTGATGCTGCGATACCTGGACCAAAAACTGGTGTCGATTGTGAGTTGGGTAAGATTCGTGAGGCGCCCAATCTGCTGTGCCCCATCGGCCGTACTGCTAGGCAACACCTTGAAACGGGTGAGGTCAGCAGACCCCGCGCCCTTGGATTCCAGGTAATTGCCAAGAAACCGGGCGTGGCTGATCTCGTCGTCGGTGTTGTCGTGGATGTATTGCGGCATGTCCCCATCGAGGAGTTGCAGCGCTTGTGAATAGGCGGCGTTTCCGCCAGTGAGCCCGCTGAATTCGTTATCCTGGGTACCGCCGAGTTCCGCGTACTGGCGCCAAAGGTCTTCTTCTACCTGCTCAAGGGCCTGCAAAAACCTTAAAATCGCGATATCCCCCCTGGTGATTGGTGCGCGGTCGACGCCAGCCTCCTCGTCGAACGCAAACGTATTGCCCGTCAGCAGCCCGGCGCCCACAGTTGCCGCGCCCGCCACCGTTCCGTTCTTCAAGAATGAACGCCGCGTGCTGCCCTTCGTGAATACATTTCCTTCTTTCTTCATCGGTCTTTCCCCTTTCGGTTCGTGAATTGAGTCCCGGTGCACAGAACTGCGGAAAAATGTCGAGCCTCCTGAAGCCTGGGTCCCGGCTGTATGGGATCGGTGTTTGTCCAACTGAGGTCGCATCAAATTGCGGGTCAGTCCGCTGCACAGCGGAGGAAGAGGGGCCAGCGGGCCAGCCATTGGCCCCTCTTCTGTTATTGGACAGTGAGAGTGACGGAAGTTGAGTGAGTGAGATTCCCCGAAGTTCCGGTGACCATCACCGTGGCCATGCCACGTTGTGTTCCGTTCCCGGGATTGTTCATGCCATAGCCACCGCAACCGCTGGCCGCGAGCAGGCAGGCCATCGCAAACAGAAGAGCCAAACTGCCCGCGAGCCCGGGGATCAAGTTGTTCCCTGCCATGCGGCTTCTCCTGATGCTCCCGGCGAGGAACGTGGCCAGCAAAGCCAGCGCGGGAATCGTAAGAATCATGGCGTAGCGTCCGCCGGTTTGATTCCCGCTGATCAGTCCCGCGTGCATATAGGGCGAGGAGGAAGTGCTGATCGTCATCATGGACGTCACCATTCCACCGCTGGAAGGGGTGACGGACGCAGGCGAAAAGCTGCACGTGGAATTCGCCGGCTGCCCCGAGCATGTGAGGGCGACGGCTGAGTTAAAGCCGTTAAGTCCGCCAAGCGTCACAGTGAACGAAGCGGGTTGCCCCGCACTGATCGTCAAGGTCGATGGTGATGCGCTGATGTTGAAATCAGAGGTGGGAGCTGGCGTGGCATTCGCCGTGATCGCCGAGAAGAGTCCGTGTTGTTCATTGGCCAAGCCCGCCGTGATGTACATGGTGTTGGCGTCGCCGGAAGGCCCTCCGCCACCGAAAACCATGTCCCATAGGGAAACATTCGCGATGGCCGTGCCGTTCTGATCTTTCATCTGGTCGATAAAGGCGCCAGTGGCGAAGTTGTAGGCGTTGATCGTGCCATCGCCGAAATTCCCGACCAGCAGATCGCCGCTGGCGCCGAACGAGCCGAAACTCGCGGGAGGAATCACTGCGCCCCAGGGCGCGTTGAGATGGGAGTCGCTGGTAATTCGGCGGAGCATAGTGCCATCGGCGCTAAAGAGGTCCACGAAGCCCGCTCCGGCGATATGCAACGGATCGTGCATGGGCGTGTCCTCCAGGGCGTACGTGACCACCACCATGGCGGTGTTGTTGACATTGATGGCTTTAATGCCGAACGGCGCATATCCGGGGGAACCCGAGCCCGCCGGGACCGCCGGTGGGGCCGGATCATTGAATGCTCCCGCGCCAAGAATCTGCGTTTGCTTGAAGGTGGTGTCGTAAACCTCGACCTTGCCGGACCTGAAATTTGTGGCCAAAAGAAAACTGCCGGTCGCGTTCTTAATTAGCGCCAGGCCCTTATAAACTGCGCCCGTGGCCGCTGATGGGATGGCGGAATTGTCCACCGTCAAGATGGTTGAAGCCCCGCCCGTCCATGCGGAGATCGTTCCGTCTTCTGTGTCAAATATGAAAATCCCAGGCTGGCCGTTCACGTTAAAACCCGCACCGCTGGGTGGCGCGACAATCCCCGTTGGCGTCGCAGGATTCGAACTGCCGTTCGGTGGGGCAACTGTAAACGAGCCGTTCAACGCTCCGTTTTGGTCATACAGCGTGGTAAAGCCGCTGTTGTTGTCGGAAATCCAAAAGGGATTGCCGGGGATAAAAGCGATGCCCCAGGGATTCACCAGTTTGGCGTCCGTTTTGGCGGCCATCCCGGCCGTATCCGATACCAGATTGGTTTGCTTGTAGCTGTTCGTCTGCGCGTGCGCAGACAGTAGAGGCAAGGCGCTGGCGCTGGCCAGCCCCAGTACGACAGTCCAGAATCTCTTCATAATTGCAGGGTGCTCCTCTTTGAGTTAAGGCAGCCGTAACGACGTTTGCCTAAATGTTCTTTAGGTTTGATGGCAAAAGTCTGCCGGGAATAAATCAGCGGAAGGACAAGTCTTTATCCACGTACAGACCACTCGGTCGTTAAGACTTACGAGAAAAGGTCAATCGAGAACGGATAGAGTTAGCAGGCAACCCTGCGCCGGGGCCGGGGAAGCCGCTGGAAAGGGCCAATGAACGACGCTCAAAGCGTAGCCTCGGTAGTGCGTTTCGGCACGTTTGAAGTCAATCTCCACTCACGCGAACTTCGCAAGTATGGAATGCGCATCCGGCTGGAAGAAAAACCCTTCCAAATTCTGGAGATGTTACTGGACCATGCCGGTCATGTTGTAACGCGGAGAATGCTTCGCGAGAGACTTTGGCCCGACACGGTTGTGAGCTACGAGCACGGGCTGAATACCGCCGTCAACAAACTTCGCGATTTATTGGGAGACTCCGCGCGGAGTCCCCGTTTCGTGGAAACCCTCCCCCGGCTGGGCTATCGCTTCATTGCTCCAGTGGTGAAGCCCGGGAAGGCCGTTCGAACGGAGGGTAAGAGAATGCTCCTTGTCCTGCCGTTCGAGAGTTTATGCGGTGATGACGAACAGGAATTCTTTGCCGAGGGATTGACGGAAGAGACGATTTCGCAACTCGGGCAGCTCGACCCCAAGCGGCTGGGCGTGATCGCACGCACTTCGGCCGTTCAATACAAGGCCACGAAAAAATCCATTGGAGAAATTGCCGCAGAGTTGCACATCGACTGTGTGTTAGAGGGCAGCGTTCGCTGCGACGGCGGGCGTGTGCGCATTACGGGCCAGTTAATCGAGGCGCGGGACCAGACCCATCTGTGGTCGGCAAGTTATGACCGAGACTTGCGAGACGTTCTTGATGTCCAAAGTGATGTAGCACGCCAGATCGGTAAGGCACTGGCGTTCGAATTGCTCCCCGACTAGGGCGCCGTTGGCTCCACGTTCCAACCCTCCACCACCAGTTCGGGTGTTGCACCATGGAGTTCGGCGGAATCAAATCTCGCCGTGACGGCCTTTTTCTCGCCCGGCAGCAAAGAGAAATAGTTATCGTTCCAGAAAACTGGCGTGATGTCTTCCCCGCCCTTGCCGCGTGTAAGCCGAGGATGAACCATGAACGCCACGGTGTCACTCTTGTTCTCTGCGATAACGATAAGCGAGGGATTCCTTCCACTGAACTCTAGTCCCCTCGTAATGGCCACTTTTGCGGTAGGGAGGCTGTTCAGGCCAGTGAGATCGCCGAACTCCTTTTGCGGAGTGTAGACGGTGTCCTTTCTCTTGCCCCAATCGAGCACGTCTAGTTTTGTCGACAACCAGTAAAAATTTTCGCTGAGCGGCTTTCCAGCCGCATCATGGAGCTCGAGCTTCAGGAAATAGGTCGGCGTCAATCCATCCGGCGTGGGGAGATCGAATGCCTTGGTGCTGCTGTCCGTCTCCAAATCAAGTGTTGTCTCGCGGGAAGCTTTTTCCTTCGCATCGATGCTGTAGATTTTCGCGCTGACTTTCGTTCCTTTGAGCGTTTCGTACGTTCCGTTGATGACCGCGACGGAGTTGTCGTCGTACGAATACTGCACATGGACCGGCTCGCAAGCCTTTTTCGTGCCGAAGTATCCACCTGCCGGGACAAGGTAGTAATCGTAGAGATGCCAGATCAGGGAGGGCCACGCGTTGTTCAGCATCCACTGAATCACACCGGTGGAAGTGTATTTGTTCCGCGCGTAGGCTTCAAACATGGCGCGTTGCCCGTCGTAGGTCATCGCTTGCGCCTTGCGCTCGTAATCTTGGAGCGACGACGCCTGTCCGTAGCGCCGGTTTAAACCATCGGTAAAGACATTGACCGTCGTGAAACGCTCGCCGCCCGCGTGATAATTCCAGACGTCATCGATCGGCCAAAGATGATCCTTGGGAATGAATCTCTCCAGCGATTCCCGCGTGGGAATCGCCGGCCCCGGGCTTGTCTCCGTGTTGTAACCGTAGGCGCCGCCCGCTTCCGTGTCTGCCAGCCAATAGACAGGCGGAACATATTCGTACGGGCCGGTCATCTTTACGCCGGAATTGCCGGTAACTTTCGTGGGCGTTTCTGAGGCAGAAGAGAGCGAGGGATTCGGCCATTCGAGTTTTTCCAGAATTCCGAGGTACATCTGCTCGACATCCGCGGGAGGCGGGCCGTCGCTACCATAGAGCCAGACGAAGACGCTCGGATGATTCCGCAAACGGGAGATCTGACTGGTGAGCGAGGCGGCGGCCACTTTCTTCTGATCGCCTTTCCAATCGCCCCAGCGCTCCCAGGCGTCGCAGCAGGACCAACCTGGCATGACAAGAATGCCCAGCCGATCCGCCTTCTCAAAGAATTCATCGCGATCGAGGTGGCCTTCGAGTCGAACGGTATTCAAGCCCATGTCACGAACGTAGGCAAGGTCAGCGTCCAGCCGAGCGGAGGACCATCGAAGAAACATGTCCTCGTCCCAAGCGGCTCCGCGAATGAGCACCTTCCGGCCATTGACCTTAAAGAGGCGATGGCTCTTGGCCGTGAGCTCCGAGGTAACTTCGCGAATGCCAAAGGTGACCTCCGCCCGATCCGAAACGCGCTTGCCGCTTTCAAAGTAAAGCGTTGCGGTGTGGAGAGTGGGCGTGCCCATTTGATAGGGCCACCAGAGCTGCGGATGCTCCAGCTTGAGTCTTGCAAATTGCGGCGGCGAAAATTTTACAATCCTGACTTCTCCGCCAGCCAGCTCCACGTCCTGTTGCAATTCAAACCCTTGCAGTCGCGCGTGCAGGATCCCATTCACCGGGACGGCAGAGGTATTTTGCAATTCGGCGCTGACCGTGAGCTCGGCAGTCTCGTATCCCGGCCCCAGCCTGGAAGCCACAAACGGGTTTCTCAGTGCAACTTCTCCGCTCTGCGTCAAGAATACTTCCCGCCAGACGCCCATCATTTTGTCGGGAGGAGTGGGATTCCAATCCACCCAGGTGATCTCGAGGTCGTCTTTCTCCGGCGCGAAGACCTCTACGGCGATGGCGTTGCGCTTGCCTGCTTGAACGAACTCGCTGACATTGAATTCAAAGGTTCGGTAGGCGCCGGCAACCTCGGTTTCGTCGGCGACCTTTCTTCCATTGACCCAGAGATTCGCGCGATAGTTGATTCCCAGGAAATTCAGCCAGGCCTTCTTGTTCTGGTAATTGGCTGGCAAATGGAACTCCGTGCGAAACCACCACGAGCAACGAAACGGGCTTCCCTCCGGCATGTCGTGATTGGCAAAGAGCTCTTTGTTGGACTGAAAAACTCCCGGATAGGATCGGAGATTGTTTGCCCAGAACGGATCCGGATACGTCTTATCTGTAACCAGCGCGCCCACCACCGTTGCCGGAACGTCTGCCTTGTGCCAGCCCTTCGCGCCGAAGCCGGCCAAGGAAATTTGCTCGCCCGCGGCCTTCACATCGCACGACGACTGAATCTGCCAATTCTTGTGCAGATACATTCGCACTGGACGCTCGCTCGGCGTATCGGCGGCATAGCTGCTGTGTCCTAGAATCGTGCACAGCGCAAAAACAAAGAAGTACAAAGAACGCAAGCGTGGCATGAGGTTCCTTCGAGCTTCAGCTATTTCGAATAGGCGATCGAGAACAACCCGGCTCACAGGCCGGTCGTGCTTATATTAAACCGTTTGAATGATAGA
>Ga0137394_10001417_pt1 | contig 17470 bp, 17 predicted proteins | sample czobulk116metaG_FD_108278 | JGI IMG/M metagenome (GOLD analysis project Ga0137394, IMG submission 108278) | Vadose zone soil microbial communities from Angelo Coast Range Reserve, California, USA - czobulk1.16 metaG | ecosystem: Environmental > Terrestrial > Soil > Vadose zone | place: USA...
AGAGATGGATGCGGGAGGGGTTGCAGCGAGACACAGGGTCGCAAGCAACACGCAGCCAAAGCCACCCGAAAAGCAAATTCCATGCTTTGCCGCGTGGGACGTCAAAAAACTTGAAACATCCGGAAGACTCCCGGGCCATGCCATGCCTAGCCCCCTAGCACCCCAGTCCCTTCCCCCCCTCCTCCTGCTCCTTTCGGCGACTTGTGCACAGATCTAGCAACGGACAGACCCGTATCGTTGTCTAGTAGATCGTGATCTCAGGGCCATGGTAGCGCAAGCCTGAGCGCCCCCAGGATCAGGATCATGATCAGGATCGCGACGCCGCAAAACGAGTGTGTTACATAATTTGCAAATAGCGATCCGAGGCGACGCTTTCCCCTGGCTGGGGCCACCTCTGATACTGATCACCGACCTCTTGCACTGTGCCACCGCCGCTTGCGCCTCCTCAAGTTAATGGATCACCTTCGCCGTTTTTCGATATAAGGCTACATTGTCCTTGCCACTGGCATACCGCCCTTTCAGAAATGAAAGCGACTTTGAAACCCTGATTAGTAGCTATGGGAATGGTGGGCGCAACCGCGGAAGCATTTCCAGTCGAATCGGTTACACAATGAAATCACCGAAATGATTGCCATCTTACGTGTGTCAAGTGTCAGTGTCCAGTCTTGTTATCAGTCTTACAGCCTGAGAATGTCTGATTCGAGCATCTGTTGACAGATGATGACCCCAATGCCAGTGTCCTTGTAGACTTCTTCTCCCCCACCCCACCCCCATGCTCCGGGTCACCCATCCTGCCCTGGGGCTGTTCCCACTTCCATCATTGGAGAACTCAGGGACGAAGAAGCCCTCTTGCTTTTGTAACATCCGCCCGCCCGGGCCCTTCTAGTAGTACCCCCGACTACTACCTCCGAACGCGCCACAAAAGATTGTCGTCCTTGACAGTCATGGTCATCATGGACCTTCTGAGCGATGGTTCATCGCACTTTGATCAGAATCGTGATGGACCTAGTAGTGATATGGCATAGCAGGGAGTTTTTCTCGTGTCGGTTGGTACCGTTTCAAAGTTTGGTGGCGCGCTTGCTCTAAGTTCGTCCACGCGACGTATCAAACATACAGTGTGCCACGGCACTGCACGAGGACAGCGCATTCCGGTGGTGCTGCGGTTATGGACCTCAGTCATCCATACGATGACAGCCCGTCCTTACCCATTTCTTTCTCCCCGAAGCCCGAAATCCGAAGCCAGCCGACGGGTGCTGCGTCACCCTGCGCGTTCCCACTGGCGTTTGTTACGCCAAATTAAAAATTGGCCGCGATACAGTGCACCTCGAAAGAGGTCAGCCCCACATGAGACGCCAACGCACACAATTGCATGCGGGCATATGCAAATTACATTATCCCTTCTCGAGATGGATGCAAGAATTTTTCGGCGAATCGCGCGGCTGCGCAGGCGCCATACAATAAGGCCGTCCTGGGGCTTGTCATGCTACGTTCGCGAAGAAATCTGGGTCGCCGGTCTAGACTATGAGGAGAGAGAAAGAAACGTGAACTTGAACCTGAACCCGACTCGGACCAATTTTGCTTTCATTGCGCCCCACTGATTGTTTATTCACCTGATACGTTCCAGATCATAGGTCTCATGGGAAAAAACAACAACAACGACAGTGCCGCCCACGCCCACCCTCCGTCCTGGTTCCCAACCCCTGAAGTTCATTTCGTACAAGCTAGATACTACGATGTAGTGCCCTTGGCTTCAACATGTTTTCCCACTAGACCGCGTCAGACCGCTTTTCCCTGGATCTCCCGGGCCCGACGAGATCCCGTATCGTGACAGTACGGTACCCTCTTGGTAGTTGTCCTAGACTCCTAGTCCAGGCCATTAACCCCCCACCCACATCTCTGCCCTACGATCCCTACCACCCTAGGCCCCGTACGATGAACCCTCGCCCTCGCCCTCACCCCCGTCCCATCCTTCAACCCTCTGCACGACGCACTTGGCGTGTACCACGAGCGCTTTCGAATTTTACCGCAACAGACCCCACTTGCATCCATAGTGTGCCCTCGTGCTCAGCTCGCAGAACCTGGGCGAGCGACCAGCACGATGTTACGGAAGGACAACCCGAGACGACCGTCACGACCCACCTTCAATCCCTTTTCATTTTGTCCACATATCCGCCCAATGAAGAAAAATGCTTTTCCGGCAGGTAGACAACAACTCGACGATCACCTCCAGGCCGGTTCCCAAACTCGTGCGTGGATCCCAGGACCTAGGTAGAAAGAAAAACCCAAGCTCGAAGATACCCCCACGCTCGCGACCCCTACCTGTGTCGGCCGCTTCCTCCTCCTCCCCCCTCCCCCCTCTCCTTTCCAACCGGAAATTCGTGCATTTCGAATCGGCGTCGTCTGGGCCAAGTTCTGTGGACAACTTCTACGCCTACCTGTCACTGCCCTAGACGCAGCAAGCCCTACCAAGCCACGCTTCAAGTCGAGTCGGCATGCGCGTCACGTCCAGGTCGCCTTTTCCCACGAGTTTCAATCTAACAAGTATCGTGCCTAACGCTTCTTTTGCCCCCCTGTCTGTTGCCCATGGCCTCCCATCGTGTATCCTTGCATCACTACGATGGATGTGGCCATTGTGGCTTGTTTGCAGCATAACAGTTTCAAGGATGAAACCACAATTTTAGGCTCTGATATAGCCCCTTGCAAGTGAGGCCACAAGGGGTACTGTTTCCATTACTGCGGGTTAGTATTTGTTTACAATTCTTAATATGTAGGGACATGAATGCATGACGTGTAACAGTGTAATGTCGATTGCAAGCCAAAAAAAGAGACTTAAACGAAGGTGATGTTTGTACGAGAGATTATACCTAGAAGATGTACGCGAAAGACCATTCTACACGGCGTTATCGGCTACGCGATTTTCGTCCCTGAGGACATCCGCTTCGTCCGCGAGGAAGATCTTGCCTTTCCAGAAAGCGATCGCGGTCAGCCCGAAAAGCACAGCCCACACCGTGCACATCAAGACGGCCATCACGGCGTGCACAGCAAAGAAACCTGGAATTTGAAGCGCGTCGCCGAGCACGCGGAGAGTCGAAATCCAGCCGACATTCGGGAACGTCAGGGCCCAGCCTGCAGTACGACAGAGCCGCAAAAACCGCGCAAAAGCAAAAAAAAAAAAAAAAGTAAGGTCATGGGTCGCGTGAACGAGAGGTCAGAGGAGAGGGGAAGGATGGGGGGCTGACATCCAAGGATCTCGTTGAGGTGCTTGTGGACTTTGAACCAGTACGGTAGCACGCCAAAGGCGAAAAAGAAGACGGAAAGGCCGAAAAGGAGGAGTCCGATGAGCACGCTCGAAGAGAACCAGATCTCGCCCGCGAGAGGAGAGACGAGATCGTGCTGCGGAAGGCTATTGAACGGCGTCGGAAATCGATAAAAGCGAAAACAAAGGAGTCAGCACAGCTGGACGGAAAGTGCGGATGGAGAAAGGAGCACTAGCGACATTTTACGGGCTTGAGATCCGAGATTGATCAGCGCGAGGGCGGTAAAGCCGGGTGGGCCACAAGCGACGAATGCGCCGTTTGCTTGGTGACCCTCCATGAAGCCAGTCTGTCAAATACGGCATTCTCGGCCCGTCAATAAGCGCCTCAGAAATCACGTGAACGTACATACCGTCATGATACTGACAAAGATGCTCGGTTAGCCTCATGCATGTGCGCGCGGAAGCACACGCACCGAAGAATATAGATGCAAATATAAAACATGGTCATGAAGAATCCAACCCCCTGGAAGAAGTATCCAACGAACAACACGCCGACTGCGCGAGACTCGGCCGGATCCAAGACGCGCAGGACGTTTGACGCAATGACACCAACGAGCATCTACGTTTGATTAAGACAACCGCTTAATGACAGATTGAGGGATAATCTCACCATGGGGAAGATCTACGAGCAATGGTGAGCTGATGAGAAGTTTGGGACATCTGTCACGAGCGACGTACTAGGAAGGCCCATGCCGGCGTAAATGTGGTCACGTCATGCGGCTTGTTATACCAGATCATTAACATGGGGAAGCACACGGCAACAGACAGGAAAACGTAGATCCTGGTCACAATAAGCACCTGTTCAAACGGATATGTGGTATACAATAGCGAAGTCATTTACCAAAAGAGTACGTATATCCCTTCTGGGGAAAAGTGCCCCGGTATAACTCCGTAGTTGATGGTTCCGATAACGATCGTGGCAAATGACAACACCTGTTTTGCGATAGTAAACCTGTGATACACTGAGTGCGGTAATGGTACTCACTATGAGGGGAACGAAGACACCCTTGACTGGATCGTTGATTAGTCGTTTGGACTGTTGTGGATATACTATGACATATCCATAGTGAGACAGGGAACCGGACCGGAAGTACAAGAATCGCACGTAATGCTTGAATCAGGAGGGTTGATGAGTTGAGGATAAAAAGCGAAAGGTTTATGAAGAAAAAAACCGTCTCGATGTGTGTGATCGGCCCAGGGTGAACCTTCAAGCCAGAAAGAGTGACATAGACAGCACCAGTTCCCATACCTATAGGGAACTATCAAAGGAATAAACAACGACGATACGATTCCACCAACACGGACGTGCAAACATACCGCTTGCCATGACCACCCATGGATCCGTCGCGCCAGTGTGCTGACGCGCGGGGCGGGCCTGCTAAGTGGTGGCTGCTCAGCACGCACCACTAGTTGCTTCGCGTCTGCGGAGTCTGTGAAGGACGACATGGCACTGCCCTCGGATCCACGTTTTCTGGATTGATCAGGGCTAAGAGCGCGTGACGGGTGAGACCCAAGGACATCCGCGGGTTTCGGGGACGAGTAGTAAGTCGGGTACATCGAGACCTTCGGCGGTGAGGAGAGGGAAAGGTGGACAGCTGAAGAAAACCAGAACGAGTTTTAAGTGAGACTAACGGTTTCGGCCAGCGAACCGTAGAAGAAATCTGTAGGAACTCGAAAGGAGCGGCGTGGGCCTTGATGATGATCAAGTTGGACACGGGATTACTCTGGGAGGATCAAAGATGCATGCGCGCAAGGATTTTAAGTAAAAAGAGGAGCTGCGGTTGGCGGGCGTGCAGGGGCCACGCGTCCACACCGCATGCATCGTTTGGTGAATTCGTGGCTTCTAGAGTGCCAAGACAAGAGGTGGGTCGTAGGTGGCACCGTCCACAACGGGATGTACAATGACTGAATACGATTCTGGATGAAAAAGGTGGTATCCACAGAGCCTTGGCGAAGGCGTGTGTTACCGAACAAGCGGTTGACGTCGAGCTATAATTTATCCCGGCAATCCAGATTCGGCCTGACGATGATCTTCAAAGGGTTGTACTAATGCAAGAGAGATATCTCCGTTCGGTGAAGACGAGTCTTTTGTCCTTATAAGCATTACCACAGCGAACGAGGGCCCCAGCAGGGGTCCCCAGTAATGACGTGAGAGTGAGGACAAGTGTCGTGTGGCTATGCCCGTGCGCCAAGCCTTGAAAGGTCGAAACCGAACAATGTGACGGGAATTAAAAAAAAAACGATGACAACATCGCACTTCTCAATTACGCTTTTCAACTTTGTGCCCTATTCATAAAAAGAGATCCCCTTTCATTCCGTCCGTTGCCAAGGCCAGACCACATGTAGCAAGGAAATCAACGCACTATTCATAGAGCCTGCATGCAAGGCATTGGAGTGGCATTGGCCCCAAGAATAGAACAATTACATCAGGTCCGGTGCGATGATCTTGATGCATGATTAACAACCCCGAGAAAGTGCCGCCAACTGACCAGATAGACTTCTATTCCACGATTCGGAGAACGTTCTTACCCTGCGCGTACAATAAACGAAGATGTCGGCTGCGGGTCGATTATGTGTACAAGGATGCTTGCAACAACGAATTGATGACGTAAGCACGCGGCGGAATTCGGGATTTGTGCCGGTGACTAATTTTTGTACGCGCGCTTTCACTCTTACCCACTTCCACTTCCACCTCCACCCTCGAGCTCTCGAGCACATCCCCGCATCGCTTGCTCTTGGACAGGCAATCCAGGCAAGCCATAGATATTTTCCTTTCATAGACATATCTTCGTCCCCGGTTAATTCACGCCCCCATGTCGCACCTCGCCCCGTCCGGAAAGTGGGATGCCAGGTGAGCTGTCACTAATTATTCTCTTCTCTGACCTCCACCCTGACCATGCGTCTCCAGGTATCTTGGCCCGGTCCCCCATGACTCTTCCTACTATGCCAAGTGCATGCTTGGCGGTGTTCTTGCGTGTGGTCTTACTCACGCCGGCATCACCCCGCTTGATGTTGCCAAATGCAACATGCAGGTTTGCATTGTCTACCTTTCATAGTAATCCCATGCCTCATCTGGTTTATTAGGTAAATCCTGCCAAATACGCCGGTACTATCAGTTCCTTGAAGACCATCGTTGCGGAGGAAAGCACAAAGGGCGTCTGGAAAGGTTTCGGCCCCACTCTCGTGGGATATTCCCTCCAGGGCATGTTCAAGTATGGCCTCTACGAGATCTTCAAGGATGCCTACATGAATCTCGCCGGGGAAGAAGCGTCCCAGAATTACAAGGGCGCCATCTGGCTCGCTGGCTCCGCAAGCGCCGAGTTTTTCGCGGATATTGCGCTCTGCCCGCTGGAGATGACCAAGGTCAAGATCCAGACAAGTCCTGCCGGTACCTTCCCTGTTCCCTTCGGTGCCGCTTGGGCAGAAATGAGCCGCACGAAAGTTGATACCCGTTTCCCCTTCGGCTCTCTCGTCCCACTGTGGTCCCGTCAGGTGCAGCCTGTCCACTCGCACCTATGGGCGATTCCACTGAATAGCGTTTTTAGATCCCGTACACAATGGCCAAGTTCTTCTTCTTCGAGAAGATTGTCCAACTCTTCTATACCCACGTCTTCACTGAGCCAAAGGACACCTACAGCAAGCCCACACAACTTGGCATTACCTTCGGCGCTGGTTACCTCTCCGGTGTCATCTGCGCCATAGTCTCCCACCCGGCGGACTCGCTTGTCTCCCAGCTTGGCAAGCCCCAGAACAAGGGCAAGAGCCTCGGCGCGATTGTCAACGAGGTCGGCTTCGGCACTCTCGCCACAAGAGGTCTTGGCACGCGTGTGATTATGATTGGTACCCTTACTGGTATGTTTGTCCCTTCAATCCCTACCAATGTGATTACCGACGTGTTCCTTGCGTGCAGGCTTCCAATGGTGGATCTACGATAGCTTCAAGAGCGCGATGGGCATGGGTACAACTGGCGGCAAGTAAGCGGAAACCCATACACCATAAAAAAGTTTTATTGGTACGCGTAGTTTTAATCCTTCATTAGCCATTTCTTTCCTTGTTAACTTAACTCAGAGGACATCGTGATACACTCGGTTCATGTACGCTGATCGTCTTCATTTTCGGCTACCCTTTTCCTAGTCTGTCCCTAGCTAGTCATGTGTGGATGTTATAGATAGATAATATTCCCACCTCTCCCGCTTTGTCTGTCATTTAGGTACTTCGGGCCGTGCATGCCGTTGTGAGCACACGTTAGCAGCCGAGGCCACGCTTGAGAGAGCATGCCAGATCCAATCAAGACACCCGACGCTCTCGTCAAAGAGTAATTCTACTTCCAATTGTCCGCCAATCGTTTAGCAATTGATTGCTTTCCCCCAAAACAAAACCGATCAAACAAAAAATTGCAGATTCAAAAAATCAGGCGAATTCGATCGTCTCCGACGCGAGCTCCTCTCACAGTTCCAAAACGGAGTACGGTTCTTTCTTTCGTGTTCATGTTCGTTTTGATACATCGTGTTGCTGAATTGAGGCTATGATGTGGGGCATAGGATGGCACGGAGGCGTTTTGGGCGCGCGTGGACGACATCGCGCGTGCGCGACTCTACGCGGAGGATAAACTGCACTTGAAAGCGGCCGACACGCTCCACCGCGAGCTGCTACAGGAACTCGATCGGTGCGTGCCACTGGACATCCTTCCCCACCCACCATCTTTCCCATTATGTTGATGCTCTGCGTGCGAAGATTCCCGCTCGTCGAACGAGCAGTTGCAGACGTCCCGGCTCTGGCCGATCCAGAGTTCGCTTCCGGGATACGCGGGCACGCCGAGAATCTTTTGCGGCGCTCTCGGGGCGATGTGATTCCTGCTGCTGGTGGCGGTAGTGGTGGTACGTCTGCCCCTCTCCTGTGTCCTCCTCCTCTTTGGTGGTGACGGATTGCATCGTTTTTTTTTCTCTCCTCCCTTCTCTTTCGATTAGGGGCTGATGAAGATGGCTCGCGGCTGCGACAGAATAGCGGGGCGCGGGACGATGCCGGCGCCTCTGGTGAGCGGCGAAACGGCGCTTCTTTGCGCGAGGATGGTCCGCATCGCGATGAGGGGATGGAGATATCGGATGGGTAAATGCCGGGCTGACGGTCGTAAGTTGGCAGTTTCGGGGCCCATTTACGATCCTTTTTTTTTTTGATAGTACGTTCATATTTAATACGACTGCCCTTTGCTCTCCTCGATGTTTGTCATGCAATCTCACCATTGTCTTGTCATGGACACGTGCCGTAGACAAGACTCGTTAACGATCTTTTGGCATCGCAATTCGGTATGTATCCCGAGTTCTGTACAGTCCGAGGTCGTCCCCCTATTTGGACTGTCGGGAGAGGCTTGCCTCACAGGGGCACACCTATTCCTATTACCGCGTTATCCATTTCTTATTCACTGGCACTAAATATCAATTCAAGGGAAAGGGAGCCGTACCCCTTTCTCACACACTTCTTCACTTCTTCGCTCTCACCACCTTTGTGGGGCAAGGGCAATCATGAAGCCTCTGCAAATGTTCGAGCTTCCTCTCTGCTGAGGTGGGCCACCCTCCGGATATGGTTGGCAAGAGCGCCCTCCTTCATCGTTGTCAACGACCGCTGCATTTCATACAGAAATAGACCAACGGGACATGTTCCTTGGCGAGGGGTGCTGTATCGTCTGTGGGGAGGATATACTTCTTGATCATTGCCAGGTCATCGGGGATTCAGAGACACGGACAGTAAGTCAGAAGGGCATGTAGTCCTGCCAGTGCCCGACGCTAAAGTAAGACAGTGGGAGGACATCAAAGAGCGTGGTTGGATCCCTTCACAAACCAAAGATTCTCCCAGTCATGAGCCGTGCAATGGCCTGCTCATGTGTTCCATCCATCACTACTACTTTGATAGATATCAGTTCTTTGTACGATTCGTCCCCAGGGTGCGTTTGATTCCATTTTGCTTCAGGGTTGAGTGTTCAACCAAGAAACAGACTGGCAAGTTTGTGTTCGTGAACTACTCCAATCGTCACCAACTTCAACAATTCCACGGCAAAGCTATCGCCCTAGACATACACGATCGCCATGTGCCATTCCCTTCCCTTTTCATCATCCATGAGATGCGTGTCCGTGAATTCCACCCATTTCAACCCATAACACCAGACATCCCAATTGAAACTCCTTGGCAAGACTGGCTGCTGTCAGGTCATGTAATTAATGCCTCTGGCTCTCTTATTCGCGACAGGCCGCCCATTGGTAGTGGCTATACTGCCCCCGCACAACTGCAAGGGCCTATGATGGGTGCAGGCAGTGCATCTTCAAATTCTGGTGGACACCCACTAGCACTCAACCAGGGTGTTATTGATGAGATCCTTGCAGCAACACGCGGCTCGGCATCGTGGAAGGCGTGTGAAATGGAAGGCACCAGCTCAGAGGAGAACATAGAGAAGCATATCTCCACAATGGGTGTGGAAGGTTCTTCATCTCTTTGATTTGGACCCAAATGTGTCAAACCTGGTTGAACTTTGTTTCGTATTAAATAATGACAACTAAAAAATAAACATATAGCATTTTAACGAGAGCTGTACAAGCATCAGATGTGTCAGTTGAAGACAGACAGAAATATCCATAGGCCCTCATATTCGAGTGGATTCGAGGATGCACTGGCACGAATTTGAGTCGGTCTACAAAAACCTTCATACTTCCCAGCTTTAATTCCCTCCCAAATTGATAAATGAAGACTGGCAATGTTGAAGTTTGTTCATCCGTTGACGCTCAGCTTGGCACCGGTACCGCGATAGCACTGCCGCAAGTCACGTGCGCCATCTACGGGTCAAAAAAGGTCAAAAGAAGACGTGTGCGTGGGACGGTTCTCACCAGCGAGGATGGATCCCGTCCCGCCGCCGGGGCCAATTTTTCTTCCAACCGACGCGACGTTTGTCTCCGATGCTGACGAAGAGATTTTCCTCCTCTACACGCGTCTTGCGGCTCTCAAGCCTCCCGACAGCACCGACGCGGGCCACTTCCACGGTCTTGGGTCCGAGAACTCAAAGGAGGACGCGTTGGTCGTCCACATCGAGCTTACACCACCGCCGACCGCACATCCCTCTCTGCGCAAGCCCGAGAAGGTCAACCGAAAAGCTGATCGAAGGAACAGGGTAGGGAGGCGGAAGGGCTCGGAGAGCAAATCTGACATTGCGATGGGGGCTGAAGACAGGTTTACGCCCGAGCATAGGGGTGAGCCTGAGCCTCTTGTGTTCGAATACCATCTCTTTCAGGATAAAACGGCTCTGAGGAGTCGTAGCGGCGATACTGGTAGTGTTTTGTGGAAGGCTAGGTGAGATTTCCCTTCCTTGTTTTCAATTGCAACGTTTACGTTCCCTGTGTCCACACCGCTTTGGATGCGATCTACCCACTATTGGCTCGGTCCCACATATATTCAGCATCGAGTTTCTGTCGTTGGTATTGAGACAGCTACACTTCCCCGATCCAACTGGCGGCGGCTTGTTTGACTATACGGAGCTGAGTCAAGCGCACATCCTCGAACTCGGGTGCGTACTTCAAGATCTCCCCATACTCCCCAAATCTGCCGCCGCCTGCAGCATCGTGCTCACCTCCCCAATTCCGGGACAAAATCCAGATCTGGAACGGGACTCCTTGCACTCGCGCTGGCGCCTCTAGTGCGCAAGTACACAGCGACGGACATGCCCGCGCTCCTCCCTCTCCTCCGCAAAAACCTGCTTTCGGTACCCGGGCCCCCAACCGCTAGCGCCGGCGCCAGCATTGGCGCTACGGCGAGTGCGATCACAGTAGCGGCTCTCGACTGGACCCTCTCTGCGCGGAGCCAAATCGACGTCCGCAATGAGCCACCGGAGGTGCTGCTCGTCGTGGACTGCATCTACCACCCGACGCTCGTACGCCCGTTGCTCGAGACGATGACCGCGCTTGCGGCACCACGGCACACCGTCGCGCTCGTCGTGGTCGAGCTGCGCGCGGAGGATGTTTTGCGCGAATTTTTGGAGGGGTGGATTGCGCTCGGGTGGAACGTGTGGAGCGTCGCTGATGGCGTTTTGGGTCCTCGTTGGGGTATGTGGATCGCCTGGCGTGGGAGCCGGCGGTGCGATTCTGGTTAGTCAAGTCGGGGCAAGCGCAAACTTTGCGATTATCCGATCGCGCGTGGTACTGTCTCTCCCACACGAAACCTGTATACGGTCACGGCCCAAGTTATTCCAGGTCCAGTACAACCCAGCGCTGCCACAGAACAAATCAGTTTCTACGCATCTCGAGTTCCCAACCTCGAGACCTGGCATCGTCGGCTGGCCACTACAACACACGTGCAATTATTGACTCGGATATGGTTCAAAACAACGTCGTGCAAGGTATGCCGATCGATCTCTCTATTGTGCCACCGAAATGTAACCATTGCATTCTCGGAAAGCTGGCCTGTACGCCGGTGCCCAAGTGCGCAAGGGATCGAAGGCTACCAGACGGTTGGAAAGAGTATCCGTTGATCTTTGTGGGCCAATGTCTGTTACACCCAACTCTGGGCGTTTGTATCCCATAAATACCATTGGTGATTACCCGAATTATGTGTCCCCTCAGAAGTAAGGACGAGGCTGTGCAAGCATTACGAGACTGTCATCACGCTGTCGAAAACCGATGCGGGGGTCAACTCAAAGCTTTCGTACTGACCACATGCTCACTTCCCCCTACACCTCAGCTCACAATGGAAGTGCTGAGTGCCTTCTGGTTGCTGACAAAGCACACATATCGGATGGGGTTATGCAAATGCTCGTGCATTGCTTTAGGACGAGTTCACCTCGGCCTATCTGATCTCCCGACGCTCACTGCCTCAGTTGCCTCTTCCGAGTCCTTAGACGGCAGAACCCCTTATGAGCTTCGGACGACCTCCCTCCCTTTCCCATCCGCACGAAATTGGGTGTAGAGCCTTCGCACTTGTCCTGACACACAACTCTAAGCTTCTGCAGCGTTCTGTACCTTTGATTCGTGTGGGACAGTACCACGCGCGATAACCAGATCAATTATAATGCCTTTCCCGATTTTGCGACACAGAGGGCAGGGGGGCTTTGTGGCTGCGCTATCGCCTAATCGCAGGTAACACGCGGAGCTCCCAATCAACCGCACAAAATGAACCTCCATCGCAACTCATCTAGGAAATTGAATGCCGTCAGACGGCCCACCAGTCAGAAGACGATCCGAATCGTCGGCATATCTGAGAGGAGGTTAGGGTACGGCAAGTTTGTTATTTGCTCACTGGCAGTCGATATGAGAAATCAGTGACAACTCTGAATCCGCGATGGGCATGCCAGTAGTTACAGTATACAGTATAGTACTATAACTCGGATGCAGTGTCCGGATTGCAGCGGCCTTACTACAGTAGTACCCGAGCCAGTGGCCGCGGCGCCGCCATCGCCACTAGCAGCCTACCCGAAAACACGCCCCATTTCAAGTTGGGTCATCGCTATGATCCAGATGCTGCCAGTGTCTGTGGTAACCGGGGTTCGTCAAGATGATGGACCCAGCGCTTCGGAATCCGAGGCTGCACACTCATTGTCGCTATTCTTGGGTCCTTCTTTTTGTCACTAGTATTTCACCTGTTAGTGTGCGAAGTGGGTAAGAACATGCCGGGGATTGGATAGATGATAAGGACGACCTTCTCGTGTCCGCATCTCCTCCACCTTCAGTTACGAGTGTAATTTAGTGAAAGGATTCAGAAACTTTCGTTTTTATCTATCCCCCTGGACCGTTCTCTACGACGATGACGACGTTCATTGCCAGGGACAACACAGAAAGATGCTCTAATCGCTCGAATGTCGTCATGCCCCTCGGATTTACAATGGCAGTCGATCGCCTATCATCCGGCATCAAGAGTAATGAGCACTGCCATTGAACATCTTCCGCGGCCGTTGTCGGATGGAACGCGACAAGGCCTCAGTGCGAGCTCGCACATAATTATATTAATGGCATATGGCTGATGTCGTTGTCACCAGTCACGGTGCCGGTTTGGAGATTAAGCTTCGGTTTCCGCGTCCTTTGTTGTCGTACAATTGAAGAAACATGAGGGGAAAAAACTGACCATTGGTTTTATCCGCGATGGATACCGGTTGGCGAAAAGCGTTGTACCGAGGATCTCCGGATGTCTCATATGATTTTGCGACCCCAATACTTTAAGTTTGTCGCTGTCCGTCAGGAAGGATTCCTCAGCTCCTCGCTCATTCATTCCTTTCCAAGGCACTGGTTGGTGAGCACAGAGCCTTGTCTTTCTTGTAGGGTATGGCCAGGATTTTGACTCCTGTAGCCCAGACGTTTTGTTCGCACACAGTGCACTCACGCCCACTCGGATCTTTTTCATTCATAACAAATATTTTCGAATATGCGCTCTTACATGAATCTCGCTGTCCTTGCCCTCGCTGCATCTACTGCTCTGTCTACCCCAACTCAGTACAGGTACGGAAATTGACTTGTTGAGTTTAAAGGCCGGGCCTTCCAAATAAGTGGAATTCCTCTAGGTACCCTAGGGTGGTGGGTTCCGATGTCGATGCCTTTCGTCTTAGATGGCCAGCTAGTGCTAGTAGGCTTACCATTCCACAAGGACCACCACTAAGACCTATTCCAGAAGAAGGACCACGAACACCCGATTCCCCCGATTCCGCAAACTCCGATGCCACCCTCCTCAACTCCGATGTCAATTCCGAATCCACCCTCGTAGGCGGGTCGGACTGGTCGGACTCGGGCTCGGACTCGGGCTCGGAAAGTCCCCCACATCATCCTGTAGTACCTGCACCCACACTCGCACGCCCAAAAAATCTCGCACCCGCACGCCCACAAAATCCCGCACCCACACCCCCCGCACCCGTACCCACACACGCGGATGGCGACCGTGTCGATAAGTGAGTGAAATGCTAGGAGAATGCCTGCGATCACTTAAAACGCGATTGTAGGCGTGGGGGGTTGTTGCGTTTGTTCTCTGCGCCCTTGAGGCGTCAGTGACCGTGACTTCGGCCGGGGCTTCCAAGGATGTCTCGTGCGTACATTTGATTTTACACATTTGTCCTTTTTGGTGGCAAGTCTCATTTCGGCCCATAGTAATAGATGATCGCAACGGACGCAGCCTTGAGGAGCAAGCATGATGTCGCGTGAGTTATCCCTCATCATCATATCGTCCTGTCAACTGAGTTGAGCTCAATCCTTACAGCTCGGGAGACAAGATCGTGGCCTATCTCTTCTCGCATGCTCAATAAACTTGATTGACATTCTGATGATGTGGTCTGCATTGAGTGGAGGTTTCGCCCATCTATCATAATCCACGTAGTAGCCTGACCATATATGTTGGCTGTGCCGGTCGTGCCATTTGAATGCAATTGCAATATAGTACCGTTTGTTGGAGCCCATTGATTGATATTGATTATATTGATTACTGTATTACGTTTACGATACACGTCTGATTCCAGTGCCACCTTCGGGTGCACTTTTTCTGATTGTACGATGCCGGCGGCCTACTGCGTCGTTTGTGAGCTCATTGTTGCCTCGGCTTTACTAAGTAAGTCCCCGAGCTGTATTATCAAGTAGTGTACTCGTAGCGCGGTTATCCATCCTGCTCACTGGCACTCCCACTGGCAAGAGAACTAGCAAGCGTCGTTCACCTCCTCAAGAGCTCCCCGCTCGTCTATTACTCGTCCACAAAGGCTACCCGGGTCCATGATCTCAACACCGTTGCTGAGCTCACAACCATAAATGAACCTCCTGCGCGATGTTATAGTAAGAAATGTACTCAGGGATACTGTGAACCTATTATCTGCCACGGCGGTGGGCCAGGTCGTAGTCTTACCCCCCACGGGCCACGGCCAGCGACGCGTTCGCGCCCGGGGTCAATCACCACCTACGCGTGAGTGGTTGCTTGTCCCTCTCACCGTACCAAGGACAGCTCGTTCGTGCCCAGTTTATATTTCCCATCCCACGCGTGTGGGGCCCGTTGTGACACACAGTCTGTGGACACGCCCCCTTTTCATACCATCCCATTTCGCCCTCGTGTCCGTCACGGTCGTCGTTCTCATTCTCCGGGACGCATTCTCGACGGAACCGCTCAACTTGAAGCAGCTTCGCGCAGGCGTTTTTCCTGCCGCTGTCAACGAAGAGGACAAGGACGAGGGCGTCAGAAGCAATGACAGCGGGAGTCGGGCCGTGAATTAGATGGGTCTGGTGGTGGCCGTCGAGCGCGTCAACTTGCAAGGACCATGTGGAGAGATCAGGTGGATCAGCCATATCCTTTTTCTAGCTCTCGCGCCTGGTCCTCGCCCTCGCGCTCCTCTGCCTCTCGATATTCAGCTTCCCCAGGGACGCAGAAGTGAGTGCAGCAACACTCGGTCGTCGATTCATGGCACAGAAAGAAGCACAACATCGTCAAGGTGGTGGCGAGTTGTCGGAACGCGAGTGACTAGATCTCGCTTTTTTCCTGAACTATGTACGTGATCCGTCCCGCCAAATCTCTCACTCGAGTCATGTATATATGAGGCGGTGCTCGTTAACTGTAACTTTGATCTAGTCCTTATGCCTGCTTTTTGGCGTTGGTCGCGCTCTCGGCCCGAAGAACCCGCCCCTCGCTCGTTCCATCTCCTTGTTCATCAGGGCATCACCTTCTCCGTTTACGCGTACCGCGATATTTGGCCACTGCGCTCGTGCCTGCCGATGGCTGAGAAGGCACCCTACTCTGTATCAAAATTGGACTTATTGCTGTCGCGGCGTCATTCATCCTTCGTGTCACTGGCACTGGCAGTGTCCCACTCGATTCCCAGGCTGAGGTAAGAAGCTCTTTCTTTCCTCGTCATAGCGCGTAACCCTGACCCCCCTCTGTAGGACCCTCAGATGGCTATTAATCCAGGGCAGGCGGCATCCCGTTTGTCCATGATGATGTGCACATTCCTCGATCCCATCGTCTTTCTGGCATATCGCGTTCTGCACTTGTCGCACGATATGCTTCCCCCGCTCGCGGATTACACCAAATATCTTGCTCGAAGAAGCTTCAATGCAGGTGTATATTGCCTCTCTGTGTTATCTGTGTTAATTCGTTCCGATAGCACTTGGATACCTTTTCCGGCGCCAGCAGGAGGCATCTCTTTGGGGCTTCTTGACTATCTTTCGTACGTCCCTCCGCCGAGCGCCATTTTCTCTCAACCTATGCACACCCAGTCTTGGAACGCGTTCGATTGGCAATTCTTTGCATCATATCAACTCTTCTGGCGCCAGTTGGGATGAGTCAACATCTGCGGTGCGTTTTCTGATCTGTAGCCTTCACCTTTGCGTTTAGACGTGTTCTTTAGCTATCAAACCGAACTGGACCATGGACCTAGTAGGTGCGGGCGTGGGTCGGTTCTCACCAGCGAGGATGGACTCCGTCCCGGCGCCGGGGCCAATGTCTCTTCCAACCAACGCAACGTTTGTCTCAAATGCTGACGAAGAGATTTTCCTCTACACGCGTCTTGCGACTCTCAAGCCTCCCATCAGCGCCAACGCGGGCCACTTCGACGGTCTTGGATCCGAGGACACAAAGGGGGACGCGTTGGTCCTCCGCATCGAGCTTACGCCGCCGTCGACCACACGTCTTTCCTTGCGCAGGCCTGAGAAGGTCAATCGGAACGCTGATCGATGGAACAGGGTGGAGAAACGGGAGGGCTCGGGAAGCAAGTCTGGCATTGCCGTGGAGGGCGGGGACGGGAGTGTGCCTGGGCGTAAGGGTGAGCCTGAGGCTCTCGTGTTCCAGTACCAGCTCTTTCAGGATAAGACGGCTCCGGGGAGTCGTGGCGGCGATACTGGTAGTGTTTTGTGGAAGGCTAGGTGATATGTTTCTTCGTCTTACTCCGAGTCCCCTATCCCCTTTTTCTTTGCAACATCTACATACATCATGTCGATCTCACTTTATAGGCCATTTAACTACTATTCTTGCGGTCCCACATACATTTCAGCATCGAGTTTCTGCCGTTGGTATTACGACAGCTGTACTTCCCCGATCCAACCAGTAGTGGCTTGTTCGACTATATGGAATCCAGTCGCGCGCACATCCTCGAACTCGGGTGCGTACTTTAAGATCCCGGATCACCCATGCAACATCGCACTCATCTCCTCAATTACCAGGAAAAACTAG
>Ga0137394_10001418_pt1 | contig 17467 bp, 8 predicted proteins | sample czobulk116metaG_FD_108278 | JGI IMG/M metagenome (GOLD analysis project Ga0137394, IMG submission 108278) | Vadose zone soil microbial communities from Angelo Coast Range Reserve, California, USA - czobulk1.16 metaG | ecosystem: Environmental > Terrestrial > Soil > Vadose zone | place: USA...
ACGCGCCGGTCATCGTCATCGTCCATGGTCTCGAAGGTTCCAGCGATGGGAACTACGTGCGTGGCATTGCGGAGAAAGCCTTCCATCGCGGCTTCCACGTTGTGCGTATAAACCAGCGGAATTGCGGCGGCACCGAAGCATTGACGCCCACCTTGTACAACTCCGGTATGAGCGGCGACTTCCGCAGCGTCTTCGAAGCGCTGTCAAATGTTGACGGTTTCGAACAGATCTTTTTCGCCGGCTACTCGATGGGCGGAAATCTCGTGACCAAGATGGCCGGAGAGTTTGGCGCCGCTGTACCAAAGGCGTTGCGCGGTATCTGCGCGGTGTGTCCGACCCTCGACCTTGCGGCTTGCGCCGACGCGCTCGAACGCGTGGACAACTATATTTACCAACGGCGCTTCGTGAATGGCCTGATGGCGCGCTATGAGAGAAAACACAAAATGCTTCCGGAGCGCTACCCGATTGCCGGCCTGGGACCAGTCCGGACGGTCCGTCGATTCGATGACGTCATCACCGCGCCGCAGTTCGGCTATCACGACGCTCAAGACTATTACGAGAACGTGGGTGCGAAACGCGTCGCGGCGCAGATCCGCGTGCCCCTGCTCTTGATCACCGCCCAGGACGATCCCTTCGTGCCCTTCGGTTCTTTCTTGGCCGCCAGAATCAACGAGAATCCTGCCATCCAGTTTGTTGCGCCCCAACACGGCGGCCATTGCGGCTTCATTTCGAAACACTCCGGAAGTGAGCGCTTCTGGGCCGAGCAGCGCATTGTCGAATTCTGCGCCGCGTTCAGCGCCAATCATCTGTAGCTAAGGCCTTCAGGCCTTAGGTTTTTCTTATGCCCGAGCACTTACTTCCCCAGGCAGAGCGGTGCGCACCCAAAGAAAGTACCCACGCGCGAAGGGTGATCCGCACTCCCTCACAAAATCAGAGCAATAATTTGAGATTACCCCAGCGGCTTCTCCAGCGAAACCGCAAACCTCGGCGTCAAAAGGTGCGCCGGCCCGTCCGCGGCAATAACCATGTCGTCTTCGCAGCGCATCCCGAACTCGCCGGGAATATAGATCCCCGGCTCGTTCGAAAACGTCATGCCCGGCTCCAGCACGGTCTTGCTTCCGCGAACGAGATAGGGATGCTCGTGACCGTCGAGTCCGATGCCATGACCGAGGCGGTGAGTGAAATACTTGTAGCCCGGTCCATACCCCGCCTCCGTGATCACCTTGCGGGCAGCATCATCCACTGTGCCCGATAGCCGTCCGGCGCGAGCCGCATCGAGCGCGGCATCCTGCGCTTTGCGCACAATCTCGTAAACGCGCGCCACTTTTTCCGAGGGCTTCCCCATCACTCCCGTGCGCGTCACATCCGATTGGTAGCCATCAACCGCGCAGCCGCCATCGATCAACACCACATCGCCCTCTTTCAGTTTTTGCGGCTTGATGGTCCCGTGCGGCAGCGCCGCGGACGCGCCCAGCAGAACCAGCGCACCGCCATGCAAGCCCATTTTCGAAAAACCACCTTCCACCAGCCTCCCGATATCCTCCTGAGACACTCCCTCCTTCAGTGAAGCAAACACCGCGCGAAAGACGTCAAAGGTCGCCTCGCAAGCCAGCCGCATCAACTCGAGTTCGTGATCTGACTTCCGTCCGCGGCACACCATGGTCACCGGATCGGCGGACACGCATTCCAGCCCCGGCGCTGCCGCGCGCAAATGATCGAAGAATGTAAACGCGGCTGTTTCTTCAACTCCGACGCGTCCCGTTCGAATCCGCCGGTCCGCCAGTGCCGCCGCCGCGATTTTCGTCGGACTCTGGTCCTCCTGCCACGCCCGCACTTCTGCAGGGAATTGCAGCTTCTCCCGCATGCGCCCCTCTTCGAATGCCGGTACGACCACGATGGGTTCGCCCGTTCGTGGCAGCACCAGGGCCAGCAGGCGCTCGCTGACTCCCCAGTGGATGCCAGTGAAATAGTAGAGCGCCGTTCCGGGAGCAACGAAGAGAGCGTCGTATTTCGGCTCCAGCTCCGTCATTAACTTTTGCGCGCGCAGAAGCCGCCCACGGAACTCATCGGTCGTGATCGGATGAACTCGTCCTCCGAGCGGCTTGAGTCCCGCAAACGCCTGCGGCAAATCTTCGGACGTATCCGAGTCCGCCGCGCGCATCGCCGGCGTCAGCGCCAGCACCGAGGCCGCCGCCGCGCCTATCAAGAGTTGGCGTCGCGAGGTTTGGTAATTCTGTTCCCGATTTTGTTTGTGCATGGCAGGAGAGGTTTATCTGGCCGGGAGGCGGATTGTCAAGGCCGATCGAATCTAGGAAGTTGTAGGAGCGGGGTGGGCCCCGCCCGGATAGGCCATGAAAATTGCAAGACGGTTACCGGACGGACGACTAGCGCGGGGCAGCTTTGACGCTGTCTCCTCACTCGATCGGTTTTCTTGCCGCGATTACCTCAATGGTGGCGTTTGCGAATTAGAATTAGCGGGTGGCTGGTCCGCATTCGAATGCTGCCGCGATCTCTTTCCCGGCACGTAGGTGATTTCCAGCGGCTGCTGAAGAGTAAAGTCCAGCCGTGTTTCTGAAGGGATCTTCACCTGCTGTCCTTTGGTGAAGACCTGCACGCCCGTGCCCGCTCCACCGCCCACTGCTGCGCCGATCGCCGCTCCCTTTCCGCCGCCAGCTACCGCGCCAATCAGCGCCCCGAGAGCCGCTCCGCCGCCAATTCTTTCAGCAGACTGTTTGCCGCGGGAGGCTCCAGACTGCTTCACGTCGCTGCTCACTACGTTGTAGGTCTTGCCCTGGAAAACGACGCTCGCCAGTTCCAGACCCAGTTCGCTGCGACCCGTCACCCGGCCTGCGGATTTCGCATTCACGAGCTTGATGTAAGCATCCGCGCCGCTGGGCACGATCACTCGATTGTCCACCACGATCGGCGCGTCCAGCGAAGCCTTGAACAATTGCCCAGCCTGGTTCGTTTTCGAATCGATCCCGTCGATCGTTCGAACCGTCACAATCGTGTTGGCCGGCACCGTCACGGTCACCGGCTGTGGTGGCGGGGGTGGCGCTGGCGTTGCCGCGGGAGCTGCACCCGCCGTCATAGGCTCCCCCACTGGATTTGCCGGCGAAGTAGCCGCAGCTCGTCTGGATTTGTCTGCCTTTGGCGCGGCTTTAGTCCTTGCCGCGCGCTTCGGCGGCGCGGCTTCTGGCGCCGGGGTAGCCGGCTGTGGCACCGAAATCTGCGCCGTGGCCACACTCATCTGGTCATTCACGCGGCTCACACCTTTCGTTTCCGACGCAAGCCTGTAAGCCGCGAGCCGGGCCGCATCGTCCGGCACTTGTCCGGTCAGTGTTACTTCTCCCTGTTTGCTGACCACATCGACGGTAGCCGCTTTCAGCGACGGTTCAGAAAACATTTTTGCTTTGATGTCCGTGGTGATCGCGTCATCGCTCGGCTTGCCAATCCGCGAGCAGGACACACTCATCGCCAGCATCAGCACCAAAGCCAGAACGCCGGTTTTATTTTTGCGCATTTCTTCCTCCGCATTGGCTTCAAAACGCTCGGGAGGACTGGGGGGACCCGAAAAACCATTTTCTGCCGCATCCATGAGAGTGCCAACGGAATCTCATGCCACAAAGATGCGGCGGACTCACAAACTGCTGCCTCTAGGAGAATTCTGCGGGAATTGGAGCAGAAATGCAATTCAGCCGCGGCATCGTTTCGGGATCGGCTTCGCGAAAAAAACGGGAGGTGCCCAACGAGCACCCCCCGGAATAATCGTTCTGAACTGAAGTCTAGAACACGAACTTCAGTCCCAGCGTCATGGACCGAATCCCGCCGCTGAAGAACTTCGAAGGCTGCAGGAAGTTCGGATCGCCCGGCAACACGTAGCCCTGTGTCGTTGTGGCCGTGGTAACGCCCGCTGTGCTGAACACGTTTCCATTACTGAGTGCGTAGTTCGCATGGTTGAGAATGTTGAACACGTCCACCTTCGCCTGCAGATACTTCCCTTCGGTGAAGTGAAAGCTCTTGCCGACGGACATGTTCAGGACCGCGAATCCGGGCGTGAAGAAACTATTCCGCGCCACAGTCGTTCGTACTCCACGTCCAGCTGCAACATATCTCGCGGTCGTATCCCCACCTGTGTTCGGGTCAACAGCGAGGTACCCGACTACATTTTCCCCCGCGTTACAGGTCCCCGTATGAGTGCTGCCTCCTCCGGAGGGAGCGCAGACATTCACTAGATTGTCGGTGCCGCCCAGCGGGTTCGTCCCGAACGGATTGAACATCAAGCGATCGCCGGCGGAGTCTCCATTTCGGTTGGCATCACTCCCCGACTGAAGCGTGACTGGCTGTCCGGCTTGTGCCAGGAAAACGGACCCAATCTGGAATCCGTTAACTAGCGTCTTCACGAGATGGCTGTCGCTTTTCACATTCGGAACCTGGTAACTCCAGGAGAGGGCCACTTTGTGCCGCACATCCAGGTCCGAGTTTCCCCAATCTTCCGAAAGGCGATTGGTGTCCTGCCCCCGGCGAGGATTCAAGAGGCTGGTGAAAAACTCATTCGTCGAATTGTCCAAGGTATGTGCGTAGGTGTAGTTCGCGTTAAACGTCAGACCCATGCGCGCCCTCTGCGTAAAGCTTACGGAACCTGCATGGTAGACGCTGCTCCCGAACGGTGGATCGGACGTAACGTTGGCCGTGAACCCGAACGGCGCGTAAATGTTGCTGTTGAATGCATTCCAGGGCGCAACGGTAGGCGCGCTGGCGGATACGGTTCCCGGTACGTCCGATGCGCGGAAGTATTCGGGCAGTGCAGCAAGCCCGGCGTCGAATCCGCTTTCTCTATTACGCCGGAACTGTACCGGCAACGAGATACCGCGAGTGCCCAGGTAGCGCACTTCCACGCTGGCGTTGCGGTACACCTCATGTTGAACGCCCAGCGACCAAGTCAGGATCTTGGGCATTACCGTGTCATCGATGTAGCTTGTTGTCAGAGCCCGCGCATCCGCCTGATTGGCTGGCGGAATGTAAGTTTGCGGCAAACCGCCACCCGCGAGGAACCCCCCAAAATTCGGATTCGCGCACCAGGAAGGAGTTGGCGTGAGCGTGCACGCTGACGTTGGGTCAAGCTCGCTCTGCAGTTGCGGTGGCAAAGTGATCGACGCGAAGTTTTGGAACTTCACGTCGTAGGAAATTCCGAATCCGCCGCGGATCGACGTTTTGCCATTTCCTCTCGGATCATACGCAAATCCAATGCGAGGACCAATGTTGTTCTTGTCGGTTTTGGGATTACCGAAAGTGACCACGCCCGGAACATTGGAGATGGCGTTGAGCGCCTGCGTGCTCGCGCCCACCGGGTTTGTCCAATACTCATACCGCACGCCCAGGTTCAGCGTCAGGCGGGGAGACAGTTTGAAGTCGTCTTGTGCGAACCCGTAAAAGGCGCTCTGCGTTCCCAGGAAACTTCCCGTCCCCGCGTTGCGGAGAGTTCGGCCCAGTCCGTTACTCTGTTCGTCGTTGATGAATTCAGTCAGTGAATCGTACCAGTAGTCTCCATTGCTCCGCGGCAGGAAGAACTGCGGATAGATGAAGTGGTTGTACTGGCCGCCGAACTTGAACGTGTGCTTCCCGAGTGACCAGGAGAAGTTGTCGGCGATTTGATAGGTGTTCTGCTTCTGGGTGGTGTTGTCGCCCGGTCCGATCGTATTGAATCCCAGGTCGCCGATCGTTACGTCGTTGGGACAGGCCGTGCACGGATTAACAGTGGAAAGAGAAAAAAACGAATACTGCACGCGCAGATCGTTCACCAGGCGACTGTTAATGGTCCAAACGTCGTTTAATGCGATTTTGCGATTATGTATGGGCTCGGCTTGGTTGAACTGTGCTTGCGTTGAATTGACCGGGAGAATGAATTTTTCTTGATTCAGCAGGAACCGCGCGCCCAATTGATGCCTCCCCCAGGTATAGTCGGAGTTGAATTGCACATCGTGTTCGCGTTGAAAATTCGGGCTGATGATGATCAGGTCTCCGATGGGTATGTTGTTCGTGACCCCGTTCGCGGTGACGGCGACGGTCCCCAAATTCCCGGGGTCCGGCGCCACTGGAAAGTTGGCTAAGAGATTCTTGACTGCGGAATTGACAGCCATACTTTCGAGCGTTGCCAGTCCAGCTGCGGTCGGCTGAATCAGGGGTGTCGCGGTGCCCTGCCCGTGCAGGGTGGTGTATTCATAAGCTCCGAAGACAAACCACTTATTCTTGATTGCCGGCCCGCCCATCGTGCCGCCGAAGCGGTTGTTGTCGAAATCCGGCTGTCCAGGAATCGTTTTTTTGGCGATGGCGGATTTGGTCAGGTTGTCGATGGAGTTGTAATTCTTGTTTTGGTTATACCATTCGCCGGACCCATGCCAACTGTTCGTGCCGGTCTTGGTCACCATGCTGAATTGACCGCCTGCGGAATGTCCGTACTCCGCGCTGAATTGATTGGTCGTGAGGTTGAATTCCGCAACGGCGTCTGGAATGACCGTCGAGTTGTTTCCCGTCACGCCTAGATTGTTGTCATCCACACCGTCTACCGTGAAATTGTTGTCGCGCGGACGCGTTCCGCCAACCGATCCGCCAATTCCCGTAACGCCGCCCGGCTGCGCTACAACGTTGGGAGCCAACACCGCGAGATTGAGCGGGCTGCCGTTGAGCGTGCCAGCGCCATTGGGAAGAAGCTGAACCTCACTCACATCATAAGTATTATTAAGATCTGAAGATGTCGTCTGAATGGCCACCCCGCCGGCCGTCACTTCCACGACCTCCGTCGCGACTCCCAAGTCCAAGTGCGTATCGGCAACGTTGTCTTGATTGGCGATGACAGTGATCCCCGTTTTCAAGAAATTCTTGAATCCCTTGGCTTCTACCTCTACTTTGTATAAGCCCGGAATCAAGCTCGGAAATGAATAGGTTCCCGCTGACGTCGTCGTAATTTTCACCGACACTCCCGTCTCCTGATTCGTCGCCGTCACCTGCGCATTCGGGACCGCCGCCCCAGTAGGATCGAAAACCTGTCCCCGCAGCGTTCCCGTGATTCTCTGCGCCGCCGCCGGCATCGAGAAGATCAGCGCCAATCCCAAGACTGCTACAGAATAAAGAAAACTTCGCAGGCTGTTGAGCCGGTATTGGCCAAACCCATCGCCCATTCGTCCATCAAATTTCATTAGCTCCCCCTCAATTCGAACTGCTTCGAATTTGTCCCCTATTTCTGACGCCTCTATTTCCCGGGACCGTCCATTCGAATGGGAATAGCCGGCATCAGACTTCCTCCTTCGAATTGCAGGTTGTTCGCCAATGCGGCCGTGGATTAACAGGTATTTTTTTCTATAACTTACGAGTCGCATTGGCCTGGAGGGAATCTAAACTTCGATACTTCTGGATGGTTTAGCTGATTTAGATTCAGGTATGCATAGGGGAGAGATTTCTGGAATTGCGGAGAACCGCTAGCTTCTTGAAAGAATATACAAAATAAAGAGAGGCGGTTTCTGAATCGGGTATGGTGCCAATCTCCGGCGCATGGGAGGCCCATCAAATTCCGCAACTTCTCGGCGCGCCATGTCCGCGCATGCACACGGCCGGCTGAAAATAGGCAAACTACTCTGTTCGAACAGCGAGAATTTTCTTGCCCTCAACCTTTATTTCGATGCCGAGAGGCGGGCGGAGATCGGAGCCTTGCACAATGCCGCCGCGCACCCAGACAGCACTGCCGGGAAGATTGGTGGTTTTGAGCGGGTCAAACACCGTGCGGCTGCAGGGGTTTCCGACCATGGGATGCTTCGCGGCGCGGAAGCCGTAATCATTTTTCAGCTTGTCCAAGTCGGTGAGGTATTCGAGCTTGCAATTTCCGAAAGGGGATTTTTGCTCGAAGGCCCAGTAGCCGCTTGCCTGGGCCGGAGAGCCTGTCGGCAAACGAATGAGAAGCGCGGGGATGTTTTCTCCAGTGAGGCGGTTGCGAATGAAAAACTCTCTCGAGGACCACGGTTTGGCCATCTCCGTCGCGTCGGCGATCCCGGGCTCCGCATCGGTGGCATGAGGGAGCAGAGTGCTTGGATCGGGCGCAGGCGCGGGAACCTCGATCTGCGGCTGCTGTTCAGCGGGCTGTGGTTCCACATGTTTGGGGCGAAGGGCCCATCGTGCTCCCAGGAAAACGACGAGGAGCACGGCAAGAAGTCCAATGACTAGTTTGACGGCTGGGTTCGACGCGGCGGATGAACGCGAGCCCGGCTCCGAAACGCCGGGAATCTGCGGCATTTCCGTCTTGAAGCGATCCGGTGGGGGCTGGTCGGTCATATGGCTTCGGTTTAATTCTATACTCAAACGAGCTGGAGGCGAAGACGAAGGAACGAATTCGCGAGCGAATTTGTAAAAAAAAGTAAAATGAGTGACTGGCGACGAAGACGGGGTCCTCGAGAACCAACAGAACGGCCCACTTTGATCAGGTCCAGCCTCCAGGGGCGTTCGAGGAACCTGCGAAAGGAGAAGCTGCACCCCTCCCCACCAGCGGCGCTTTTCAGAAAAGAGTGTGGAATCTCGCTTGGAAACAAAAGAGTTGAGTTTTGTGTGAGTGCAAAAGAGTGCGCATCGGTTTGAAAAGAAAGGGGATAGAGGGAGGGACAAGTGTTTTTATGGAATAGTAGAAATTGAGGGTTGCACGGCCGCGGGGCCAGATGAACCGTTTCCACGGGCGAGTAGGCTCCCGCAATCGTCAAAGGACGACAATGTTTCCAAAATGATGCGGGAAGCTGTCATTAGGATGGGTACAGCAAGCGCCAGGAGGCTTGTCACCTGAAAGTAAGTGTCCAGCACCTATCTGGAGACTTTCCCGCTCGTTTAGCCCGTGCCGCTAGAAGTTGATGAGCGAACTGGTTCACTTGTACCCTAGAAGAGCCATGAGGGAAAGAAGAAGTCAAAGCGCGGAAGCACGGCCTCGCGGCGGAATCCGCCGTTCCTGGTTGTTGTGCTCGGTTCTGTGTATGGGGGTTGCGTTTGTCTGTCCCTCGCTCAGTGCGCAGGAGGCGAAGCAAACCTTTGCCGCGCATGCCCTGCCGCAAAACTCGCCACAAGCAGGAGTAGATCGCGAGGTCTCCTTGCGCACGCTCCCGCGAAACGTTCTACAGGATCAGAAGGATATCTGGCTGTTTCCGGTGCAGCTCGGCAAGGGACGGCACTGGCTGCCTACGCTCTTAGTAACAGGCGTGACCGCGGCCCTCATCACCGCCGATCCGCACGACACGCCCTACTTCAGGCGCACGGCGCGATTCGAAGGCTTTAACAACGCTTTTTCCGGAGGCATCACTGCGGCAGAAACGGCGATCATTCCCGCGGCCTTTCTGGTGGTGGGGCACTTCCGCCACGATTGCTACACGGAAAAGACTGCGCTGCTTGCCGGGGAAGCCTACGCCGACAGCGCCATCGTTGACGTAGTGATGAAGGTAGCGACGCGCCGACTGCGTCCTTCGGACATCACGCCGTCCGGCAAGTTCTCGGACACTTTCTTCAGAAGTCCGAAGTCGCTTAGCGGTATAAGCACGAGCTTTCCTTCCGGTCACGCGGCAGCGGCGTTTGCCGTTGCAACCGTTTTCTCCCATCGCTATCGGCAGCATCGCTGGGCGCCCTGGGTGGCCTACGGCGCAGCCGGTGTGATCGGCTTTTCCCGGGTCACAACTCAAGCTCACTTCCCATCGGATGTGTTCTTGGGAGCAGCGCTAGGCTATGCCATGACAAAGTTCGCAGTACTGAGACCGCGATAGACCGGCAATCGACAGCGGCGCGTTAAGGTTGCCCACCCGCGGCCCCGGGCCGGTCACCAGTCAATTTTGTCAGGAAAAAACTCTGAGACCAGGTCCTGGTAGTAAGGAAGGATTTCTTGTGTCTTCGGCCGCTCGCGGCCTTTCGAGTACAGATCGTAAGGATTAAACTTCCGAACCCATTCAAACATGCGTTCGTCGTGTGCATTCATAAGGTGCCGGTAAGCGCCGTGGCGGTGCGCGGGATAAAACGAATGATACCGGAGCATGTACTGGGCCTGTTCCGGCACATATCTCCGCGTCACCTGATAAACATATTCGTCATGTCCAAATGAGAGGTGCACCTTGTCTAGCCCGCAGTTCGGTTCGTAGATGCCATACTCGGTCCGGTATTCGGGAATCGCGCTATCGGAGTTGGCGGCAAAGAATTCAGGAAAAACGATCTGGTCCGAGTATCCGCAGCCCACCGGGAAGGTATCCCCCACTACGGCCCACTGCGGCTCTCCATAGAGGCAGAGCACTTTTCCAAGATCGTGCAAAAAGCCGGCGAGAATGAACCAGCGCGGATGACCATCCTTGCGAATCGCTTCTGCGGTCTGCAGGAGGTGCTCGGTCTGGGTCAGATCGGTATCGGGGTCGCTGTCGTCCACCAGGGTATTCAAGTACTCAGCCATTTCCCAGATACCCTTCTTGCCGCGGTTCAAGCCGCAGTATTCCGCCTTTTTTCTCAAGACGAAATCAAGTGTCTGGCCAGCGTGGTTTTGACGGTAGAACTCCGTCACGGTGGGATTGGCGTCGGCTTTGTAGTTCCGAAACTCCTCTTCCGATTTGCCCTGACGATAGCGGGCAGCGACAAAATCGTCCCAATCGTCGAGTTCCTTCAGAGGTGCGTTCTCGGCCGCCTGTTTCATAATGGCACTTTCATTATGAACTTGGGCGGCTTGTCAGACAACAGCGATTTTTCCCTCCCATCAAGCGTTGGGCCAGCCTTGGCGATGCGATTAGGGGAGCATGGACGTCCCTCGTTGAAGACTCGACGAAGAGAAAAACGGGTCTGAGGACCCGCCACTGCGGGGCCGGGATCCGGGCTTATCGCTGGTGCGCTCGCACAGCAAGGCACCTCCAAGCACTGGCGGATTTGGCCGACGGACAATAATGTTTCCAAATGGTTACAGGAATCTGTTATTGAGATGGGTACAGGGAGCGGCGGGAGGCTTGTCTCTGGGCGAAGGTGAATCTACTGTAGAGGGAAGCGGTGAGGAGGGCAGAGTCCAGCTCCGACGGCTATGATTCACGAACAACGAGGCGGGGCGCGGGCGTTTGTCCGCAGCCTCAACATTCTGCTGAAGTTCGCACGGCTGTACGAATTCGGGCACGTGCGCACGGCGGCACAGTTCGAAACAACCTGGAACGAACTGCGCGGCGCGCTGGATGACAGCGGCGGCGGCGGTGTGCTTCTAGGTGCGTCGGGAAACCAGATTTTGCTGGACGGCGTGCCACTCGGGTCGGCCGCCGGCGAGCGAAGCTTCGCGCAGCTATTGATTTCCTCGGGAATCGCGAGCATTCATTTTTCCCCGACTCTCACGCAACCGCAATTCGCGCGATTTGTGCGCGCCTTCCCCAGCGGAAACGCCAAGCCTTCTTCCCTGGCTGAACAGTTGAAAACCGCACTGGCGGGAGATACCAGCATCAAAGTGAATGAAATCCGCTACGTTGCGGAAGACGCTTCGGTGGCGGGCATCAAGGTTGCGGCGCAACTTACCCAGAAGGTACTCGGCGCGGCAGGCGACAAATTTAGGGACTTCTTCGAAGACCCCAACAAGATGCTGCAAATGATCCTGGCTGCAGAAAGTATGCGCGCCAGCGGCGGTGGTGGCGGGATGGGCGGACCGGGGCACGGCCCCGGCGGTCCGGGTCCTGGATTCGGCTTGGGCAGTGGTGGAGGATCAGGGGGCGGAGGCACTGGTGGCGGCGGAGCCGGAAGCAGTGGTGCACCTGGAAGCGGGGCGGCTGGCGGTTCCAGCTTGTGGGAATCTGGAGGCACAGGGGGCGGCGGAGTTGGCGGGGGAACGGGCGCCGGTGGCGGAAGTGGACCGGGTGGCGGAACAGGCGGCGGTAGTGGAGCAGTCGGTGGCGGTGGAGCGGCGGGGGGAACCGAAGGGGCCACGCCTGGAAAGTGGCTGACGGCCTCGGCATTGTTGCGCGGTGGCGCGGTCCCGGGAACTGCTGGTCTGCCGGGAGCAGGAAGTGCAACAGGAACGGGCGGCGGATTCAGCGTCGAGGAAGAAGACGTTCGTTCGATGCTGGGATTGTTCGCGCAACTGGGGAAATCGCGGAAAGATTCTGAGCACCGAATGGACGTGCCGACGTTCCAATCGCGCTTGAGCGCCATGCCGGTGCGGGCGCAGTACACCCTGCAGCAGGCGCTGGCGGGACTCGCGGCGCAGGCGCCAGATGCCAAGCCAGACAAGCCGATGCTGCTCAAACTGGCGGAACACGTGGCGATCCGCTTCGCGCTGGACAGCTACGAAAAAGGCGAACTGCGCGTCAACGCCGTGAAACAATTGCTGGACCGCATGAATACGGAAATTGAAGCGCTGCGGAAGATCCTATCCACGCAGGAAGAGATGATGGCGCAGGCGGGGCTCTCCGTGCAGTCTTATACCGAGCTGCTGGACCAGGAATTCTGGGAACAAGTACCCGAAGAGAACAAGAAAGAAGTGCTGACTTCGGACGAAGCGTGGTGCGTGCCGCCGCGCAACGTGCGCGCGTTCCTGGAAGACATGCTGCGGCGCGGAGAGCTGAAGACCGTCAACGAGATTTTGATGAAGTACGCTTCATGCGTCGGGCTGGAAGCGCCGGAAGCGCGGCGAACCACGGCGATCGGACTCTCGGACTTGGGGGAACTGTACGGCAGCGGAGACGGCAGCGCTTTGATGGAGGCGATTCGGCGCTTGGGTAATCAGTTGGCCATCGAACGAGAGCCGGAGTTGCAGACGCTGGTCAGCGCCGCGTTTGTGAGATTGAGCCAGGAAGCAGCCTCCAAGCGCTGCTACCCGGCAATGCAGCAAGCACTCGCGTCGCTCGAGAGCGTGGAGACGCAGAGACCGGGATCGACGCAGAGCTTGCGGCCACGCATCGGGGCGGAAGAACGATTGCCGGAATTCATCGAAGAAGCGATGCGCAGCGGCCAGATCGCGGACGGCATGATGGATATCCTCAGCCTGATGCCCAAGGCCACCATTCACTATGTAACGAATCGCTTCGGGCATTGCGGATTCCGGGAGGATTGCGATCTGCTTACGACCATTATCCGCAACCTGGGAGAGGATGCCACGCAACGGCTTCTTGAGACGTTGCAGACCGCTCCCGCTAACGAGTCCGCAGAAGCCATCGGCCTGGTAAGTCAGCTTTCCCCGGAGAACGTGGAGAAGATTCTACCGGCGCGGCTGTCGCAATGGCCGCGCTCCGCGCATGACCGCACCGTCCGGCAACTTTCCGCAGCGCCGGCGGAGGCGCGTGCGCGGCTGCTGATTGCTCTCTACGATTCGCTCGATGTGATGATTCGTCCCCTGGCCATCGACGAAATGGGGATGAGCGGGCAAGCCAGTTGTATTCCGAAACTGATCGAACTGTTGCAGAACGACGAGACGCCCGCCTTCACCAGGGTGAAAGCAGTTGAGGCACTTGGCCGATTGCGCGCTTCGGGGTCCAGCACAGTGTTCCAGCATGTTTTGGACGCCCGGCAGGTTTGGCGCTGGGTGTATCCAAACGAATTGAGAATCGCCGCAGCGCAGGCGTTGCTGCGCGTCGATCCGACGGTGGGTATGGAAAAGGTGGCCGCCAGCGGAATCGACCGCAAGGAGTTGACACTCGAGCCTTCGGATCCCGACCCCCATGCTTCCGTTATTCGGCAGCGGCGCTACGCGCGCTTGAAACTTTCGCGCAACCTCGTTGCGGTGACAACGAATTTGCGGGAGAACTTCAGACTCTCCATTCCGGAGTTAAACCTGGGAGGCGGAATCGGTTCCGGAGAACGCCATCTCGCTCCGGGCTCGCTGTTGTCGCTGAAATTTTCGCACGGCGTGCGCCACATCAAAGCGCAGGCGATCGTCCGCGGGGCGCGGCCGCAAGCGATGGCCTTCGAATTCGTAGACATGGATCTGGATGAACGTTACCGCTTGCGGAAACTATTGCTGGAGTTAGGTGGACTGCCGATGGTTGCGCAAGTCACCAATCGCACGCGGCGCCGCGGGCGCGTTGCCATCTCCAAGAGCTAGATCCGGCGCGACTTAGATTTCGCGACGGGAACATCCTGTTCTTACCTGTCCTCTCCCTTCGGCCACCTGTCCGTTTGGTCAGGGGCCTGCCCGTCCTCATGGTGGCTTGACCTCCCGGACACATGGGACCGCTGTACCATTGCGACAGACAGCGCCTGACCCTACGGTACTAGTGAGGAAGTCCTAGACAAGGAACACACGGCGCAGGATGAAAGCAGACCCAAAAAGAGCGGCCGGACGCGCTTTCGTAAGAAGCCTCAACATACTCTTGAAGTTTGCTCGACTGTACGGGTACGAGCATGCCCGGACCATCGAACAGCTCCAGATCGCCTGGCAGGAGTTGCGCACCGCCATCCCCATGGGGACGGATTCGGGGCTATTGCTCGGAGCGACGAATTCGCAGCTCTTGCTGGATGGTGTGCCCTTGGAAGGCTCGCCGGCTGAAAAGCAATTTGCGCAGTTGCTTTCGGCGGCGGGTGTGGCCAGCGTACAGTTTTTCGCTTCTCTCACGGAAGAGGAGATTGGCAGATTCGTGCGCGCCTTTCCCACCGGCAAAGCCAAACCAGCCGAGCTTGCACTGCAGTTGAAAGCCGCTCTCGCCGGCGCCCAGGGGATCCGCATCAACGAGATTTGCTTCGTGGCCACGGATGCGCGGCTGAAAGACGCGAGCATGGCTGCTCAGATTGCTGCCGCGTCGCTTGGCGGCGACCAAGATCAATTCAGACAGTGGTTGAACGACCCTCAGAAGCTGCTGGAATTGATTGCTGCGGCGCAGGGTTCGAAAAGTGGTGGAGTTTCTGGGCCGGGCCCGGGCGGACCACTGTCCGCTGGAGAAACTCCTAGGGCGGGAGATTCCGACGCGGCCGGACCGGGGGGCGGCGGGTCAGGTTACGAAGGAGTTGCCGCTGGCGGTGGGACCGGCACCAGGACTGGGCCGGGTACTGGGTATTGGACCGCGGGCGGGAGTGGTGTGGGTTTCGTTTCCGAAATAGAGTCCAGTGCCGGAGTTGGCTCTTACGGCGTGGCAGGTGCCGGGCTTGGTGCGGGGCTCGGCGCGGGAAAGGGAAGCGGAAGAGGCGGGCACGGCGAGCCGAGCGAAGAGGAGATCTACGGAATTCTCAGCGCGCTGACTAGTTTTGGGCACGTTGGCACGGGGCAGGGTGGAGTGGCTGCGGCGGGTGTGTTCCAAGAGCAGATGTCGCAACTGCCGGGCCGCGCGCAAGACACCCTGAAGCAAGCACTCGCAAGCCTGGCGGCGCAAGCGCCGAACGCCAAGCCGGACGAGTCGGTGATCGTGCAGCTCGCCGAACACCTGGCGATCCGTTTCGCGCTGGAGCGCTTTGAAAGCGGCGAAGTCAAAGTCAACGCCGTTCGCCAGATGCTCGACCGCATGAACCAGGAAATCGAAAACCTGCGGAAGATCCTCGGCGCCCATGAAGACAAGATGAGCGAAGCGGGCATCCTGGCGGAATCGCACCGTGAAATTCTTGACAAACAGTTTTGGGCCGCGGTGCCGGAGAGTGGTAAACGCGCCGTGCTGCTGTCCGGAGATGCCTGGTGCATTCCACCACGCAACGTGCAGTCCTATGTTGCCGAACTGATCGAGCACGGCAACATCGCCGAGGCCATCAGCATTCTTCAGAATTATGCTGCTTGCGCTGACAGCGAGGAGGCCGATGCGCGGAAGAAAACCGCGGTCGGGCTTTCCGAGATGGCCGAACTGTATGCCAAGGCCGATCCGAGGCTGCTCAGCGAAGCGCTGCGGCATTTGGGTCTGAGGCTCGCCGTGGAGCAGGACTCGGAACTCCAGGGCCTGGTGAGCGCGGCCTTTGTGCGGCTGAGCCAGGAAGCGGCCACCAGCCGCTATTTTCCCGCGATGGAACAGGCGCTCGATCTCGTTGCCGGCATCGAATCGCAGCGGCCGGGAATCGCGCACAGCCTGCGCGGAAAAATGGGAATCGAGGAGCGCGTGCCGGAGTTTGTCGAGGAAGCGCTGAAGGCGCGCCAGGTGGCCGCGGGGCTGACAGACGTTCTTAGACTGCTGCCGGAGACGACCATGGAGCAGCTCTCGGCGCGCTTCAATCGCTGCAGTCTGCGCGAAGATTCCGAACATGTGGCGAATTTGGCGGGCGACTTGGGCGAAGAGGCCGTCCAGTATCTCCGGAGCACGGTGCGCGGCGGGCCGATCGCCGAGGCTGTGGACATGGCTGGGCTACTGAGCAGGCTCGATCCGGAATCGGTCATGGTATTTCTGCCGAGCCGGATGAAAGACTTTCCGCGGGCGTCGCAAGACCGCATCGTGCGGCAGATTTCCGCCAGCGGAGCGGCGAGGCGGTGCCATATTCTGCTCGAGTTGCTCGATCACGTGGACCCGCTGGTGACCCCGCTGGTGATCGACGAGATTGGCGTTACCTCGGATCGCGAAGCCTTGGGCAAACTGCTGACCATCGCCGACGGCGACTTGCCCCCCGGTGGCGGGCCGTATCTGCGCGTCAAAGCCATCGAAGCACTAGGGAGAATTCAGGCACCTGAATCGGCCAGCACCTTAAAGCGCCTCGTCGAGGCCAAGAAGGTGTTTGGCTGGGTACAGCCGCAAGAGCTGCGCATTGCCGCGCTGCAGGCGCTTGAGAAACTCGATCCCGACTGGGTCCGCGATTATCTGCCCAAGAGCGGAATTGAGAAGGAAGACTTTACGCTCGCACCGCTGGAGATTCCCGTCTCGTCAAAATTTGTGCGGCAGCGCCGGCACACACGCGTGCGTCTGCAGAAGCCGGTCAGGGCTATCAGTACGAACCTCAAAGAGAATTGCTCCCTGGATATCAAGACGGCGAGCCTGAGCGGTGGCGTGGCGACCATCAGTCGGCACCTGCCTCCCGGAACGCAAGTACAATTGAAGCTTCAGCTCGGCATGCGTAACCTGCAGGCCACCGCGCTCATGCGCGATTACCGCGCGCAGGACATGGCCTTTGAGATCGTGGACATGGACCTCGAAGAACGCAGCAAGTACCGCCGCCTCCTCGCGGGTAGCCTGCAACGTCGCGTGCCCACGGTCTCCGAAAGCGACGTCACTCTCGAGCCCGTTGGAGTAGCTGGTTCGAAGTAACGTTCCATACTCCCGCACAGATCACCAATGCTCTCGTTCCGCTGGAGCGGATGTCGCCTTTCTTGGCGTCGGCGCACCCAACCAGTTAGAATAAGATGTTTCGACTGGCGGCATTGTACTGCCCAGTCTAGGCAAGCACCCGGAGAACCGTCAGGAGACGGCGAAACCCTTCATGGACCTAGCCAAGTTCATTGACAAGATCGTCGCTCGGTTTATCGGCACCAAGCACGAGCGCGACATCAAGAAATTGCAGCCGCTCATCGCGGCCATCAACGCGCGCGAAGCCGAAGTGCAATCGCTCAGCG